>Ga0209723_1001403_pt1 | contig 37650 bp, 39 predicted proteins | sample BiotimSIPDNA_2_FD_185750 | JGI IMG/M metagenome (GOLD analysis project Ga0209723, IMG submission 185750) | Anaerobic biogas reactor microbial communites from Washington, USA - Biogas_R2 time_0 SIP DNA (SPAdes) (version 2) | ecosystem: Engineered > Bioreactor > Anaerobic > Unclassified | place... | reverse complement strand
TGAAATATCTTGGCAATGATATGTTGCGCATTAAAGAAGAGTTTTGGATTAGGGAGTTCGAAGAACCAGCATACGATAAGGATGGTTTGCCGATTTGGATTGAGAAGGATGAATGGGATAGCGGATGCTATGCACATTATCAATGCGAGGTGTAGCCATGAAAAAGAAATTCATACAATACAAGGTAAAAGCGTATAGCAAACTGTCTAAGCGTGAACGCTTAAGAAGACAGGGCTGTAGTAATTTTGGTAAACGTCCTTTGGGTAGGGAAAAAATTGCATTTGACCGTAGTATTGACAGGTTAATCCGTTTTGCTAGTTGTAGACATAGACAACCTTTAGGAAACCCATGTAAAGATTTTGATGAAAGTTCAAAAGGCAAATGCAAGCGTGATGGACACGTGTGCGAATTGCTTACTAAGAAGGGTGAGAGGTATTTAGTTGAATACGAGAAGTCTTGAAGCGTATCGTTTGGCTTTTGCGGAACGTTTGGCAAAAGCTGAGCGACACGCGAAGCGGGAGCGAAGCAAGGTCATAAAAATCTAATTATTTGGTTGTGTCTCCTAATCGGCTAGCTTTTCCTATGTTATTGCTATTTTTATTTCTGTGTTTGTTTGGCTTAAGAATTTTTCCTTTAGTTCGCCATATACACGCCTATTGCAATATCTGGCGAGTAAAATGTTTAGCAAGTTTTCAAGACCTTTTGTGCTCCAATGCATCCACTTATGCTTAATACGCTTAGCAATTTCACCCATCAAACGCTCAACCAAATTATTAGTCAATGGAATTTGCACTTCTTTCATAGCTAACCTGGCAAAAGTAACTAGATGATTTGCCGCATTCCTAATAAAACGCGCAACCCTCTCTAAACCATCAGACAGCAGCTCACAACTAAGCTTATCTAGCTCAAAAAGAGCCCAACTAATCCGCCAATTTAATCGTTCAAAATCTTTATCGACCAGATGCTTATTAACCGATTTACGAAGAGTCTCTAAAATTACTATTAGCTTGTTTGCAATGGTTTTTCTTTGTTCTTTTGGCAAGCCTGCATTCCATAGATAAAACCGCACATCACCTACGCAGTGACGAATACAAGCCTGATAATTGGTTGCTTTCTCTAAAAGCACATTTCTTAGCGAAGGCTCATTATCTGAGACTGCAAACCTTGCTTTGCCTTTAAACTGAGAAGCCGTTTTCTTCCAATCTTCATTAACACTAAGAGCTAAAAGATTCTTCTCACCAGTTTGATTTTTTCCTAAAATAACACCTATTTCATTCTTTTTTCCTCTTAGACCGTGGCATTTAGTTCCATCACCCAAAATAAGATCCTGATCTAAAATTGGCGCTTTTCGTCTCTCTTCATTCATAAAAGCCCCCAGCTTCTGCACACAATCATAAATCCTACACTTTGAAACTTTAGCATCTGTTAGGTTCTCAATTACCGACTTAGAGTCACGATAAGTAAGATAAGTTGCTATTTCTGCGCATTCTAACACTAAATCATCAACGATTCTTTTCTTAGGTAAAACTCCAACGTAGACAAGCAAAGGCCTAAAATAGCAATCATTTCCCAAATCATATACTTTAACAAGTTTAAACTCTATTTTCCCATGCCTTGTATGCAAAGTTCTACTAGTTGTTCCAGCTCTGCTAAATCTTCTATTAGGGTTTCTTTCATATTCTGGTCCACACAGGTCAAGGACAAGTTCTTCTTGGATTTTGATTATGGCTGATTTGAGTAGTTCTTTTGGAATGTTTATTTCATCTAGTTCTTTGGATATGTTGGCAAGGCTTAAATCACCTTGAATCTCTACTTTCATTTGGACTGATATCATTGAGTTCCATTCCTTTTCATTTGGCGATGACATAGGATGGACTCAATCAGTCCAAAAAAGCTAGCCGATTAAAAGACAGCACCAAATTTTTCCAACTTGTACTTCATCTAAGCCAACTGTTTCCTCCTGTTGGGTTTTCTCGTATGGTGCAAACTCGAAGATGCCGCGTCTGGGGTCGAAAATGAAGCCCATGGAGTGCTGAATTGACGGTATGGTTGGTGAGACCGTTTCGGTTGATGAGTAGCAGGTTTTAGGTATTGTTCCTGTGAATTTTATGATGTCTTCTTTGTGGGTTTTTGCTACTAGGTCATCCATTACTATTATTCCTTTGAGTTTGATTGGTTCTTTTATTTTGGGCATAACTTGGGTGACTATTGTTGATGCTAGTATCCATGCGGCGTCTATTTTTTTGTGGTTTAAGATGAAGTAGTCTACTTTTTCTTTGTATGTGAGGTTGATGTTTGGGACTAGGTTTAGGAAGGGGGCTCTTTTTTCTTTAGAACCCATATTGAACATAGAGCCTGACAGGTAGGGAGCTGGGCCGAGGTTGAGGTAGAAAGTGTCGCCGTACTCCATTGTTATTTTTTGTCCATCATGGAATAATGCAAAGATTACCGGTAGTGCTGTTTCTCTTAGTGCTTTTCGCATCGCTTTTCGTGGGATAAGAAATATTTTGTTGTTGCCTGTGGTGCCGCTGGTCTTGATTGCGGCGTACTCGTTAAGCGGATACATGAAAGAGTAAGCAGTGGGGTTCTCGTAGAAGGGAGCATAAAAATCATACGTTGTCTGAGGTAGCTCTTTGAAGCTTATTTCTCTGCATATGCCTAGTTTCTTTCCTATGTCGGTTTTTTCCATTCGCTCAAGCTTTTGGTTAAGCGTTTTTTCTTGAATCTCAAGCGCTTTTGACAAGGGAATTTGGAAAGAATCGAAGGCATTTGCTTTTAGTCGTTCTAGAATGAATTTGCCTATAGCTGGATTTTCCATCAGCCGTTCAAGCATATTGTTTCACCCACACTCACACAAAGCCTCTCTTTATGCAGATTCTAAATTAAAGCTTTGCTAGGTTAGGGCGTCGTGGAAAATTTTATATGGTGACAAAACTGACTAAGGTTCGAGTCTGTGAGGGTATGAAAAACGTTAGAGTCATTAAGGGCTATTTTCTTTTAGCTTTCGATAGTCGAGCTTTGGCTGCTTTCTTCATGCGGGGGCAATAAGGTAATGAGTTATCCTGAAAAAGTCAGTTATGAAACCGCGGTTTTAGCCTTGTTAAGCGTTTCTAGGGGTGTTGAACCTAGGAAAAAGATTTTGTTTGTACTGCTTTTCGATCACAAGAATTGTAATCAGATAGCAAAAGAAGTAGGGCTGGGTTGGCTATCAGTTCAGAAGTATCTTTTTAGCTTAATGGAGCAAGATTTAGTTAAAAGCTCTTCTTTGGCAGGCTCTAAATTCTATATGCTTACCCCGTTGGGTGAAGAAGTTAAAAGGGCGCTCTATTCAAGCAATCAAAAGGACTTTGGCATATCATCGCGTGAATATAAAGGTAGACAGTAGAACATTTTCAAAATTGTATGCAATCCCAAAAACAATAGGCAGCCTATAACAAACCAAAAGACTCGGTCCAAACAAAGCCGCTTACGTCGATATAAGTTTTAACACAATTTTGACCTTGCCAAGTCTCCTGTCGTCAATCCCCTTGTATTAGCTTCTCAAAGCTTTGCTATTCTTAGAGGGTGATAATGGCAAATCTTATATGGCAATACAGCAGAGTAAGGCTTGAGTGTGTGTGGGTATGAAAAAAGCTGACTTAGTCAGGGGATGTAAATACTACGTTCTAGCAGCTATCCAGAGTCAAGACAGCTTGAATTTTTTGGCAAGCCCCATTCCTTCAGATGCAAAAGAATTCAGAAAGATCGAGGAGAAAATTGTGAAAAAGTGGTTGGACATAATCGTGCTTAAGGCGGTAGTGTCGCAACCAATGAGTGGTTATTCACTACTTCAATACATCCACAAAAAATTTGGCGTCAAATTAAGTGCTGGTACCGTTTATTCTCTTTTACGCTCTCTAGAAAAGAAAGGACTATTGCAAGCAGACAACCAAAAGAAAAGAAGTTATACGTTAACTGAAAAAGGGGTGAGAACTCTTAGACTCATTGGCAATATGCAAAAGAAGATAGCAGCAAGTAATAAGAACATTTTTGAATTGTCTTCTTTGACTTCAAGCGCCAGAGAGAGTTCGGCGAGCCTTAGCCAGAGGAAAAAACAGTTGCAAATAGTGCAGTAAAAACTGCTCTCATTTATCTATTCATCAATCATAAGGCTAGATATTTACCCTACTTATGCATTGTCGGTTGTACGGGAAAAAAGTAAGCCAAAAAAAGAAAAAAGGGATCTTGTTTAATAAGCAATGACATTTACTGCGTCAACGAATATATTGGCGCTCATTCCATTGTCATCTATGGCGGCTATCGCAATATATCTGAAAGCTCCCGAATACGAACCGAACTTTATCCAATGTGCACCTGAACCATCACCGTACACTGTTTGAACGCTTGTCTGTGTCCAATCGTTGTTGTTATTGTAGGAAACGTATGTGTAGATGTGTGTGTAGTATCCTGTTCCTGAGTAACAATAGAGCCAGATATCTCCGTGTGCAACTTGATTCATCCAGCCAACTATTTGTCCTCCATCGCCATAGTTCCCGCCCCAGAGTTGAACGTAACTTCCGTCAGGTGAGCTACCGGTTAAGCCATTTGGGTTATTGACAGCGCCGGATCCCCATGTTCCATACTGCGTAATGCTTGACACCCAATAGGTAACTGGGTCAGGCGGAGGGTCTACTGGAGGTGGAGGGTCTCCTTTTAGAGTATCACAGACTATGCCACATAACCAACCACATGCTACATCGCATAGGATTCCTGCACCAGGAGGGCACCAGATGCAAATTCCGCCGCAGTAAAATGAGCAATCCATGGTCTCCCAATTTATCTCTTCGCCGCAAAAGACATCACAAATCATTTGACAGGTTACCCCGATTCCGCCGCCACATAAAGTCATGCAACCTGCTAAGCAAGCTGGCCAAAGAGGTCCGCATTGAGCAGCTATAGCTACGCACAAAACAGTACAAATACCGCCTGCAGGTAAACCGCAGACTACGTTGCATGAATCGGTACATTCGGAATCTAGCAGACTGGCTGAGCAGTTTAAAATTGGCTTATTGTATTCCTGAATATTTTGTTCAGCGATATGTAGGAAGCGTTTTGTCTCTTTACTCATAATGTGATAGCCATTCGCCAGTTCTCTTAGCTCTTGAGCTACGCTATGCTTGTAGGTTTTTGACGTTTCTTTGCAAGCATCAATTAGAACCGCGTATTTTTCTAGGAGTGAAACCGAGGAATTGAATTGGACTGTTTCTTTTGACACTACTGGCTGGGATTCGTTTGCTGGCATGTACGCTATGATAGTAGCCGCTTGTTCATAGTTATCCTCGTATTGACCTTTGATTTCTGTGTAGAGAGTTACTTTATACTCGGCACTGCGTGCGGCGTAACTTATCGTTAGAGTGTTTAGCGTAATATTGTCCATTCCTTCTGAAGACATTGTAATTTCGGTTGAGACCAAAAATGCAGTTCTATTTACATTACCTAAGTGTTCATAGCTCCAGAGTAATGTTCTATTGTAAAGCATATTATACGTTGTACCATTAACGTCGAATGAGCTTGAAATCAGTACGTTTGTGTCGTTTCTGTTCGTTATGGATGATGTAACATTTTCTGGCAGAAGCGTATTGTCGAAAGATGATTCACAGGCGGTTTGGTTTTGGCATGTTGTGCATGAAGCTTGGTATAGAAGGAAAGGCTCAATATCTATAAGCGGTTTTTGTTGCTCTCTATCGTAGTCAGCAGTTATGTGATGATAACTGGTATAGATTTTGTTGCCAGCTTGCATCCACGCAGTTATTCCGCCTAACATGTTGTAGACATTTGTGAAGTTGTTATTTACAAGAATTTGAGCGGCAATGGCACTTCTACTGCCTGCACTGCAATAAACAATCACTGGGTCATTGATGTATTCTTGAAGCCATGCTGTTCTATTTTCTAATGTGGGTAATGGGATGGATATAGATTTGTTCAGATGGCCTAGTTCATACTCTGTGAAATTGCGTACATCTATTACTATGATGGCATCGTTCTGATGCATCATCTGCTTGGCCTCTTGTACAGTAATGCTTTCGTACGGTTCTTGAGCTTTGACAGTTGAGAGTTGTAGACTAAACGAAAGAACTAACATAAGTATTAGTGCAATTGTTGTCGATTGTTTTTTTACTTTTAAATTAAATCCTTTTATGTTTCATTTCCTCCTTTTAAAAGGTTTAAACCTTCTGAAGGTTACGTGTCTTAACTCAGTTTATAAGCGCTTGTTCGCTTTACGAGCATTGTTTTTTAAAATAGGAACGCCTACTATTTTGGAAGGTGACATACGCTGAAATCGAAAAATCAAGAGTTACGCTTTTTTAACAGTCTATCACTAATTTCAGAAGGAAGAGTGTGTTAAATGAGCATTCCATTATCTTTTCTATTGTTTGGGGCAGTTGGCTTCTTAGTACTAGCGCTCATCGGCATTACTCGAGGGGTCAAAATTAAGGAAAGAGCGTATCAAATAAACGGCTTAGTATGTATACTATTGTCTGTATGGCTGGTGTTACTCTACTATAGTCAACTTGTTTTAAGCATAGGGTTCTTTATAGGTGCCGCGATCCTCGGTTTAGCTAACTTATCTAAATCCATTAAAGCAGCTTCCCGAGAGGCAGTTACTTCACATAAGGAAACAGATATAACTAAACCGCTTAGTGTTGCCGATTTGTTCAGTTGGGGCGGTTGGTTTAAGATTTCAACTCGATGGGGAATTCGAAAGGCGCTAGCAGCATATATTCTTTTTAATTTAGGGGTTATATGGGTTATCCCACTTGCATTATTATTCCTGAATATAGGAAGTCCCAGTTTTATCGCTATTATTGGCGTATTTATGACGGTGGTAGTGCTTATATCGTCAGTTCCCATATTTAGGCAACAAATAACTAAGAATCTGCCCAACAAAATGGATGGGAATAATGGAAACTGATCACTTTAAGCATAAACTATATAGAGCTAATGATACTGGAAGGGCATGTTACCCAAACAACTTATATCCCATTAAAACGGAAAATATGGTCGAATGAGATTGAAGGTACTAGTTAGCAACAAAAAACACGCGGAAAATTGGCTACCGACGGCTTGTATTATGGAGCGTCCTTCATGAAGAAAAAATTAGTTCTCAAGACTACATTCGCTATATATTTAGTAATCTTAGCCCTTGTATCACTCGCTCAAGCTGCCTCTTGGAGTATACCAACAAACATAACCAACAGCCCAAATCCAGGAGCAGATGCATGCATAAGTAGCAACGGCGAAAAAATAGCCTTCGCACGCAATGATGGCAACGACTGGGAAATATATGTGGTTAACTCCGACGGCACCAAATTAAGGCAGCTAACTGATAATTCAGTAGATGATAGAGACCCCTCTATTAGCAGTGATGGCAGTAAAGTCGCATTTACGCATGGTTCTTATGGCAAACGCCAGATTTGCATAATTAATAGTAACGGGTCAGGTTTTAAGGAGCTAACGGATGGCAATCAGGATGATGTCCAATTATCTATTAGTGGAGACGGAAGCAAAATAGCCTTCACTCGTATAGTAGGCAAAAATTTACTACTTTTTGTGATAAATTCCGACGGCACGGGATTGAAGCAGTTAACCGATAGCAAAGGCGATTATACTCCTTTTGTAACCAATCCTTCAATGAGTAGTGACGGCAAAAAAATTGCTTTTCAAGACAGCGTAGCTGTAGGCTCTAATATTTTTGTTGTGAACTCTGATGGAACAGGATTAACACAACTCACTGCAATTTCAGGCGAGTACAATAAGAATACTTCACCATCTATCAGTGGAAACGGCAACAAGGTTGCGTTCACGTATACTTCCTCCATACTAGATGAGAACAGCAGTGAAATCTTCCTTGTAAACGCTGATGGTTCAGGACTAACTCAGTTAACCAGCAACAACAAAGGCGCCAAATATCCAGCCCTCAACAGTGACGGCACAAAAGTTGCGTTCCAGCAGGGCTTTGATAATTACACTGAAATCTTCATCGTCAACGCTGACGGATCAGGACTAACGCAAATAACCAGTAACAATGACAAAGAGCTATACCCCTCCATTAGTGGAACAGGCGACAAAGTAACCTTTGAATCAAACGGTAACGTCTTTTTAATTACGGATGGCTCACAAGAGACCCCGAGTCCAGATCAAATAGGTGAGTCAAACGGAGAATTAGCTTTTCCAGCAGAAATAATAATTGGAATACTGGTAGCAGTGGCAGTGACGGTTGCATTGATGGCTCTCGTCTATTTAAAAAGGAAATAAAGACAAAAAAAGGGTTATAAAATCAGACAGCATTTGAAGTATCCCAAAACAGGTAAACCTTTGTCTGAATCAGCATTGCCGTAAGCTTAACCAATTTAGCGACTTTTATAAAGCCAGCATCTCGAATACATCTGGCATACTCTGATGTATTGCCAAACGGTTGATGTCGGCTAACCGCAAATTCTTTTTTGAATCGAGGATGTGTATTCTTAACAAAAGCTTCTTTGAGTTCGCTCACCTGCCCGAGACTTAGGCTCTGAAGTTTTGCTTGAACATAGCACTCACTACCTAAGAGTTGTAAATCAAATCCCAATTCAGAGAGCGCTTTAGAAACAGTAGTAATGCTTTTTACTGCTTGTTGTTGAGCTATTTTTCGCATGCCTGCTTTTTCTGCGAAAGGTGAATACTTTGCCATCACGGCAATTAATTCAACGTAAGGAGTCCCCGCCATAGGCAGTGTATCATGAATCAGCTTGGCACCTAAGCCTATGGTTCGATATTTTGGATGTATGACTACGCGGTTGATGATGCTTAGTTTTTTGTTTAGCTCTTGAATTGGCATTCTCGGAAGCACAAGACGCCGGCCATAGCAGGCTGGTGGTGGGTAACTGTAGACTATAACTCCACAGAGCTCATTCTTTCGAACCAAACGAAAGATTTTTCGTGGAACCGCAACCTTATGCCCTCGATAATGGAAACCGCTCAGTTTTTGCCAGTCCTCTTTAGTGCCTGCTTCTATGGTCATTTCTCGGATTAGGCTGCATTCGATTGCTGGAGTGTTTGGGTAATAGTCGATTTTGATTTCTTCCCCAAACCGCTTACGCACCAGAACGCTGGGTTTGAGGTCCTCTTGTAGATCGCTATGAGTCGTGGCTGCTATGACTGCTTTGCCTTGTTGCCGAGCGATTTTCTGTAGGTTATAGGCAATTATTTTCGCTGTGTCCCTGTCGAGGCAGGCTGCGAATTCATCCATGAGCCACCATTGTTTGCCTGATTCGATGAGTTTGGCGATTCGGTAACGGTACTTCTGGCCATCACTTAGCTGGCTGTAGGTACGGAGAAAAAGAAAAGCATCATTTAAGCCGACCTTGCTTAGCAGCTCTAAACCTTCCTCGACTGTAGCACCCACAGTCTCAATCAAGGGCTTCTCGACGTCCACTACAACCTCAGACAAATCGACAGCTTCATCACCTAGATCTGCCCTGATTGCCCGTAGCAAAACGCTTTTACCGCTCCCACTATCGCCTGTGATGTAGACGATGTCTTGCGGTCCAATCTTTAGTTCAGCATCTAAAACCTTGAACCTCTGCGCTTCATCGATGCCTAACCCAAAAGCCTCAGCTACAACCAAACTTCTGGGCGTAATTTTGGTGTGGGTTTCATAGCAGATGTTGAAGGAAAATTTGTCCTCTGCCTTGTTGTAGATTCGGCGCAATTGCCTTATGCGGAAATCTCGATGTCTCACTTTGGTCACCTTGGAATTACTGCTAAGAACGGTTCAGGTTCTTCTTCCATGGAGGCGGCAACGGCTAGGCAGATAGACCAGAAACGGTCATCATGCGTACCCGGAGCATGATAAAACCGAATGTTTCCTTCAAGTTCGCCCTGCTCCTTGCTATCTTCCCCTTGGTCTTCCGTTTTTGGTTTTCCTGTTAGGGCCTCAAACTGTTCCACAGCCAAGCCAGCCACCACTTCGGGGTCAAAATAGTACCTGAACTGCTTTTTGCTCATCAACTGCTTAAGAAAACCCGCCGCTTTCTGCTTCCACGGCTGAGTAAAAGCCACTCCCTCAACACCGTCTATCTCTTTGGTCATGGTTTCGGCTAGCGCCCGCTCGTTAGTAGCATCGACTAGGGTTCTTCGGATTTGCCAGCGGTCAGTCATCACCTTCAAATGAGCAGTAAGCACATCATACGGGGTGCCCAACGGAAACAGGTAACTGTAACGCAGAATTCTAACTTCTCCTTGCAGCTCGATTACGCTTAAGGCGGCGTTATCGTTCTGCTGACCAACATCTAAACCAGCGCAGAAATCCAAGTCCTTAAAAGAATCCTCAAAAAGCCACGGCTCCACGATGCTGTGGTCTACGCAGGCAGTGATTAGTTCTTGGCTTAGCCAGCGCCCATGGTCCTCGGTGAATTGCAACTCGTATTCTCGGCTGAAACGGTCAGGGTCAAGCTGACGCCTCTGCAACTCGATAAATTCTTTAGAAATCAAACCCTCATCAACAGCTTGGCGATAGTCGGCTATGAAGGGTGTCCAAAACTGGGACACTTCGGGAACGTTCAATGTTTTGTAATAATAACTCTTCTTGTCCCATGGGGTGCTGTCGAGGCAGATGATTGAGCCTTTGTCCCAGCGGGTAGCCATCTGAGGCATCAAAGTGCCCTGCACCAACTCTTCCAACTCCTTAATGAAAGCCGCCTCCGCAATAATCACGTCATCGCTGGTTTCACCCCGAAGCTTATCTAAACTGAACGGAAACGCCTTGAGCTTAGAGCGGTTGTGCAGCCGGATGGCGGTTCTTAGAACTTTCTCAACCCACGCTTTTCTGGCAATGGGGTCCATGTTGTAGATGGTGTCGGAGAGCTTTTCTATGACAAGCTTAGACTGCCGCAGGCCAGGTGCTGTGACTGTTGCCTGCGTACCTGGGCGTCGAACCCGCCGCTTAAAGAACTTAACGCCTTCAGAAGTTGTTTTGCCGCCCTGCCGTGTCCAGAGCATTGTTTCCTGTTTGGCTTGGCTGACTAGAAATTTGAGTTGGTAGCTTTTGGGGTGAAAGTTCATAAACACAACAGAGAAAACAGGGTCTTCCCCCAACTCTACCATACTATGCCCTTGACACTTAGCAAACAGTGTCCTAATGTTGCCAACGTCCTCTTCGCTTCGGGGTTTTATCCTACGGAAAACCACTTCAACTTTCTGCCCGCTTAGCTCAGCGAGAACTTTAGCGCAAAACCGAACTTTGCGGTTATCCTCTTCGGATACTCTAACCGCCTGTATTTTCTCAATTTCTCGCCAGATGCCCGAAATGCTGCCAGAAACCGTGTGGTAGCTCATTATTCGACCTTCTCCTGTGCTTTGAGCTCAGCTAAAACCCGCTTAATCTCATCCAAATCGCTCAATTTCTTAGGACGCAAACTAAGCCCCAACATCTTTGCCGACAGTTTGGCGTATTGGAGCGACAAGTTTTGCTTGTTTTGTTTGGCAAATTCTTCTGCCAGCTCATAGCATTCGGCGGCGAAAATCCGCATGACCTCATCACGGGTTTTGAAGGAGTCGGCGTTGAGAAAGTCCTCCGCTTTGAGCTTTCTTGTTATTCTGGCGAAGGTGCGGTAGTAGGTAGCATGTAAAAAAATAAAGTTTCTTTTTTTCTGCATTCTACCACTTGTCAAGTTTTTTGCCCCACAAAAACCCCAAGAACCGTACCGCTTAGCCCAGTGATAGCGATAGAACCGTTGCTACATGCTCTTTGATGTGCTTGCAGTTGGTGCAGTTTTTCTGTGACATACTTGGTGCAGCCTTGTTTGGGTCAACTCGTGGGAAAAACGGCAAGCGGCAATCAGGGATAGTTGTTTGCCTGCTGTTTTTCCCCGAATTGCCACACTGCAGAATTAGGCTTCTTTTGCTGAAAAAGGCTGTTGTTAGCGCTTATTAGACGTTAACAACAATTGTTAAATACTGATTCGGCGCTGGGATGAGTGATGAGGAAACATCCAGTAAGTATAGCCCTCTCTAACCGTGTTCTTCAGAGGATAGACCACGAAGCTAAAAAACAAAAGCGTTCCAGAAGCGACTATGTAGAGCTATTCTTTGAAGATACATTCTTCGGCACTATGGGTCATTACACACACTACCTGTAAGTTGGTGCACTATTTTTAACGGTCAATCATAGAAAAATTTGATTGCGCTGTCAAGAAACGTTGACTAAGCTTAGTCAACAAATCTGGACAAATAGCCTTTTAACGTCTATAAACGCTTAATATAATTGTGTGGATGGTTCGAACGATTAGAAACAACATGGGCAAAAGCTGCTCTTTACTGTTCACTTTTATTTTGCTACTAATGCTAACAGCATTTTTGGCACTGTCTGTCCTTCCAGTTAAGGGTTGGACTACACCGCACGAACTTGAAGGCTTCAAACCTCCAACCGTGAGAATCATCAATCCACAAAACACAACCTATACAGACAATATCCCGCTGATCTTCATCGTTACAAGCGGCGGGTTTGAGCCAAACAGCCCATATAGCACCTACCAGTTATGGGGTGGAGGCTACAGCTACAGCTTAGATGGACAAGCTAATGTTTCAATCGAAGGTAACACAACGCTGACTGGTTTGGATGATGGTATGCACCAAATAGTCATTTATACACAATATTACGTTTCGGCTGGTCAACTTGTTGGACCATTTAGCGACAACTCTGAACCTGTTTCCTTTAATATAGTATCAAGTGCGCCTTCTCCAACCCCTACTTCACCAATGTCAACCATCAACACTGGTGCACATGAGCCAGAAACAGAACCCTTCCCAACAGTCTTAGTTATCGCTTTAATTGTTATAGTAGTCGCTATTGCCTCAATAATGCTTTTGAGAAGCATAAAAAACCGCTAACTTAACAAACCGTACGTAACCTAGAACACCCTACAAGATAGAACCAACAGTCAAAGCGAAAAGGAGCGTTTAAGGTGACCAAATAGTGGGGAAGTACTGGCGGCTATAGCTAGCGATTAGCGGGTATGGTAGTGAGAGAAGGATTATGCAAATTACAATAACTATCAGTATTGTAAAGAGTGTTTCTGGGATTTTTCTAGGGCTTTTTATGGGAAAGAGGAAGGGTACTGTTTGCTTATACTCTTTGTATTCGCTGTATTTTTTGGTTAAGCGCCACTCTTCATAGCGTGCGATTGCGATGTAGCCTAAAACCTGCAAAAACCACAACCCTACCAACCTCCATAACTCCACTGAGTTTATTGATGTTACAAGTCCCCTGGTTAACACCATCACCGTTAACCCCATGGTAATGATTATTATGCCTGTGAACTGCGGGTGTCTAACTTTTGCGTATATACCTGTTTTGAATAAAGACCGCTTTTTATGGTGGCTCCAAAGCCACTGTCCAGCGGCAACAAAAAGCACAACAACCCCTATCAGCAGTATTATTCGACCCACAATAAACGTGTTGAGGAAAAACATTGCCCAAATTTGTGGTATGATGGTGCTGAAATCACCCTGTGCTAACGTGTACAGGTACGGTAGCAGCGGTATGGTCATAATGCCTATGGCTGCGCCAGCATACAAGATAGTTTGCGTACCAAGCAATAACGCAGTAGCTAGCAGCTCAAAGAAACGCCTTATGGTTCCTTTAACTTCAAAGCCCATCGTGGCATCACTAACCGTTTTCTACCTGCACACCCACGTGTAGCTTAGAACCACTTGTTATTTAACTGTTATTTTGTATTAGTTGTAGAACAGTTAATTCTAATCATTAGAGCATAGATAATGCTCTGTTCTAAAGCTTGTTAATTGCAAGTTCTATAATTGGTGACCTCGTATTCTTAGTTCGAATCGTTTAAAATTTTTCTTTTCACCTAACCAGTATCCGATTAACCCTCCGATGGTGGGTGCAACGATGAGGGAAAAGAAAAAGAACCATTCACTTGAAGTTACCATCTGTAAGTAGGGTATGCCTGAGAGTTCTGAGATTATTCGGGTAAGGATTAGCACTCCAAAGAAGGCAGTGCCTAAGCCTAAACCTGCCCCTCCCGCTGTATAAACTATCTTCATGCTTGTTCTGTCTTGGCTTGAATTGGGATTTGCCCTCGTACGCTGCGTTCTGTATATGAGATAATTGCCGATTACAAACACTATCAGCAGGCTAAAACAGCGGGTTAACCATACTGTGTCTACAACCCCCAAAAAATACAGCGTGACGATTGTGACAACATAGATAACTTGGAGAGCAAGTCCTATCCAGATGGTCTGCTTCAACGTCTTCATTCTTATCTGGTCAGCGTCTTCAGGGAACTCCGCCATCAACCGCAGAGCAAGAAGTCCTTTTTCAGTAAGCGCATACAGCCCATCAGCCCTCTTTACGATAAGCCCGTTGAGGATTCTGAGATGATAATTAAACCGCCCGGTATTATCAATCCCCACAGCCTTCATCAAGTCAGTATAGCCCAAGCTGCCTTTCTCGTTTAACAGCACGATAATTTTCCGTCTGTTTCCATCCTTTAGCACTTTATGAAGCGAAGCTAATCCTGAACTCATAGAGTAAACTTGACGCTTGGCAAATTTAGGGTTTGTTGATTAAATTTTTAATCAAAGAGCTATTCAGAAAAACCCTTACAGAACACATTAACCCTGAGAGCGAAAATCACTTTCACTTTCCTCTCCCCGTCTCCGTATGGTCTTTTGGAGTCATTCTTTAAAAGGCAAAGTAGCGTTTTTAGTGAATTTCAGGAAGAGAGGAGAATGAGTCAAAACCAACTATTGAAGCAGCATACGCCATCTACGTCCCAGACGCTTTTTCCATTGAACCTAAGAAACATCAACCAGCTTTTCCCAGGTTTTACTCTGGGTGATTTCGCTGTGATAGAGGGTTCATCGTCTGTTACATCTCTAACGTCACTTCTCTGTGTGAGGGCACAGTTAGCCAAACAATTAGGAGGGCTAAACAGCAACGTTGTCTTCATCGATGGAGGAAACACCTTTAGACTCTACCAAATAACACGGCTAGCTCAGCTCCACCAGCTAAACCCAAAACAGGTGCTAGACAACATCTACATCTCAAGAGCTTTCACGGCCTACCAGCTATCTACGCTGATTATGGACAAGCTCAAAGCAGCCATTCAACAGTTCAGAGCTAAAATTGTCATCATCTCTGACATCTCAGGGTTCTTCTTGGACAATGCCCTCTCAGACTATGAGGCGCAAAGAGTTTTTTGCCAAGTCACCACGTACCTAGCCAATTTTGCCAGAGAAAACCAAATCATCCTAATCGCAACCAATCCACCCCATCAAAACACCAAAAGAAACGCCTACCTCGAAAACTTGGTCCATCAAAGAGCAGGCATAGTATTGTCCCTTGGACAAACAGCTTATGCTAGAACTGTCAGTTTAAAGAAGCACCCCTGCCTCAAACTGGGTTCAATCGAACTGCCCTCCACAAACGTAACGTTAACGGATTATATCGGAGAGCGTGCATAGTGGGCAAAACCGTTGAATCCTACCGCCTAGCCGTCGAGGACGAAATTGCCCGCTGGAGAGGCTTTGAGAAAGCGCTGAGAGCTGAGGATAAGGAAGCGTTTGAAGCGTTGATGGATGCCTGCAGAAGCTACGCCTCAGCCGGGAGCAACGCAACCCAGCCCATCCTTTTTGAACCCATGATTATGTCGATTCTGCTCGCACAACAAAAGAAGATACGCCAACTAGAGAAGGCGTTGGATGCCCTCAGAGAGTCCAAGTCGGGTTAAGGGCTGGCTTTTTGACCTCTACCCCGCCGCCTTTGGAGAGATGGCAATTTGGGTCATAGCTGAAAACGGACAAAGAGTAAAGCTCACAGACAAGTTCAACCCCAAAATCTACGTCTCAGCAAATAAACAGGAGGAGCTAGAGCGTCTAGCCAGCAGATTCTGCGCCAACCAAAACATAGCTTGCTGGAATTGGGCTTACAAGTATGCCAACCCAACCGACCCCGAAAAATCAAAAGTGCTAGAATTAACCCTCAAGGATTGCAGACGAATTCCAGCATTTACAAACGAGGTACTGAAGCTAGGTGATTATCTGCGTTATGAGGTCCACAATTGCGATCTACACGGCGACAGAGCGTATCTTTTTGAGCATGACTTGTTTCCTCTGGCTTTCTTAGAAGCCGCAAGCAACAAACTACACCTAAAATATCGCCTCATAGACGATGTTAAACGCTTCAATTACTCAGTTCCCCCCTTGAGGGTAATGGAGTTAGACCTAATAATCGCTAAAGAAGGCAAAATAGCCAATTTCAATGACCCAATCGGCAGCTTTCGGATAAATCAGGCAGAACAAGCGGTAACCCTAGGCAGCGGTAAAGAAGAGGATAAACTGCTTGATTTAGTAAAGACCATACAGAAGCTTGACCCCGACATAATTCTAACCAGCGGCGGCGACTCTTACCTCTTTTCTTATCTGGCCAATAGGGCAAACGCAAACGGCATTCTCGACAAATTTGTTCTAAGCCGGGATAACACGCCTTTTATTAGTAAGCCTTCTGTGGGTCGAACATTCTTTTCTTATGGCCGGGTCTTTTACAAGGCACCACCCACACGGCTATTTGGCCGAATCCATGTCGATAGAAATAACACTTTCATATTAAACGAGAGCAGTTTTCAGGGTCTCTTTGAAATAGCAAGGCTGTGCCGAGTGCCTTTGCATACTGCCGCACGGGGGTCTATTGGTTCGTCAATGTCTTCTTTGCAGTTTTACCAAGCCTTCAAAGACGATATTTTGCTCCCCAGAAACAAAAACCTGCCAGAGTCATTCAAGTCTGCTTATGAGCTCTTGGTTGCAGACCGAGGCGGCTTCGTCTACGAGCCAAGAACAGGCATACATGACTGCATAGGTGAGGTAGATTTCTCTTCGATGTACCCCGCTTTGATGGTTAAAAATAACATCTCGGCTGAAACGGTCCTTTGCCAATGTTGCCCCGATTCCAAGTTACGCATTCCAGAACTCGACTATCATATCTGCGAAAAGAGGACCGGTGTTGTTCCAAAAGCTCTAAAACTCATATTATCTAAGCGTCTCACCTATAAACGGTTAAAGGAAACAGTCAAGGACCCACTGCTGAGAGATATTTACGATAACCGTCAAGGTGCGCTGAAGTGGATTCTAGTAACCTGTTTTGGCTATTTGGGTTATAGAAACAGCAAATTTGGCACTGTCGATGGACATATCGGGGTGTGTGCTTTTGGAAGAGAGGCTTTCTTAAAAACTGCCCGTATGGCTGAAGGCGATGGCTTCGAGGTTATTCACGGAATAGTGGATTCGCTCTGGCTGAAAAAACAGGATGCAACGATTGCTGAATACCAGCGCCTTTGCGGCAAGATAAGCAAAGAAATTGGCGTTCAATTGAATTTCGAGGGTAGGTATAAGTGGATTGTTTTTTTGCCCTCAAGAATGCACCCCAACATAGGCGTATTAAACCGCTATTACGGCGTCACGGAGAGCGGCAAGCTCAAGGTGCGTGGCTTAGAAGTCCGAAAGCATGATACGCCCAAGTTTGTTTATGACGCTCAGATGGAAATGCTCAACGTTTTAGCCTCAGCTAATAACTCAAAGGAGTTTATAGACAAGATTCCTGAAGTTTTACAGGTAGTGAAGAGCTACCGCCAAAAAATTATAGATGGCGAAGTTCCGCTTTGGGATTTAACGATAACTAAGCATCTTTCCAAAAACCCAGCGCATTACCGGCAGCATGTTAGTCAAGCTATAGCGGCTGAGCAATTGACCGCAGAAGGCTCAGAAGTGCATGCAGGCAACAACGTAACTTTTCTTTTCACGGATTCACGCAATAAACGTTATCATAGGCGGGTGTTGGCTAAGCAGTTAATCGAGAAGGGCGTGAACGCTGATACAAGAAAGTATTTGACTCTGCTCTATGAAGCCGCCGCCAGTCTCTTAAGCTTCAAAGGATATACCGCAAAAACAGTCTATGACGCCACCAATGGTCAATCAATTAAGCCTCTGACAAAGTATCTTTAAAAGTAACTTTTTCTCTACTATATCAAGGTGGTTTTATGGTTTGGAATAAAGCCATTTTTATTGGCGCTATTGTAGCGGTTATAATGGTGTCTATCGACATTACCTTATGGTTGCTTGCTACAAACGGTTTTTTAATTATTCCCTATTTATCTATACGGCCACCATAATCAACCTGTTGCTTGTAATTTCAGCAAGAGTAGCTCTAAAGAAATTCAAAGAAAAAGAGATCGCTTCCAACGCCACTAAACACCAAAAAACAATCCGCTAACTAAGCATTAATGGCTTGAGAGCCTAAACGCAACAATGTTGTAAACATTACATACAAGACTGCCTTAAGTTTGAGCTTAGGCTATACTATCGTTAACCAATCAATAAATATGGTTAAAACGATATTATATCCTTGAGAGGGTAAGGTAGCTGTGGATAAAAATAAGAGAAACCAGCTTTGCTTTATAGTAGGCGGTTTATTCTCATTGGTTTTAGGGCTTTATCTTTTTACTTTACATGTGGAGCGTATTATTGCTTCGTTGTTTACGGTGTCTGGGATAGTCTTTTTAATTTCTGGTATCAGGTATGAAGAAAGGCTAAAAAGAAGGGTGTTTAAAGGGGAGGAACGGGCTGCATATGCTCGGTCTACCTACTTTAGAATTTCGTTGATAGGTGCGGTTATTCTTTTTACGGGCATGGGTGGCGCAGTCCTTACAATGTATTTGAATGTTCCCTCAGCGGATAGAATATGGATTTTGGGTGTAATAGCTCTTGGTGGGATTATTCTTGTGGTTGGAAGGTTTTTTAAGAAAGATACCTATGAAACATAAAAAAACAGCTGAAATTATTTGGCTATGTCACTTCGGTCCGCTCTTTTCCGAGACGATTTCAAAAACTTTTTGTGGTTTTCATTGAGCCTGTTTTAGGGAGAACTAAAAAAGCCCTATGCAACTATAATTACAGGGGGTATATGTTGAGTAGGCCTGCATCTATCGCTTTTATTCTCATCCTTATGACAACCGTATATATGGTAAGTGCTCAGACAGGTCTGGCTGTTTCTGAGAACGATTCATGGACCACTAAAGCGTCAATGCCTACGGAAAATGCTGCGTTTGGAGCTGTTGTGGTGGATGGGAAGATATATGCAATTGGCGGTGTTAGTGGCGCTAATGCAGTGTATGATCCTGCATCCGATACTTGGACTGCTAAGGCGTCACCGCCTACGCAAAGAACCGCATTTGGCATAGCTGTGGTGCAAAACAAAATCTACTGCATAGGCGGCTTGTCCGGCGTAAATGAAGTTTATGACATCGCAACCGACACCTGGAACACTGAGACGGCTATGCCAACACCAAGACGTGTCATAGATGCGCATGTTGTTAACGATAAAATCTATATCATAGGCGGCGAAACAAACGACTTATCTCTTGTAAATGTAAACGAGGTTTACGACCCAGCAACAGACACATGGACCACCAAAACACCGCTACCAACACTAAGACTAGCACCGTGTACTCATGTTGTTGACGGCAAAATCTATGTTATAGGAGGAAGAGACGCCTATATTGCAGGCGGAACCACCTATGGTTCTGTTTTTGATGCAAACGAAGTCTACGACCCGGCAACAGATACTTGGGCTACTAAAACGCCGATGCCTGCTCCAGATGAGGGGTATCTTTCTGCTGTGCTTGATGACAGGATTTACGTGTTTGGGAAAAATGCTACCTACATATACGATACCCAAACTGACACATGGACCAGCGGAGCAACTATCCCTACCTACCAATTTGGCGAAACCATAACAACCAGCGGCGTCTTAGCGCTCAAGAAAATCTATGTCATAGGCGGCTACACCCAGCCTAATCCGAACTCGGACATCTTAACTCGTACAACTAATTTGACTCAAATATATGATCCTAAAACTGATATGTGGAGTTTGGGCTCTGCTATGCCAACGCCTAGAACAGCGCTTGGTGTTGTTAACGTGGATGATGCTTTCTATGCAATAGGAGGCAGCGATATAATACCCCATACTATTGGGGTTCTTTCTTCACCCAAAGACACAAACGAACAATACTTGCCAATTGGGTACGGAACACCTGACCCATCCTACATATCGCCTACAAACTCGCCGAATTCAACTTCAAACCAACAGCCAACTGCCTTCCAGATAGAACCTGTCTATGTCTTAGCAGGAGTATTAGTTGCTGCAACAATCATAGCGGCAACGGCAGTAAACCTCAAAAGAAAACACAACCAACCTCACCCAAATTAGCTCTTAAAACGAACAAAACATATAGTTTATTTCAAGAGGCTAAGCGGCTCCCTAGATTATTTCTTTCTTGTTAGCGTTTTTGGTAAACGGTAGAATTCGCAGGACAATTATTAGTGCCATGAAGCAAAGGATTGTTCTTAGCAATTCGGTATAGAGAAACGGAGTTGTTACCTGTACTGGTAGAGTAATATTGAAGGTGTTCATCAAGGCATGGAAAGCAAAGACCGCCCACAAGTTTTCTTTGCTCTTCATAAAAAAGTAGCCAACAAAGATACCGAAGAGTAGGACATAGATGAACTGTCCTTGAAAGAACCTTTCAATCCAGTTGGCTTGGAAAATGTGGATGTGCTGCAGAGAGAAAAGCAGTGCCGAGACAAAGACGCCAATGGCATAACCATATCTTGAAGCTATTCTCGATTGGGCATATCCCCTGTATGCAACCTCTTCTGCAAATGCTCCAAATATGGAAAACAAGAGATAGAGTGCAAAAGCTATTGGCAAAGCATAGTAGGCATAATTTTCAAATCCTCTCAGGCTGGGAAAAGAAGAAAACTCCAGCCTGCCGCCTAAACTTAAGCTGATGCCAAACCACAATGCCTGAAACAACACAGCCAATAATAAACCGAGGAAAACCGCTTGTGCTCCCTTGAATTTGAATATGTCTGATAAATTTGCTTTCATATCTTTCTTTATAAGGACTAAAGCGAGTACCAAAACTGCAAAATAGGATAAAATCAAACCTGCAAAGACCGGCTCGATTGTAGAAGAACCCCACATTGGGTAGCGCACAAAATAAACTATGTAACTGATTACGAGTAAAAGCAAAGGACCAAGAAAGACCTTCCACCCGTTTTTTGAAGCCATCCGGTTATCGCAAGCCTCTATATCCTATTTTGCCCTGCTAATAATTAGATAAGACTTGTGGTACAATCGTTTACTTGCCGTGGCAACTATTCATTTCTAGACTTTTCTGTTTGGCAGAAAAAATAAATTATTTATTGAAGCGGTGGGATGGATCCACTGCCTAATAAATAGTTAAACGAGCGCTTAGACGAGTCGGTAAATAGTCTGGTTTGATGCTTTGAGCAAGTATACATTGTTTTCATGGAGGATTTCTACAACGACATCGACTTGGCTGTTTGTGTCCCACTTGGGGCCATCTCTAGCGGTTTTTTCTAACTGGTAATCATAAGGCGGCGTTATCGTCTCATTGGTGAACGTTGTTTCCCAAACCTCTTCTGAACTCTTGATAACCCACAATCTATTCAAGCTGATCGAGGATGGAAAATCCTGTTGGTCAGTAGCGGTAATTCTGATTAAAGCGGTAAGAGGACCCCCATCAGACGGGCCATCAACCTTAGGCATAAAATCACGCCCAAGAGAGGGCTCTAAAACGTACTGCCGGTTCTCGATTTCAATTTGTTCGGGGGCAGAAAGTAATTCATCAACGGACGGTTTGGCTAACGTGGAGTAACCTGCAGTAATAGCTAATGCTGCTACTGCTACCAACGCTATGATACACAATCCAGCGTAGAATTTTTGCCGTTTAAATCTTGATGTTGAGGGTAGATTTCCCATTTAATCACCGATTGCCACATGATACAATGGTCGAATTTAATGCTATTTTTAGAACACACATTACGGACCAAATTACCGTGGAAGCAAACATTCAACATTGAGCCATTATACCGCTTTAAGGTGCAACAAACCATGCATAAGCGACATATCAACTATCAAAGTATCTATGACGCTTTTTTGAGCGTTAAAACAACAAAGATAAAGTTAACTGCCAAGGCCACCCAAAAGATAATAAATGGATAATTTGGAATTGGGGTAGAAACGCCAACTGGGCCTCCTCCGGGAAATTGCGGGATTATGGTTATTTGGAATGGTCCCCAAACGTTAGCAGTGATTTTTCCGTCGAGATAGTGCCAAATCCACCAGTTCGTAGCAACGAAAAGAACACCCATTATAGCATCAAGAATGCCCAACAAAGCTATCTTGCCAAGCTTACTCATTTAAGCTCCCCAATCTTCTAAGGACATGAACATTAGTGGAGCTTAATTTAAAAAAGTCTTGTGGTACATTCGTTTACTCATCTGGTAGTTACACGCCACTTCTCTCCAAGCTTTTATCGTAAAGCTACCCAAGCGTCTCAGCGATATGCTCCCGAAATCGTCAGGCATCATAACGACTTGATATTTAATCGAGCATTTTTGAATAAGCGTATAAAACAGTTGTACAGCCCTTAAGTGGTTAGCAGCCAAAAGACTAGGCATTATTGGATTGAGAGCCTAAACACGATAATATCGTAAACAGGACATTAATATACTGTTATTGCAATCGATTAATTTATGCCTAAACCGCCAGCCTCCTCCATTGATACGGGCAAGTACCTGGGCGACGTCAGAATTTATACAGATGAATTGTTGCCTAACTGCTCACTAGGTTTTGTTATGTCAGGTGTGCACGAAGAGACTAAAGAGCCTGCGTGGTTTGGTTTTTGCAAAAAAACCGGCAAGATCCAAAAGGTAGGCCCTTATGAGACATTTCCACAAGCTGTAAAATATTTGAATCTAACTAAAGGTTGCTTAAAATGTACATTTAACAAAGGGGATAAGACAGAGAACCGCCGAAGCGTTATAGATGAAAAAGTTCGGGAAGAACTCGAAAGAACAATAGGTGTTGAATTACATTCTGTACCTGAACCTTTACGCATTTTCGTTGAATCAAGGGGTTTTTTCGATATAAACTTCGACAATAAATTTGGAACTAGATTCTTTACCTCAATTCCCGATGACAACCGTGCTATAATTGATATGATGCCACCTTGCAAGAGCGAGGCGGATTTTACCCGTAAGGTACAAGCCCTAGCAGGAATGATAGATCGAATTAATGAAAAAGAGATCCGTGCACTGATTAAAAATGCCGAAAAACAAAAGTTGCCTGGATCAATTAACCTATTGGAGCAGATACTTAAAGAAAACTATCCTTCTTACAAACCATACTTAATTTCAAATTTAAGAAGCCTGATGAATTTAAGAAGTAAATTATACCCCACTCATGCTCTAACCTCTTCAATACTTGGATGCTTAAGCAATTTCGGAATTTCAAATTATCCATTAGATGATTGGGAAAAGGGGTGGGTTAAGATACTAACTCTTTGCTCCAGAAGCATGGAAGGCTTAGTTGAACAATTTAATCTTGTAGAGCGTACTTGAAAATTGTATTTTCTCCAATATGAACAAAAACCCGAACGCAAAATTGCCTTCTTCTGCTCGGTCAACGTGATAAGCTATTTCTCCTCTTCAGAAGCGCCATGTAGAGCCACGCCTTCAGATAGCAAGTCCTTCTCTGATGCCTTGTAAGCTTCTACTCCAAAGCTTGTCATAGCCCAGCACCAACCCCGACGCTCAACAACCTTTGAATCTAACTCTTTAGCTAACCGCTTATTCATCCTAACAATCCGACGAGTCACCTGATGCCGAGCAACCTTGAATTCTGCCATTTTGGCCGCTATGTCTTTAGGCAACAATCCCGGAGCGCCAGCTTCAAACAGCACCTGAAGAATAGCCCTATCAACCTCATCTTGGCAAGCGGCCTCTTCGATAAGCGACTTCTCAAAATGCAAGGAATCCTTCAAGCCAGCAAAAATAACCCGAAGCAACAGCTTAATCTCAGCCACATCACGGTCCAGCTTCTTATCCTTCGCAAGCAAATACTTCAGTTTCCCAACCTTATCGGCTTGGCTACGTTTGCTTTTTACCGCTTTTTCGCCTGAAATACCCATGTTTTGAACAGGTTTATCACTTGCTTCCATGACAAAATGCACACTCCAAGAATTCTGCTCCATCAACGCAAGCAAGTTTTAGCCCTCTGGCATCTACACCAAGCAACCGCAGAAAAGCAACACCCAAAAAGCATGGACTTTTTCCATACCCCAAGCATAGTGCTAAAATGGCTTTTGAACAGGTTTTCACTGCCAAAATAAGGCTATCGAACATAGCTTTTGCCTCCATCCCCAAACTTGACCGCTTCCTTACCTGACTCGTTGCCCTTTGCTAAATCGAAAGCTTCAGAGAGCAATCCTACAAGTCTCTCGTTAACAGTCACCAGCCCACTAACCGTTTGAATTAGAACATCGACTTTTTGCGCTAACTCTACAAAAAGCTCTGGACTGCGAACGGCAGCAACCGCCAACTCTTTTCGGTTATACTCAAAATGCCTTTTACGGTCCGGTGGACTGTTATCTAAACCGCCCACAGCCCCATCACGCATATGAACCTTAAACGTGCCTGCATTTTCAAGCTCTTTTGCTTCTGGAGTAAAAACCTCCCACACAGGCGCATGCAACGCCACACCCTCCTCGCTAAGAACCATACCAAACCGCACCATCAACTCCAACCGCACACGACCAACAATCTGCCCAGCCGTCACCAAAAGCGCATCCGCATCAAAATCCCGCAGCTTCCCCGGATGAATAATGATGCTCCGACTGGTCTTAACCACACGAACATTTCCCAACTTGAAGCCCCACTTAACCCAGTTCCGAGGCTCCCCAAGCTTTCGCCAATCAATCCTGCGCTCGGCATCCTCTTCTTTGAGAATCAAAAACTTAACCGCATGATCCTCCAACACATGCACACAGCCAAAGTCTTCCTCACCCGTAGTGAGGTTTTTTGAACGCTCAAGGATTTTCTTTCCAAGAGGCGTTAACTCGTAGTATTTGACTATGCCATCGGCTAGCAGGCGCAGGCAGCCAGTCTTTAGGGCATGGTTTTTCCAATGGGAAACCAAGCTTTTGGAGCAACCAACAACTTTGGCGGCGTCGCTGGCTGTGCAGTCAGGCGTACCTAAAACACGAAGTATCCGCAAGCCCCGCTGTGAGAACCCTAAGAGTTCAATTTTGCCATTGAACTGTTGAACCGCTTTATGGGAAACGGGTTTAACGGCTCGATCTGAGGCTGCCAAAAAATTCACCTCAGCCTAGGGAGGATACTCTCCCTGACGTCTTGCCTTAAGCCCTCGATTAAGCAGTCAAGTTCGGCTAGGCTTAACAGTTGTATGGCGAAATATTCGGCTAGGGCTGCTCTTAGGGATTCACGGTTTTCAGCGGTGTCTTTTATGCGAAATATCTGCACCATTAGCCCTCCTAAGTGAGCGCTCCCATCCGGCTTGTACCAACGCCTTCAGTGTAGACCTCACGCAAGGGCAACCCGACCCTCAAAACTTCTTTTAGAATAACCTCTTTGCCCTCGCCAGTTTTTTGGCTTAATTTCTCAAGGATGCCGTCTTGCTGTTTAGCGGTCAACGCCTTCCAGTCAACGAGAAAAACTCTTTCGGTTCTTTGGATGCTCTCCAGCACTGCGGGGTGAGAGTTAATGTCTTGTATGGGAACCTCGCCCTCAGAGAAGACGTCACCCCATGCCTGTTTGCCTTCAGCGTTTAGGTATGCCCAAGTCCTGTATTTCCTCAAGCTTGAGCCTCCGAGCCTTGCTTTTTTTGAGAGCCACCCTTGAATTGGTCACAGGCCTCGCTTGAGGCTATACGATTAACTGATCTTCTGCCCTTCATTGTGGGCTCGGTGCAACGTCCACACCAGAAAACGCAGTCACAACAGTACAGAACATCAGCGGAAAGCATGGACATGCCTATGCCTCCCGCCGCCAGTCACAGCCGCTGCACTTGCGAGCATCCACTCTGCAAACGCCTTGCGAGTCATTGGGGCAAAGCTTACCTGGATAGCCACAGACAAGCCGCCCCATCTAGGTCACCACCTCCTCTAACTTTGGAAGATACTGCACCAAAACAGGCGCCTTGTTAGCCACACCACGAGAAACCTTCATGCAATTAAACGAGTTAACCTCAACCGTGCCGATGTGAAGTTTTCCCCGATACATCAAAACGTAGAGCTGGCCGTTTTCTCCACGGCGATAAACAACTTTTAATCGCCGATCCTTCACTTGGAAGCCTCCTTGAAAAGTAAAAAAGGGAGAGAAGCTGCGGAGAAAACGCGGAGCTGGTTAGGTCGCCAGCTTGTCGGGGCTCCGAATCCCACCCCCTGCACTTCGACGTAAACGCCCATCATTAATCCGAGGCGTTATTTTATAATCAAAGAAAGTGCATAAATCAAAAACACAACTTTTTTCTTTAAAAAATTCAGCCTGTTTATACAGAATTTTTACTTCACTAAAACTATAACCCAAAATAACAGATTTAATACAAGTCATCTTGTTACTTAATTGGATTTAATAGATTCAAGTTTTCCAATTGCTTGCAGCTGAAGCAGGTTTATTAGTATTAAACACCTTAGTAAAATTTAACGTAACAACCATTTGAGCTGCTTAAAAAATGACTGAGCTGGATAAAGGTGCAAAGAAAAGTCGCAGCATACTAACTGTTGCGTTAATTTTTGTTGTAACATTATTTGTTTTCATTGGAACATTACTTTCTCCGCTTTATGACCAGATTGTTCCTAACGTAGAAGGAACAATTGACATGATTCTCACGTTGGCAACCAACGTTATTTACCTGATTGGCGGTGGAATAATAGTTTTTGGAGCTTTGGCTGCAGCGGTGAGGTTTATTCAGGCAAAATTGAAGGACACTTACCAACCATCCTATGCAAGAAAGTTCCTGTCAGGGTATTTGACGTTAAGCTTAGAATTTTTTATAGGCGCTGAAATTATCAAGACAGTACTTACTAGAACACTTGAAGAGTTTGCGGTTCTTATTCTGGTCATTATTAGTAGAGGACTTTTCAGTCTAATTCTTTATTGGGAAAGAAAATGGCATGGAACAGCTGAAACAGAGTAAAAAAAGATAATTCTTGTATTTAGCTAAATAACGAAATTAAAATAGTTACCATAAAAAATGGAGCACAATTAAACTTCTATGATTTCGTTTTCTTCGGGAATACATACATCAGTTATATTTGAAATCTTTTCTGAGAGCAATTCAGCTTGTTCTAAGTCTCCGTGTACGAGCGCGGTGCGTTTCGGCTTCAATTTGGTGATTAACTGGATTAGTTCTGTTTGGTCTGCGTGCCCTGAAAGCTCAATTTGTTTGACTTCAGCGTTAACTGTGTAAGAGTCTTCTTCTAATTTGAAGAAGCCTTCTTCTTTTGCCTGCTTTAATGGGCTATCTGGAGGAAGATAACCTGAAGTTAAGATGACAGAGTTATCTTTATCTCCTGCCCAATCAGTTAACAAACGAAGACTCGCCCCAGCGTGACCGAAACCTGAAGTGCATATAACGATAGCGGGCTCTTCAATTTGCCCAGTTCGATACAAATGTTTAACATTCCGATATGTAAAGGGGTGCTTTTGTTGTCTAATGGCTTTAGTGAACAATGGTTTGTTATGATTGAAGTAACCGTTTATTCTGTGAGCGATATTTGATATAGTGTAAACATTGTAAGGTGGCAAAATGCCTTTTTCAATTGCAGTATCTATTCTTTTAGCCATCTCTTGGCTTCTGTGAAAAGCAAAAGTTGGAATTAAAATGTTACCGTTACGAGCCATTGTCAATGACATTTGTTCAAAAAACTGTTTTATCAACTCTTTTCTGGGGGGACGAACTTTTCCACCATAAGTTGATTCGCTAATTAACAAATCAGGTTTTTTTGGAAGAACTTCCAATTTGCATCCCTGCAGTATTTCAGTGTCGTGAATGCAGAAGTCACCAGTGTAAACTACCTTTTTTCCCTCACTTTGGAGACTAGTAATTTTTGCTCCAGCAACATGACCGGCAGATTGGAGCTGAACGTTTAAACCAGGTAACGCAAAGGAATCGCGGCTCCACCAACAGTCCCTAATTCTTTCAGCGTCACTACTTTCAAATTCGTAAACTCCTTTTTCACTTTGAATTTTTACCATGTCATGCAGTAAATCAACAGTAACATCACGTGTAATATCAGACCCTACTATAACTGGGTTATTTTTGGATAAACTCAGAAGACTACCTGTATGGTCCAAATGTGCATGACTTATAATTACCGCATCAAAATCTTTAGGTAACTTTTTGGGTTCTTCATCAAGTTTTGTACCGTAATCTAACGCAACCTTGCATGAATCGGTTTCTACTGATATACAGGAGCCGCCCACTTCTCTAGCTCCGCCGAGGAATTCAATTTTCAAATATATTCACTTCTGTAAATTCTTGAAACGATAGTCTCACAAATATTGGGTAAATAATCCAATTTAAAGACATAACCAAACAAAAAGTGTTCAGTCCATTACGTTTCCAGCTAAGTTGGACATTGCTAAATATTAAGTTATTGACTAATTACTCAAATTTGACTCATATAAGCGCTATAACAGATTAAAACAAAAATACGCATCCATAATTTTGTTAATAAGTCAAATAAAATAGGTTATATACAGTTTTTAATTTAAGGCTTAAAAGTAATTTATTGTATCATAAAAGATATGGATCAATTAACTAAAATCTTGGCTGCAGTAGTAATTGTATTAAGTGTTCTATTAAGCGTAGAGACATATTTGCTGATTATGGCTGAAACAGAAATAGAACAGACACAACCTATCCGCGTAGCATGTGTAGGAGATAGCATAACCAGAGGCACTGAATATACTTTATACCTTTGGGATCTGTTAGGTTCAGACTATATTATAGGAGACTTTGGTGTTGGAGGAGCAACTGCTACTTTAAACTCAGAAAGCTCCTACATGAACGAAACCGCACTTGAGCTTGCGAAGCAATTTCAACCTGATATGGTAGTTATTATGCTTGGAACAAATGATGCTGATTCGGCTTTCAATGATTTTGAAGAAGAATTCATTTCAGGTTATATTGAATTAATTGTGGTGTTCCAATCTCTTCCCAGCGAGCCTATAATCTGGATTGTTCAGCCGCCTCCAATCTTTAACAGCAGCTCAACCCTCAACAATGAAGTTCTTGTAGATAGAGTTATTCCAAACATTTGTAAAATTGCTAACCAGACAGGCAGCCAATTAATAGATGCATACACACCATTAATCAATCATCCAGAGTATTTTATAGACGGAATTCACCCGAAAGTCTCAGGAGCTAAAATAATCGCTAACACAGTCTATTCAGAAATAAAAACAAGTATTAGTGAATAAATCAAAAATGAATAAGGAACAGTCTAAAACATAGCAGTAACAAAGTAACTATACCCAAAAACTGGTCTAAAACAATCGAATACATATTTATTGGGTTTGTACCAACCAAAAATTAAAGAGCATAAATATTTTAAAAGAAAGACTTTAACTCTAAATTACATTTCCCGCTTAAAATAGTGTTCAAGTAACCTACGGGTGCCTCTACGTAAAATTTCTGAAAGAGTCGCGGACGCAATTCCTAATTTTGAAGCAAGTTCAGCCATATCTATTTGGCGTGGATAGTCAAAAAATCCGCTTTTTAGTGCCAACCAAAATATTCTTTCCTGATTTTCAGTCAATACTCCAGTTTGCTGTTCAAATTTACCTACTTTACGAACAGTTACTTTATGTCCTGTTTTTTCTAAATCAGTTATTATACCGCGATACGCTTGAAAAGTAGGGACCATGAAACTGTATGCTATTGTGTTTCCATGCATGCTTTTACCAGAAACTAGAAATGCGTCGTAACTAAGAATAGTGTTACAGACACCGCAACCTTCGCTTTCTAGCCACACTGTTGATTTACCATCAGCATGTCCTTTTGCAGATAATTCTTTGGGCACTTTTTTAGCTTGATCCTCACCAACATCCATTAAATGCCTAACAGATCCACTATTAGAACTGCGTACATCCACTACTTTCAAATGTTTAAAACCCAGTGCACCAAGTTTACTTACCATTCTGCATTCGTTATTTTCAACTTCAATTACAACATGGTACGGTTCCCGCCAAGCATCGACCAAACTTAATCTACCTTTGAATCTGATTAAGAAAACACACTGTTAAAGGTAATTAAAAAGATAGAGTTCTATCGTGAAGATTTTTTATTATGCACTGCGTTAAAGCCAAAGAGGGAAATGTAAAGAGTAATCTGCTAATTAATCATCATTAATTTATCTGTATTAAAAGTAAGTGATTGACTAACTATAATAATCGTAAAGTGGAATTAGGAATATATTGTTAAGAAAAGAGACTCTACCCAACCATATTTATCGATACTGTAACTGTCACCTAAGGTTTAATCATTGATTATTTTTAGTCGTTAAAATGTATAAAGTTGTTACTCTCTATTTCTTACCAGAAACTTTCTTAGCTCCTCGGCAATAAATACTGAACTGGAAACAAGAAGGATTACAACCCAATCCATCACTGCTAAGCTAGTTGTTCCGAATGCTACTTGGAAGATGGGCAACTCTGTTACCAAGAATTGGAGTAAGAAGGAACCTAAAATTGCCAACAGTAACCATTTGTTCGTAAGAGGACCTAACTTAAAGAAGGAGAGATTTCTTGATCGACAATTAAGGGCATTAAAAACCTGAAATAGAGCTATGGCTACAAATGCAAATGTTTGTGCCTTAACATAGTCACCATTGTTTAGTCCAGTAGAAAAGAGGTAAAGTGTACCAATTGCCATGAATAGACCAACGAAAACTATGTTGAAAACCATTTCACGGTTAATCATTTTTTCAGTTGGTTTTCTTGGCGGTGAATCCATTACGTTCTTTTCTTTTGGCTCCATAGCCAATGGAATAACAAGTAAACCGTCTGTAACAAGGTTAACCCATAATATTTGAACAGCAGTAAAAATTAACGGTGCAGTTGGAAGAAGAATAAGCGCAGCAAGAATTGTAATTATTTCGCCAGTATTAGTACTTATTAGGTACTTCACTACTTTGCGTATATTCTCAAATATCACGCGTCCTTCTTCGATAGCGCTAACAATACTGGCAAAGTTGTCATCAGTCAACACCATATCGGCAGTTTCTTTGGTTACATCAGTTCCAGTAATACCCATTGCAATCCCGATTTCTGCAGCCTTTAATGCTGGAGCGTCATTAACACCATCACCTGTCATTGCAACAACATGACCTTGTCGACGAAGCGCTTCTACTATACGGAATTTATGAGTGGGAGATACACGGGCAAAAACAGTTGTCTTTTCAATAATCTGGTCTAGTTGTGTATCATCCATTCCGTCCAGGTCTACACCTGTTAGAGCACCTGTTGAACTTGCAATTCCAAGTTCTTTTGCAATTGCTTCTGCGGTCAATTTATGGTCTCCTGTAGCCATGACCACACGTATTCCAGCCCGTTTACATAATTCAACAGCGGATTTAGCTTCGCTTCGTGGTGGATCAATCATTCCTGCAAAGCCAACGAAAACTAATTTGCCCTTTTTCTCTTTAAGATCAACTTTAGTTTGTTCTATTTCATCAACATTTATTGTTTGATAAGCAAAAGCAAGTACTCTAAGAGCTTGACTAGCCATATGGGTACTAACGTCAAGAAAACTCTGTTTCATTTTTTCTGTAAGTGTATTAGCAGTACCTTCTTCTAAAACTTCAGAACATAAAGGCAAAATTGCCTCCGGAGCGCCTTTAACGAAAACCCTAACAGAGGAAACGTTTTCTTGGTGGAAAGTAGCCATATACCTATCTTTTGAGTCAAAAGGAATTTCGTCAATTCTTGGATATGTTGACTCAAGTTTTGTCTTAAAGAGTTTAGCTTTAGCAGCAGCGACAACTAATGCGCCCTCAGTTGGGTCTCCATTGATTTCCCAGTGAACGCGCTCTTCACTTTCTATGTGCTTAAGTTTAGAATCATTACATAATGCACCTATTTCCAGTAAGCGAATAAGGTGCTTATCTTGTGCAACCTCGAGGATATTGTCTTCGAATTCAAATTGTCCGTCTTCAGGATCAAAACCTTCACCAGTAACAGTGATTAATTTTTTATTAGCAAAAACTTTTCTAACAGTCATTTGATTAGTGGTTAAGGTACCAGTTTTATCTGTGCAGATAACTGTCGCCGATCCTAAAGTATCGACAGCCTGCAGTTTTCTGATTAGAGCATTACGTTTAGCCATCCTGTTTACTCCTACAGCCAAGGTTACAGTTAATACTGCAGGTAACCCTTCAGGTATAGCTGATACAGCAGTTGCTAAAGCAAATAAGAAAGTCTCAAAAATTTCAAAACCACGTAAAACAGCAATCACAAAAACTAAACTGCTGGCTACTAAAGCAAATAATCCGAGTTTTCGACTTAAGTCTTTGGTTCGTTTTTGAATTGGAGTCTCAACGCGTTCAGTGCCTTTAATTAAAGTTGCAATTTTTCCAATTTCAGTTTTATAACCTGTTGAGACGACTACAGCTTTTCCTCTGCCTTGAACAACAATTGTTCCGGAAAATGCCATGTTAACCATATCGCCGAGAGCCAATTCGGCAGTAAGAGGCTCAACTTTTTTTCTGATTGGCTGTGATTCCCCAGTTAACATTGATTCGTCAATTTCTAGATTTATCGCTTGAAAAATTCGAGCGTCTGCGGGAACTTTATCCCCTGCTTCTAAAACAATTATGTCTCCGGGAACAATGTTTTTTGCTTTCACTTTAACTTCAACGCATTCATCCGGACGAGGACATTTCCTGATAACTTTAGTTTCAGGTCCAGCCATTGATTTTAATGCTTCAAGCGCAGTTTCAGCCTTATATTCCTGAAAAAAACCAATTGCGGTATTAAGAATTATTACTGCCAAAATTACAACAGCGTCAATTAAGTGATCAACAAATAGGGAAATCAAAGCTGCAACAATCAAAACGCCAATAAGGGGATTCTTAATTTGATTTAGTATAAGAGTTAACTTAGTTGTACGTTCTCCCCCAGTAAGTTCGTTGACTCCGTACCTGGCTATCCTTTCATCTACTTCAGCCTGTGTTAAGCCATCTGAGCTAGTTTCTAACCTCTCAAATGTTTCTGCAACATCTAAGCTGTACCAAGTTTTTTCCTGAGTCAACTAAATATAACTCCTAATTAATGAGATGGGAATTCTAAAAAACCCCATACAGAAAATGTTATTCCTCTAATATATTTGTTGCACGGTAATAGCAATAAAAGTGTCATTATAACCTAAAGTGTAAAGGAGCAAAATACAAAAATAGCCGAAAACAAAAATAAGGAGAAAACAAACAAGTCCAACAAATCCAAGCATCTCCAGTAGGCGGAGACTTCCAAAAAGCGGCCGGGGTGATGTATTTTTTGCTTTTTTAGGGATTTTATTATCGTCACACGTAACCTTAACCCTATTTTTTTGTTGTATACAAGAATTTTCAAAAAAGAAAACTCTAAAAAGGTCTAATTCGAGGGCTATTAGTTAATAGAATTTTTAAATTTTGTCTATTTTTCGATACTCTCTATATATTGGGCGACATCTACCCAATGGCATTGTGTATCTTGGGAATTCTTAGTATAGTATACAACCAACAACAAGTAGTTTTTAATGATATCCATTGCGTCTCCCACAGTCATATTAGTGATAGGTACTGATACATCAAAATATTTGGTGAAATTATATGTAAAAGAGTCATCAGCTTTTAGATACATTACTTCGCCAATAATTTGATCAGTAAGATTAGTTGGTTTTGCTTCATTTGTCATAAATACATCACATGCAGCTATGTGAATTGGCACATTACCTGTATTCGAAATAGTAGTGGGTATGGTAACATTAAGACCAGTAATTATCGTTCTATTAGTGTTATAAAATGGGTGAACCTCTCCACGACTAATTAGGTTTACCTGCAACTCGACATGAGGTATTAAGGGAAATATTGTAATGAAAGATGGAATACTTATTATAGCTGCCACTATGAGACTAATGATTGTCAATCTCTTTGCGGTCCACTTGCTTCTTTTTGGTTTTATAGTTGTTCCATTTTTGCTATCAGCATTGCGTTTTTTTCGTATAGTCATTCAATCTTCATTGGTATATTATATGTCGGGAAAGAGCGTAAAGAAACTGCCGACCAAAATAAAAACAAGCAACACTGCTGCTGCTTTTTTCATCAGGGTTCTCCAACCTTGTGTGATTTTCTTCTTAAGTAGAGTACAGGCGCCAATACTGACACTGCTGTAACGGCTATGACTAAGAAAAGTATGTGACAACTTTCGAGGGGTTGGATGAATATATTTGTTGTTGGCATGGGAGTCTCCGTTTGGATTCCTTCAGGTCTCTGGGTGATTGTGGGTGGCAGCGTTGAAGTGCCGTTTGGCAGGTTATCTGGCAGCCCAAAAGGGTTTTGCGGGGGCACATAATCATAGTCAACTGTAAAATCCCTAGATTTGGACATTTCTTTACCGTCGGCAGCATGCGAGTACACAGTAAGCGTATGGTTACCCTCGGATAGATTGTCTAAAGTAGCTTTCACGCCAAACGCGTTGCCTGTTACTATAACGCCTGGTGTAGAGGTCCAATATGCCTCTCCATCTTTTCTTGTTAGGTTAGTTAGGGTCACATTGGCTTTTCCGTCTAGGCAATAGCTAATGTGTGTTATGCGGCTGGATTCGCTTGGTAAGGCGTTAACTATAACGTGAAGCAGGACAGAGGATTCATTATAGATTCTTATAGAGATTGGAGAGGGTATTTCGATTGAAGGCGGAGGGAAGTAGTTTGCTTCTGCTAAGCCAACGACATGCAAGGAAGCTATTGTCATTATAAGCGTTAAAACGGCGATTAATGCCGACTTTGTACGCTTCATATGTCATCGAAATGATGCTTAAATTTAATACTAAAAAGGATTTTCGTCAAGCTTTCTTGACTAAAGCCCGAGAGCGATTTAAGAAAGGTGTGCTAAAATAATAGAACAAGCGTTGATTAAAAAAAGAAAAATGGGGAGTTGTGTGGTTTATTTGCTTCTCTTTTTGACAATCAATGTGATTGTTGCTACTGCAATTGCTGTTACTACAACCGCTATTACCGCTACTGTACCGAGGTCTATTGGCACCTTATTGTTTTCCATAGAGGCTGGTGCTTTGTTTTCTATTGATGATGGAGAGGGTGAAATTGTAGGGGATGCAGGGCTGGAATTACTCTCGGATATTAAATCGCTGCTACCACCTGCTGCTTGGTTATTGCATCCAAAGACTTCACCGGAATCAGCCCATATACTGACTAACAGCCCATAAACGCTGCCAGGGTATGTCTGATTAAGATATAATATGACCTTCCACGCAGGATACAGTATATTGGACTCACGTACAGAAGGAACCAAGCATGCAGTTGTACGGTCTTCAGTCACGTTAAACCCACTCACTTTGGAGCCATCCGGCATAGCGTACGAGTAAGCTTCAATGTATTTCATGGCAATGGCAATTGCTTGGTCTTTTGAAACATTTACAGTTGTGTCACCCACTGGAAAGGCTTCACGTGTATCTTTGAACCCAGCGAAAGCACCATCTCTGAAGCTAACACTTAATTCTAGATATTCGCATCCATTGATGCTTCGCCACCACATTAGCGAAGTTGTTTTATGTTCATTGGGGAATTCTCCGTTGGTGATGTTTAATTTAAGGTTGTCTTTTACTATTGTCTGATCTTTTGCGACATCAACATTTGACAGCAGGTTAATCATGTTTACCATGCTTGTTCCAGTATACGCTTGATATTTTTCAAGAAAACTTTTGGCAACATCATTTAGATTGGTGTATGAGCGATCGCTAATAAATGAGCCTTTTTGGATGCTTACTTGGCAAGTAGTGAGAATATTGTTTTCGATTGTGAAACTTGCGCGCAGTTCACTTTCATCAGACGTCAGGGTATAGATTACCCTCTCTGGAGCGTAATCCTTTGGCTCTGAGATAGCAATTCCCGGTAAATCACTCACGAAGTATCCGTTAAACGTCAGATTGTATTGTGATCTGTCTATTGGAAGTACTTCTTCTATAAACGATAATGCTTGGTCTTGAGCAGTTGTAACCGATGATTGCGCTGGAGAAGTTAGTCCGAGTGATGTGATCATGGTTGCAAGAGCTAGGAACATAAGGATTTTTTTTGATTGTTTCAACTTGCTTTACACTCCTTTAATACCCTAGGTTCATATTTCCGTTTCCCCACACTATCAAACTATTGTAAAGTGGGCAGTTTTGGAAATCTGTGTTGTAGAAAAACCATGATAGCTCTTCGAGTGCACCGTTCACTGAGTACCCATATGCCATTAGCTGATAATAGAAGTAGGCAAAGTGACCAAATGTCCAATTGTAATCGGGGTATTGGTAAGGGATTTCAGACTCAAATTGAGGTGATTGCCAGTTCCATCCTAAGAAGACGGCCCAGCCACTTGTTCCATATTTGGTCATACCAACATTATGGGTGAAACAAAATGGCATTCCACATGGTCCATCAGGGTCGTAGTATGGTGGTGGAATAGGGTAGCTTCTTGCTGTAGCGCAATGCCAAAGAAAAGTCAAACGGCATTCAAATTCATCTGTATATGGGAAAATGTGTATAGCATCTTTTGCTTGGTGGTCATTATTTTCGTCTGAGAGCGTACATAAGAGTTGGTAATGTTGTGAAGCATATCCCCATGGAGTACAGTGTCCCTTTGAAAAGAATGTTATCTTGTCGCAGTTATCTTGTAAAGTATTAAGGGCCCAACTGTAATCACTTGGGTATATTGGGCTTTGTTCTGTGCCATAGAAGAAATAGTTGTAGTAAGACCCGTAATAGCTGTATATATAATAGGCAATTTCTGAGGTAATTACTGTTGACACGTACAATTCATTATCAGTATCGAGACCTTCAACGGAGTTGTTTGGGCAGAATGTAGCACTTCCATAATCTGCTTTAACACTATTTATGCCGATAGCAGGTACTGCTGAAATCACAAGTATGCTGAGAAGCAAAATAGCGCCGATTGTTATGGCTTTAAGCTTCATGCTTATAGTCTCCGTTTTACTAGACTTCTTTCTGGTATATCTTAATAGAAACGACTATTTAGCGCTACACTTTAGTACGAGTGTACTAAACGATTAGCCACAAAGTGCAACCTTTTAACGAGCGCTTTTTACTCAAAGACCGCCTTTTCGCCAAACTTTAGCTGTTTCAGCCCAAAAAATGGCGACAAATAGGACGATTGTACCGATTATGAAATAGTAAGCGCCGTGGGTAACAACTTCTGGGTCAAGGATAATCAAACTGAATAGCAGGATTGCAAAACCAAGTACAAGGTAAAAGAAAAACCGTGGAATTATAGAACGATTAATTCTTACGCTATTCTCTAAAAAAACCTTGTTAACAACATAACATCCATTTTCAACTTTCAACAGACCTGCTTGTTCTAACTTTGAAAGGTGATATCGGGCAACTGAGGGGTTGCTTAGGTTTAGTTCCCTTTGAACCTCTCTAATTCCAGTAGGCCCATTTTTTAGAACAAGGCG
>Ga0209723_1001402_pt1 | contig 37696 bp, 34 predicted proteins | sample BiotimSIPDNA_2_FD_185750 | JGI IMG/M metagenome (GOLD analysis project Ga0209723, IMG submission 185750) | Anaerobic biogas reactor microbial communites from Washington, USA - Biogas_R2 time_0 SIP DNA (SPAdes) (version 2) | ecosystem: Engineered > Bioreactor > Anaerobic > Unclassified | place... | reverse complement strand
GCAAATGGGATTGCACTTGCAGCTTTTTCCAAAGCCGTGGCGTCTGCGGACACACCATGGCGATGGAGATTATTTTAGAGGGGATGCTTCCCTCTGAGTAGGTAAATTAACAGAAAACTTCATAACTCTAAAACGAGCCCCAAGCAGGGCTCGTTTTATTATATCCTTACCGAGTCAGAATTTCGATTAAAGTATAATTGGAAATAGTCAGTACCATCTTTCTTAACAAACTATTAGGGCATTACTCGAAAGGAAGAAAACCATGTATAACCGGTACATCATTGATATCAAACCTCTAGGCTTTATGTGGCCAATGCGTGACCCCTTTCTATTTTGCGCACATCACAAAGACTTTTACCCAGCAGGAAATGACCAACTAGGCCCTGCTGCCTCACTTTCAGGGCGCAATATTGGGCAAGACTTCTCACAAGAAAACCCCTGGCGCATGTACCACGGCGATGTTGTTCCCGGCTTTCCAGCGCACCCGCACCGTGGTTTTGAAACCATTACAATCGTGCTGACCGGTTTCGTTGACCATTCAGATTCTCATGGTGCAGCAGGCCGTTATGGTAACGGGGATGTCCAATGGATGACTGCTGGCAGCGGCTTGCAGCATGCTGAAATGTTCCCCTTGATACATCAAGACACCCCCAATCCTTTAGAGTTATTCCAGGTTTGGTTGAACTTACCCAAAAAGGACAAGTTTTCACCGCCCTTTTACAAAATGCTTTGGGCAGAAGACATCCCAAATCTTTTGTTGTCTGACGATAATAATCACAAAATCGAAATTCGCATCATCGCCGGCCAAGTTGAGAGCACCAAAGCGCCAAAACCCGCTCCTAATTCCTGGGCAGCCGACCCAATTAATGAGGTTGCCATCTGGCATTTCAAAATGGACCCAGACGCCAATTGGGAATTACCCCTAGCCAACCAGCCAGTCAATAGGACCCTCTATTTCCTTAAGGGTCAAACGATAAATATTGCTGGATTAACTGTGCCAGCAGGGCAGGCTATTGAGTTGCTTGCTGATGAGCCCGTTGCGTTGATTAATGGGAATCAAAAAAGCGAGATGGTGCTCTTACAAGGCGTACCAATTGGTGAACCCGTGATGCAACATGGTCCTTTCGTGATGAACACCCGCGAAGAAATTAGGCAGGCAATATATGACTTTCACCAAACGCAATTTGGCGGCTGGCCATGGAGCAGGCATGATAACGTGCATCAGCGAGAAATGGGCCGTTTTGCTTATTACGCAGACAGCACTAAAGAAGTAAGATAACCCAAAGATAAGACTTATAAAAAAGGAGATTGTAAATTGGATCAAATTAGGGAAGTCGAGGTTTTTGTCAACATCTTTCTACAAAGTTTAGGCGGTGGTTTACAGAGTGTGATGAAGCTTTTCACAATGCTCGGAGATGAAATTTTCTTTATCTTGGTTATGCCCGCAATCTACTGGTGTGTTGATGCATTGGTTGGTCTGCGCGTTGGGGTGATGCTGCTGCTGAGCGGCGCTTTTAACAACTTTTTCAAATTGTTGCTGCGCGGCCCGCGCCCCTATTGGATCAGTGACCAGGTCAAACCCGTTGTGCATGAAAGCTCCTTTGGCATTCCCTCTGGGCACGCCATGAACGCAGCTGCTGTGTGGGGATGGATGGCTGTGGAAGCAAGAAAAAAAGTCACGAGTATCGTTTTTATCCTTGTAATTTTTCTCATTGGTTTATCTCGCTTAGTAATGGGGGTTCACTTCCTGACCGATGTGCTGCTTGGTTGGGTATTAGGATCGCTTTTAGTACTCATTTTCCTTGTTTTTCAAAAACGCATTGGCGGGTGGCTCAAGGAAAGAAGTGTTGGCGCACAAATTGGGTTAGCATTTGCATCATCTTTATTGATGATCTTAATTTCCTTAGGGGCGCGCAGCCTAGCAGCTGGCTGGTCAATACCGCAAGCGTGGTTAGATCGGGCAGGTGAAATCAATCCGCTTAGCATTGGCGGCACCCTAACCATGGCTGGCACGTGGTTTGGTATGTTGGGAGGCTTTGCTTACTTACGAAAGTGGAAAGGCATTTTAGATAGCAAAGGGCCGCTTTGGAAACGATTGCTTCGATTTGTTGTTGGGTTGATCGGGGTGCTGATAATCTACTTGGGTCTAGGTCAATTATTCCCCAGCAATGAAGATCTCATTAGCGGCATATTGCGTTATTTGCGGTACGGATTAATTGGTCTGTGGGTATCGATGTTGGCACCCCTGCTCTTCGAATCCCTCAAACTTGCGCAGATACAGAAAAAGGACCAGTAATTTATTAACTGCTCTTAAGCTAACAACTTAATACAGAATTATTTAGCCAATCTCAAGCCTAGGGGTTTATTGATGATACGGAGAGAGTGGGATTCGAACCCACGGTAGCCACAAGGACTACAACGGTTTTCGAGACCGTCCCATTCAACCACTCTGGCATCTCTCCAATTTCGTGGGCTTGATTATACATGAAAAATTAAAGCTCAATGACCTCATACTTCTCAGGGTAAACGATTTCAGGCATTCCTTGTTGATCCTTTAATTTTTCCATCAGGGCATTAGCGGCTTTTTCCTCACCATGAACAAGCATTATTTTCTTCAAGGTTTTCTTGCTTGAGAGGGCGTAATCCATCAGTATTCTCTGACCGCCATGAGCGCTCAAACCGCCGATGGTTACCACTTCGGCTTTTCGGTAAAACTCTTCACCAAATATCCTAATTTTTCTCTCTTGATCTGCTAACCGCCGACCAAGCGTATATGGCGCTTGCCATGAAATGATAACAATGGTATTGCGGCCGTCCTCAATATTATTGCGTAAATGGTGCAGTATACGCCCGCTTTCTGCCATACCCGATGCGGAGATAATGATCATTGGGTCTTTATATTCATTGAGCGCCTTAGATTCATCCACTGACCGGGTAAAGATCAGGTTATCAAATTCCAAGGCTGGGTTACGATGCTCTGCAATGAATTTCCAGGTCTCTTCGTCAAAACACTCAGAATGCTTTCGGTAAAGATCTGAGGCCGCCACAGCCAAAGGACTGTCGACTACAACCGGTAGGTCCGGAATTTCGCCATTTTCCATTGCTTCGCTGAGAAAATAACTTAAGGTTTGCGTTCTGCCGACCGCAAAGGCAGGTATGATAACTTTCCCACCTCTCCTGACGGTGCGGTTGACCGTCTCGGCAAACTCTTCAAACGCCTCTTCCAAACGGGTGTGCGACTTATCACCATAGGTACATTCCATCAGCAAGTAATCAGCATCCTCTGGGAAAACAGGATCCCTCAGGATCGGCACATCAAAACGTCCGACATCTCCTGAAAACCACAAGCGTTTGATCTTATGGTCTTCTTCAACGTCCAGCACAACCGCTGACGAGCCTAAAATATGACCCGCCTCAACCAATTTTGCTTTTACGTTAGGAAGAGGATTAAATTCCTGATCATGCCAGACCGATCGAAATAAGGGCAGGGTATTGATGGCATCTTTTGTTGTGTATAAGGGTTCAAGCGCAGGCAAGTTTTGTTTGCGGCGTTTTTTATTGACATATTGGATATCCCATTCGTGAATATGGCCAGAATCCCTTAACATGATGTCTGCAAGGTCTGTTGTAGCATTGGTAGCATAAATTGGCCCGTTATAGCCTTGTTTAACTAGGTTTGGCAAATTACCGCTATGATCAATATGTGCGTGGGAAAGGATCAGCGCATCAATAGTTTTGGGGTCAAATGGAAAATTTTGATTGATTTCGTAAGTATCCGCCCGCTTGCCTTGGTAAAGGCCACAATCTAATAACAATTTACTTCCGTTCACTTCCAATAAATGCATCGAGCCTGTTACAGTCTGCGCTGCACCAAAAATATGTAGTCTCATGATTTCCTTTCACTTTCAAATAACCTAAAGATCGCTTCCCCATATTTAATAAATCGCAGGGGGACGTCTTTCATGATGCTCTGTAATTCTTCCATGCTGCGTGGGTTAGCCTCTGCAATCACAGATAAAACATCTTTTGGTAATACAACATCCGAGGGCACTCCCATCCTAAAGCCGGCCATTTTTCGCCACTGCATCAGGCGCTCTTTTCGCATCATCACGCTTTCATTTATCCTGTGATTGCCATTTCGAGGTGGTGTATTGGCTTTTTGTGCCTGTTTAACCGCTTGTAATAAGCCTTTACCATAACGGGCAATTTGTGATTTTGCCAATGAAGGCAGTAGCGTTAATTCTTCGGGATACTTGGGAAGCGTCTGGGCAATCTCCAACAAAGCTTGGTTGCTGATTACCTTAAAATGGGGTTTGTTTTGCGACCGGGCTAGAGAATCCCGAAAAATGAGCAGCTGGTATAAGGCTGATAGCTGTCTGGGCTTGAGATCATTTACGCCTGGAATGCGCCATAAATCAATGACGTTGTTTTGCATTGGCTTGGTGTGTTTGATTAAGTAATTGCAATCTTCCTGGAATAATTTCTGCCTATCCAACTTAACCAATTGCTCAAGCAAGGCATTTCGCAGGGGAATTAAGTAATGGGAGTCCAGCCTGGCATAGGTCAGCATTTCCTGGCTTAATGGCCGCATTCCCCAATTCGCTCTTTGGAAGCGTTTTTCCAGGATAATGCCAAATTGACTTTCAAGCATCGAACCCAACCCGATAGACTGGATTCCAAGCGTCCTGCCAGCCAGCATCGTATCAAAAATATTATTGAATTGAAACCCGAAATCCCGCATCAGGCACATCAAATCGTATTCAGCTGCATGAAAGACCTTTTCAATATCAGGCGATTCAAATAGCCCTGATAATTCTGAGAGATCTTTGAGCGCCAAAGGGTCAACAAGGTAATCCTTGTCAATGGTTGAGATTTGGACCAGGCAAACTTGTTCTTGGTATGCATACAGGCTATTGGATTCAGTATCAATCGCCACCAAAGGCTGCCCCATAACTTGTGAGAGCATTTCTTTGAAACGCGCTGGGGTATCTACCCAAGCTAATTCTGTTTTTTCTGGGTCAAACATATGTCCATTATACCCAATCAATTAAGTCCATTTGCAACAGGATAATTCATTTGGGCTTGCATTATAATCTTTGTGTTTAACAATAATGTAGAGGATATAAAATGAAAGCAGTTTTGCAACGCGTCTCAAGAGGATCCGTCACGGTTGACGGGCAAATCATTGCCGAGATTGGCAAGGGCCTGGTCATACTATTAGGCGTCCAGCCAGAGGATACACTTAAGGTTGCGGAAGACCTAGCCAACAAAATAGCCACGCTGCGAATCTTTGAAGGCGACGCTGGGAAAATGAATCTTTCTTGCCTGGATGTAAAAGGGGAAGCTATTGTCGTATCCCAATTTACATTATTAGCAGACACAAGCCGCGGTAGGCGTCCATCGTTTATAGGCGCTGCAAAGCCAGAAATTGCAGAGCCCCTCTGCGATTATTTCATAAAGAAACTTGGTGAATTAGGTATCCCGACCCAAAGCGGAAAATTTGGTGCGCATATGCTGGTCAGCATCGAAAATAATGGGCCTGTTACCATTTTGTTAGATTACCCAGAAAAAGGATAATCACTTAATAGGTACTTGAAGCTCTGAGAGGTCAACCCCGCCTTGCCAGAGCAGGCAATCGAAGGCAATAACCTGCGCACCGGCTTTAAACATGGCTTTAACCTGGTTGCCTGAGATAATTCCCCCGCCGCCAATAACCCGAATACCTAGCTTTGATACCTTTTGCACGGCATTCAAGATAAGCGAAAATTGATCAAAACCAACCAGCCGCCCGCTCACCAAGTTGCCTGAAACATCTAATATAGCGCCTCGGCCGCCACCAACATGAATCACCTGGTCGGTATTACGTTCTAGCATAGGCAAGTAAGCCCAAACCTGTTGCAAAGTTAAACACAGGATAATGGGCAGCTCACTGGTGATATTGTGCAGCATGGATTCGATATCAGCCCAGTCCAGTCTATCTGAAAAGCTCAATTCCACAGCCACCACATTTTCACAAGTCTCTAAAGTTGCTATCATCTGTTGCAGCGAAAATGAATCTTCAGCCAACAAATGCACGATAATTCCTACTGGTGCTTTTGCCCAATGTGGAGCAAATCGTTTTAAGCTGTTCTTGAAACCTGGATTGGCTAAACCGGTGTGCATGAGATAATAACTTTGCTTAGATATAAAAAGGCGATTGTCAGCTGGTTGCCGAGCTTTAAAGCTAATGGGATTAGTTATAAAAGCGCCAAGGTTTTCCCAGGTATTTTGATGTTTTGGATTAGGATAGAAGCCCAGACTAGACGCAGCATTGACAAGAGGTGGATTGATCACCAATTCCCTTTTTTGCATGTCGTCATCAGGCAGCCACATCGATCAAATCCTCCAACGAGAAAACTGGCCCATCCTTACAAGCATACCGCCAGCCTTTCTTCGTTTTAATGGCGCACACTCCACACTCAGCTATCCCAATACAGGGCATCGCCGTACGAACCAAGACTTGTCCCTGGCATTGATGCAGTATTTTTGGGATTTGCCTGCTCACAAGTTCACTTACGCTTGGAGGATTGCTTGCGTCTACTTCTGCCGCAAAAAATCCTGGCTGTGACACACCCTCGCTTAAGTCGCTCAAGGCCTGGATTTCTATGGCCGCAGGTAAGCCGTTATGCCAATAACCAGGTTCAAATTTATCAACAAACAAAGACACCGACAGGCCTTTAGCAATTGCCAGTTCAGCCACAGGTTTTAAGCGTGATATATCTGGTTTGGATGACACAATAAATACTAGATTTACCCCGGAAGGGAGAGAAAAGCCATGGCCAAGCGGACCCCATAATACCAATCGATCCCCAGGGTACCAAGAGGGAGGAATCTGATCTAAATCAATAGACCCATTGCTTGCTAAGCTTGTGGGAAAGACAATTCCAGGTAAGAGGCTTTGTTCACCCTCACGCCAGGCTTGAAAATATTGACCTGGGTCAGCTTGTTTCAACTTGGGGGTGTAAACCTTACCAGCATGTCCAGCAGGTGTTTGCCAAATTTCTGCCAGTGTTGCGGAAAGCTTTTTCATTTCGTCATTAATGAGCTAATTTAGAGTAGCGCTTAGTTGGCACATTTCAACCTGGATGAACGATTTAACATCCTCAATTTTAACCAGAGTCTTAATACTTTGATCACGCCTTTTTACTTCCACAGCAGCTTGCTCAAGCGATCTTTCTGACACAGTGATCCGCAAAGGTAACCCGATTAGGTCTGCATCATTGAATTTCACCCCTGCCCGCTCATCCCTGTCATCAAAGAGGACCGTGTATCCTTCCTCAATAAGTCGGGTGTATAGGTTTTCTGCTGTGATTTGCACCTGGCTGTCTTTTGAGGGAAGCACAATCAAATGAATTGAGAAAGGCGCAAGGGCAGCCGGCAGGATCAACCCAGCCTCATCATGATGGGTCTCAACTACAGATTTTAATAAGTTTGACAGGTTTATCTGGAATTGACCAATCAGCGCATCTTTTCTTTTGCCATTTTCATCTAGGAAACTACAAATGCTTGTATCCAATAAATGGGGGCTGTTCTGGCTCAGATACCCAATTTGAAGCCCTTTTTTAAATGCTAAGTGAGATCCACATGCTGGGCAAGCGTATCCTTCCTTGGCCTGCGCAATATCCGCAATCACATCAGCGCAATAATCCCTGCCGTAGTTGGAATTTAAAAAATGATAATCAACTTCATTTGCCCCACAGACAAGATTCGTCGACTGGGGGATCAGGTCATCGACAATAAGGATAACTTCGCTACGGTCAATTGAAAGAGGAGAAGCAAAACCTGGCACGGCGCCGATTTTCCTGATTTCCTCCTCAGAAGCCAGGTAAAGGGCAACAAGCTTTTTACATGTGTGTTCTTCGATAACGTGAATTAACTTAGTATCACTCACATCCATGTCCCCGCGCAAAATCGCAAAAACCGTTTGGGGATGCGCTTGCCCTTGAAACACGGCAGAAAAGAACATGGCTTTAGCAGTTTTCGTTTGAGGTAGTTTTAAATAATTGGCAAGCGCTTCTATGCTTGATGCAGCCGGCGTATAAACCTTCTCTAGTGCTTCTAATTGCTGATCAGCACTCGGTAACTTCTTGAACTTTGCCAAAGCATTATTCGCTAAGCTGCCACATTTTTCACAAGCACAGTAAGTTTGATTGCCTAAATCCGTCAAGAAAATCATTTCCTCTAAGTCAGAGCAGCCAGGAAGTAGATAATTTGACCTAATTAATTTAAAAGGCAAATTGCACTTTTGAAATATGCCCTTGAACGCATTTTGATGCTTCGAATAAGCATCTTGCTGGGCATTAATATCCTGGCTGATACTATAGGAACTTAACACCCCGCTTAAATCCGAATTGGACAATCCTTGGTGCGCTTCTTGTTCTGTGTTTAGACTCTGCTGAATTTGGTAGATCACAACGGGTAACTGGCGATAGGATTGGATTATTTGCTGCAGCATTTCCCGCAGGTATTCATCAGCATCAATTTCGTGACTAGTGTTAGTTTTCCTGTCCTGAGTTCGTTCTAAATCCCAGGTGAGTTTATCGCTGCCCAAATTAACTGGCAGCCGCACTTCCTGTGCCCCAAATTGGTTCATAGATTGGCGGACAATGTCAAGCAGTTTCTTGTTGAGCCTCTGTCCTAACGGCAAAAAGCCAACCTGGTTGTTTGCTACTGTGATAAATCCAGCCCGCAATAATAATTGGTCACTTATGCCTACCAACTCTGATGGTTTTTCCCGCAGGGTTCGCCAAAACAAGGTGCTCAGGCGCATGAAGATTTAATTCTCTTCCTTTTGTTCAAGGTTTTCTTCGCTTTGTCCCGTCTCCGCAGGCAGCCCATCAATATCCAGGTCGATTTGGTCCTCCATCCTGATCTGGCCACGCAAAAAAGCGCCGTCCTCTGTGGAGAAGGAGGTTGTCACCACATCTCCCCAAACGCGCCCAGTTGCCCGGATTTCCAGCCGGGTTGCCAGGATATTGGCTTTGACAATCCCTGCCACCACCAAGGTGTCCGCTTTTATCTGCTCGCAGGTAACACGGCCTGACTCGCCAATCACCACCAACCCGCGCATGCTGATATCGCCCTCAAGCGTACCCTCAATGCGCACACCACCCTTGCCTTTTAGATCCCCTTTCCAGTTAATGCCAGGGCCAATTACAGAGGTTACCCTTTCAAATGAGGGTGCGCTTGGTAAAACTGGGTTCGTTTTTTTCTTAGAAAATACCATTGTTTATTCCATCGTTGCAATTTTTAAAATCATGAGATTGGTTAGAGCAATAAAAATTCAATGCTCCTAATTTACTTTCTTGGAGGCCAAACAGACCCGGCTGGCACGATGCCGCGCTCAGGCACATCTGCTTTAACGGTTGCCCCGTTGCCTATGCGCGCATCAGCACCGACCCTTACACCCAGGTTGATTGTCGCTCGCATGCCTACTAAAGTCCTGGGGCCAATTTCAACCCCACCCGCCAACGTCGCACCAGGAGATAAGTTTGAAAGCTCACTCAAGACACAGTCATGTGAAACAACAGCAGCGGTGTTGATGATAACGCCATAGCCAACTTTGACCAAACTACCGATATAAGCAAACGGGAAGATCTGAACCCCAGCCGCCATTTTTGCACTGGCTTCCATAAAAGCGAATGGGTGAACAACGGTTTGGCAATAAAAGCCAGCATCTCGCAGAGCTAAGTATGCATCCAGGCGCTGCTGGAAATTGCCGATACCGCCCACGCCATTTACCGCCAAGGTAACGCCGTCCGCAAACAATTGGCCAAGTTTATCTTTGCCGCCCAAAACAGGTAAGCCGAGCATGAATTTTCCTACGGGCAGTCCGTCATCAATAAAGCCTTCCACTTTGTAACCTGGTAAGAGCCTGATAAGCTCCAGCAGTGTGCGCCCATGGCCGCCAGCGCCGTAGATCAAAATGCGCTTGTTATCATTTGCTGGCCTGTCCACCCAATTTACCTTGTCAGCCTTTTTATGATCAATCAGGGTTTGCACCACATCCGTGGTAATGATTTGGTCAGTTGGTAATTTGCTTGACTCAATCCCATGTTTTTTAATCAAGGCCTGTGCAGGTTTAGTAATTCTCAAACCTTCCAATGTATTATTTTTATTAGCCGCTGATTGAACAGACCAAGGCGTCAAGTCGGGGTCAAAAGCGTTTTCATCGTCAGCGATATACGCCCAGACCTGGCCAGTCTTAAAACTCATCCCTTCCTTTGCCATTAACCCAACAATAAAGCCATCCCTTTCAGCAAGGATTTCAGCCGTGGTCTTGGTAGACTCCACCACGGCTAACAGGTCGCCTTGATTGATTCTTTGCTGATCTGTGACATAAAGGCTGGCCAAAACGACTTCATCTTCGTTCGCATTAAGCAGGGGTATTTTTAGAGGGATCAATTTGTTCATGTTGTTCTTTATACCATCTTTTGTACGGCGCTCACAATATCCTTGACGCTGGGTAGGGATGCCTCTTCTAATTGTCGGGAGGCAGGTAAGGGATGCTCAGCGCCTGTTAACCGCGCTGCGCTTATAAAATTACCACCCAAGTTAGATGCAACCTGTGCCAACACTTCCGCTCCCCAGCCCAAGCTGCCAGCCCCTTCTTCAACCGTGAGAAGGTGCCTGGTCGATTTCACACTTTGCATGATTGGTGCTAGTTCGAATGGGGCTAATTGCGTAGGAACTAATAACTCGCAAAAGATTTCGTACTCAAAAGCCAGTTCTTTTTGAGCCTGGATCGCCAAGTGGCTCATATACCCGTATGTGGCCATTGTAACTGTTGGTTCTGGCGCCCCGCGCATTTTGATCCTATAAAACGGGTTTTCAAGCTGGTAAGAGGATGAGATATCCTGGCAATCTTGGTCAACCAGGTTGTTGTCATCTAACAAGGGGAGTAAGTATTGCAATTTGTTCTCAATAAATAGGACTGGTTGTGTGGTGGTTTGGATAATATCCGAGAGAAGCTGTCCGGGCGAACCAATTTGGCTCTCGCCTTTCCACTGAAAAGGCGCAATCACTCTAAATCCAGGGATGCCCAAGAAATGCTTTTCAAGCGTCTGGGAATGCGTTGGGCCATAACCCCTGCGCCCGCCCATGGGCGTGCGGATGACAACTGGCACACTAACTTGACCGTTATACATGTAGGCAAACTTTGCCAGGTGATTAAGAATCTGATCCATTGCTAGGGATAGAAAATCACCAAACATGATCTCCACCACCGGCCGCAATCCGCGCAGTGCCATGCCCCCGGCAATACCTGTGATCCCAGCTTCAGAAATAGGCGTGGTAATCACTTGTGAAGGATATACAGTCGACAAACCGCGGGAAGCCTTAAACGCACCGCCATAGGGATCAAGCAAATCTTCGCCAATCAAGACCACTTGTTGGTTATTTGCTAAGGCCTGGTGTAAGCCTGCATTAATAGAATCAAGGACCGATTGAGTCATTTTGTTGTTACGCTCGCTTCATGTGCAGGATCATAACTGGGGTCGTTAAGGGCTTCCTGGTAGGATTTCTCGATTAAGGCTTCAACCTCTTGGTCTACATCCTCTCGCACATCTCGCGGGATGCGGCTAGCTTGAATGCAAAGCGGATCCCGGGTTCTCATTAACGCTTGCAAGTCTTCCTGTGAACGCGTGTCATCACCTTTAGAATGAGGACCAAAGCGCACGGTATCAACGATTAAAGCTTGTGGTCTTTGATAATGTCTAACATCTGCGATTAATCTGCCGGCCAAGCCAGATATCGCCATCACATCACTGCTGTTGATCTCTTCAACCGGTATATCAAATGCCTTAAACCTATCCGCTATCTTTCCCGCAACCGTAAGCTCAGAAGGGGTGGTCTGGGCAATATGATTATTTTCAAGGACAATTAACAAAGGTAACCCCCACAACGAGGCCATGTTCAGTGTTTCATACACCACACCCTGGCCAAGTGTGCCATCACCAATAAACACTGCAGTTATTGCTTGCGAGTTTTTCGTCTTTTCAGCAAGTGCCATACCGGCCGCCATGGGCATAATCCCGCCTTGGATGCCATTGCTGTAGAAATTCCGCCAATGCAAGTGTTGAGATCCGCCCCGCCCGCCGCAAACTGCAACAGGTTTTCCCATCAGTTCAGCAAAAAGCGCGCGCGGGCTACCCCCATAGGCCAAAAAGTGGCCGTGACAGCGGTGGTTGCTGACGATGATATCTTCTTGCTCCAACTGGGAAATGACACCAACCGCGTCAGCTTCCTGGCCAATGCTAGTGTGCGTCGTTCCATGGAAAACGCCTTCTTTAAATGCAGACAAGACCTTTTCTTCAAAGCGCCTGATCAAAACCAATTTTAAGTAGAACTCAAGCACCTGGTCTTTCAACTGATAGCTCCATTTCGCTTGACTAGGAAACGCCAGGGGATAGACTTCCATGGTTCGGGCACACTATTCAAGCCCACACGGGCCGTCGAAATCACCTCGCTATCGGGAATTTGATGTGCAGCTTCAATAAAAAGGTCGCTTGTTTCTGTACAAAGGTCACAGCCATTATGTTCCTTATCAAGCAAAAGTGCCTGTGTCAATTTGGCCGGACCGTTTAACCAATCTTTTTTATGAGCATTGTATGGTCGATTGATAGCCATCTCGCTAACGCCTTCATCCGGTATAATACCCCTAACCAGGACTGCCGAAGGCACATTTACAAGATCTGTAACGACATTGAATAACCAATGCATGCCATAGGTGAAATAGATATAAGCATGCCCAGCGGGTCCGTACATAATGGCGGTTCTGGGGGTAAGGCCTACATGCGCATGGCACCCCAAATCCTGTTCGCCCTGGTAGGCTTCGGTTTCAGTAATAATACCGGATACCCGCTGCTGATTTATCTGCCTGACCAACCTGCAGCCTAATAAGTCTCGTGCCACATCAAGTGCTGGCCGAGCATAAAATTCTCTTGATATTATCGCCATGCGATAATTTTACATTATTAATGCCTTGATGAGATTCCTGGCTTGGTAATAAACCATAAAAAGGAGTTTATTTTTTAAATTGTGGGTCTTTCTCCAGGGTTAAGCGAATACCTGTCTCTAAAGGAATCAATGGAATATAGCCTAATTTTTGATTAGCTAAACTAATATCAGCACACATGCGCGAAGTACCGCCAGATAGTCTCGGGTTGTAAAGCTCTTCTGGTTTTTGCTCGGTTACCCGCACAACCAGCTTGGCCAACTCTCTAACGCTCGTCTCTACACCGCTGCCGATGTTAATAACACTCTGATCGATACCGGTTGCAGTTGAGGCAGATACCATCGCATTAACAACATCATCCACATAGACATAATCACGGGTTTGGTTGCCATCGCCGTGAATGACAAGGGTGCCATTCGTAATTGCATATTTAATGAAGTTTGGAATGATCGGCGGATGCGAAGCCGGTATCCGCTGACCCGGTCCATAAGCGTTAAACACTCTCAAACACACAGTTTGAATCCCAGCTAATTGGCCTATAGTGCGCACGTAGTATTCTGCGGCTAACTTAGAAACCGCATAAGGTGAGCGCGGCTTAGATGTGGTTGATTCTTTGTAAGGAATTTCGTTTTGGTCACCATAAATAGCACCGGAGGAAATTAATATTACCCTGCTTGTGCCAGCGTCACGAACAGCTTCCATCAGGTTCACTGTGCCGCCCACGTTAACTGTGTTGTAATCCCTGGGAAAAAGAACTGATTCAGATACAGAGACTTTTGCTGCTAAATGAAAAACACAATCAACATCTTGCAGTAAAGTCCATAACATCGGCCTATCATTGATGTCACCACGGGTAAAGTGCACTTCTGGTATTAGTTTACTGGGGTCACCTGTTGAGGTATCATCCAAAACCCTTACATTATGCCCTTGGCGAGCCAAACGATTGCTCAGGGCTGTTCCTAAAAACCCGGCGCCACCTGTAATTAAAAAATTCATCAAATAAAATCAACCTTTTCTTGAATTTCTGCTGACATTATAGCATGAGTGGAATATTTCATTAGGTTCAATACCTGAAAACTCCGGCTACTGATTCTGCCAATGTTTTCGCCGTATTGCTGGTTATTTCATCAATGCCTAAAGCAATCAATTCGTTTGCCATATCTATTCCTGCTGTGCTGCTTGAATCCAGCGTCCAGGCATCTACACTAAACCCGTTTTTATGGAGATAACTGATCCAATCAAAACCGGCTCTGGCTGAGTCTAATAACATATCTGCCCTGATAAACCACTCACAGCCTGGCACCGCTTGCAACATCAAGGCTTCAGCGCGGGCTGCAAAATAATTTTTGAGAGGTCCCCATTTCCTTGCTGCCAATGGGTGATCATCCAAATAGCCATAAGCCCCCACTCTAAAGGGCGGAACGCTTTCCGGGCGCGGTTCATCTTCAGGCTTATCAATATAGAGCAGTGGGTCAAACCCTAAACTCAAACCAGGTTCAATGTTGTGCAGAGTGCGAATAAGCCAATCTGCAACCGAACTAACTTGCACCTTCGTTTTTATAGGATCAATGAGGCTGACTATTTTTTCAAGAGCCGCTGCGTCTAATTTGCCGTAAGGTTTTAAGTCAAGTTGCAGTTTCTCAATTGAAGTGTTCTGCGAGATCAAACCAACTGCCTCATCCAAAAAACCAAGCTTCTCATGTGTTGGCTGCCCATGTGTTTTATAGCTGAGGATTTCAAGATCTTTTCTTTTGAGCGCAGCCGCATTCCCGCTGCCATTGGTGTGGTTTTCGAGGTTGAGATCATGCAGTAAAACATAATGGCCATCTGCTGTTGGAAAGGTATCCACTTCAATAGCCAAGGCACCCTGGCTCAAACAGCTCTCTAAAGCACTCAAACTACTGGGAGGAAAATCAGCACATCCTTGCGCTGCATGGTGAATGATCCGTTTATTTGTATTTTTAGTCATCTGTCTTTACCATTTATTTTCGCATAAAATAAATTTTAAGTTACTATTTTTGATGCGACAACTATTTTATCCGAAAAATTGATCGTTGGGTTTTTAGAAAAATATGGCGAAATATTCTCCAAGCTTTTCTTAAGACTTATCGCAAATGAATAATAGGATAATACACTTTTCATCTATAATACTTGAAGAAAAATTTAAGGATAAAAACAAATGACCATTGACCTGAAAGAAGTTAAGACAAAATCTGACTTGCGTAAATTCATTAACTTTCCGCTTAAACTTTATAGAAATAATCCTTTTTATGTACCAGCGTTGCAAGGTGACGAGTTTAAAACGCTTTCAACTTCTAGCAATCCTGCCTTTGAATATTGCAAAGCGCGCTACTGGCTTGCCTATAAAGATAATAAAATTGCTGGTCGCATTGCAGCAATCGTTAATCAGCGCCATATCGATAAATGGAAGCAGCCTTTTATGCGCTTTGGTTGGTTAGATTTTGTTGATGATTACGAGGTTTCCAAAGCGTTGATCAAAGCCGTTGAAGATTGGGCAAGAGAGTTGGGCTTGGATGCTGTTCACGGCCCCTTAGGCTTTACCAACCTCGACCGGGAAGGCATGTTGGTGGAAGGTTTTAATGAATTAGCGACCCTGGCGACCAGTTACAACTACCCGTATTATCCTCAACACCTGGAACAATTAGGGTACAGGAAAGATATGGATTATGTAGAATATGAAATTACCATACCCTCTGAATCAAACCAAAAGATTTCTAAGATTGCAGAGATTGCATTAAAACGCAACAACCTAACCTTATTCATACCCAAAACCAAAGCTGATCTGTTAGTCTATGCACGAGAATGCCTTACATTGATGAACGATGAATACAGCCATATCTACGGCACAATATCCTTAACCGATAAACAAATCAATGCATATATAGATCAATATTTCGGGTTGATAAATCCACAGTATACTTCTGTCATTTTGAACCAAGAGGGCAAATTGATTGCTTTTGGAATAACAATGCCCTCACTTTCAAAAGCAGCACAAAAATGTAAGGGGAAATTATTTCCCCTGGGATGGTTTTTAATATTACGCGACCTAAAAAAGAATGATAGGGCAGACTTGCTTTTAGTAGCTGTAAAGAAAGAATACCAAGGACTGGGTGTTCCGATTACCTTGATTAACCAGATCGGGACATTTTTTCTTCAACATGGGATTAAGTTAGCAGAATCTAACCCGGAAATGGAAACAAACCTCAACGTGCAATCCCAATGGCAGTTTTTTGACAGCAGGCAGCACAAACGGCGACGAGTCTTTATCAAGTTTTTAAATTAACAGATTTGGTCAGAATTTATTTTGCTCTTAATTTGTTAATAATCCAAAACCAACAACGCCAGACCCCGCGTGTACAGATAAGCCTGGTGTAAATTCGGCGATAATTGGCTCAAGGTTGATATTTAATTTTCCTTGCAGTTTCTTGGCTAAAGCTTGAGCGCCGGCTTCGTTATTAACATGAATCATAGCAAAGCGCTCAATCTCTTTCCCCAAGGAACATTCCTCAGCTAGTTCAATTAATCGTTCTTCGGCTTTCTTAAAGGTGCGCACTTTTTCCAACAACTCAAGTTTGCCATCTCGCGCTGTCAGAACTGGCTTGATATTCAATGTATCCGCAACGCCAGCAGCAAGTTTTCCCATCCTTCCGCCCATTGCCAAATATTTTAGGGTCGGCAATGCAGCAAAAACGTGGATTTTAGATCTCATCTCATCGATAAGCTTGATAATATCATCCACATTGGCGTTTTGTGCTAGCGCTTCTGCTGCGGCAATGACCATTAATCCCTGCCCCATACTCAAATTAAGTGAGTCAATTACCGCAATCCGCTTACCCTCATACATTTCTGCAGCATTTAAGGCTGCCTGGTATGTCGCACTGATCTGGCTGGAAACACAAATACACACGATTTCATCCGCACCAGCCTCAAAAGCCTTCTGAAAAGCCAAGTAAAAATCATTAGGAGATGGTGCCGCTGTTGTGGGTAGCTTATTGTATTTGTCAATTAATCGAAACAATTCAGCGTCATCAATATCCACACAAGCTGTGTAACTTTCTTCTCCAAAGTTAATTAGAATGGATACGATATCAATATTGAATTTTTGGGCTACCCAATCGGGCAGGCTGGCATCTGAATCTGTAATAATGGCAATTTTTGTCATTTTTTTATCCTCAAATTATCTAACTGGAATAATTAATTAATCAACCTGTAAAAAATCTCTACATAACTTATAACACAGAAACCAAGAATAGTTTTGTTTCCTTATTGAACATGGACAAAAAATATTTCGTGGGTTGATTTAAACACCAATTGATTATGACTTGGTCAAAAAATAAGCCTTGATGGCCTCATGAGTTTTGGAATTGTGCAAAATGTTCATATGGGTGCTGCCGGGAATCATTTTTAAGTCAGCATTAGGTATTAAGTTAGCAATGTGCTGAATATGGGAAACTTGGATCATTTCTTTTTCAGCATAAAGAATTAACAACGGTAGCGAAATCTGCCTGAGTTGATCATCATCTAATCCGATATCGTTTAACATCAAATCAATGCGCATGATTTGTTTCTTGGTATTGAAACCTAACTGGCCAAGCTTGGTCAGACACTTTTTCATTCTTTTAAATGTTCTTAATGATTTCTCTTCTGTACCGCTAGCTAAGGTATTAGGAGAAATGGCAATTATTTTACGAAACAAACCTGGCGCTTTGTGGGCCAAATGCAAAGCAATATTACCCCCGTCGCTGTAACCCACCAGGTTTATATTTTTAAGTCCCTTGCCCTCACAAAAACGAATAACATCCAGGCTGAACTGTGAAATAGTATATTGAGCGTCTTCTGAAATACTTTGTCCGTGCCCGCGGCTATCAAGGGCAAAGGTATGAAACGCCGAAAAATGTTTTAGTTGATAATCAAGAAAAATCCGCTTGCTTTCCGAGTTGCCATGCAAGAACATTAATATTGGGCCATCACCAACCTCGTAATAAGCAATTCTTAGATCATCTAAATCAAAGTAACTAGTCCTTAATTTAGCCATTCTGTCCTCCAATTAACCTGCTGTCCCATAGATTATTAATTATATTGGCATTTGGTTTACGCATTCTCTTAAAGAATAAGGGTAATCCCTTAGCCATTGCCAACTGCACTTTTATAAACCGTTCAGATCCATTTATTTATATACCCGATAAGCCTTTTGTGATCATTAGAGCTCATTACCTGCCATCTACGGCACTACAATGACCATCAATTTTTTTGTTCTAATCAGTGCCTGTATTGATTGGTAACACAAATTTGCGTTCAGGTGATTAACACAGACACTGGGTTTATTAAGTTAGAATAATAAGGTAAACCTATTTAGTAAGGAGAATTATCAATGCGACCTGATTGGGATTCCTACTTTATGAAAATTGCTTTTGCGGTCTCAGAACGCAGCACATGCGACCGGGCTTACGTTGGCTGTGTTTTAGTTTTAGATAAACGTATCCTAACAACGGGTTTCAACGGCTCTCCCGCAGGCCAACCCCACTGCGACGAGGTTGGGCATCTATTGGTAGACAGTCATTGTGTGCGGACGATTCATGCCGAGACAAATGCCATCATCCAGGCAGCGCTGCACGGCGTGTCCACACGTGGGTGTACTTGCTACGTAACGCATTTCCCTTGCATCAATTGCACAAAGGCGCTCATCAATGCGGGCATTGTTCGCTTGGTGTACAGCGTGGCTTATCGGATTGATGAGAACGCCAAAACATTCTTAGAGATGGCAAACGTTGAAATCTGTCAGGTGGATTTAACCCAAGATTAAATTCCTAAGAATACGGCCACTTCTCCGGTTGAATCGTTAATTACAAAAAGGTCTCACTAAAGGCCCTATTAGAATTGCCGTATAGCTTTGAACTGATGCTGCTAGGGTTAATTTGAAGATTTATTACTTTTGTCTTTTAATGGATTTGGGCAGGAAAGCAATAACTGGTAAACCCAAAGGAATTAAGCCTGCGCTGATAAAGTATGTATTGCGCAGTCCAATTGTGTCACCTAACCTACCAACCAGGAATAACGACAAGCCATTCATCACAAAGAAAAAGAACATATAAAGCCCATTGGCCAAAGCACGCCTTTCCGGAAAGCTTTCTAAGACGACAGCCATAATGACTGGTGTTACAGATATGCCAAAAAAGCCAAGCAGGATCAGCAAGAATATTTGCCAAAAATTACTCGAGAGAATAAAAAGGAACATACAGATGGGTGTGATGGCAGCTGAAATGAGCAGGATTTTTCTACGGCCTAATGTATCGCTCAAAGTTCCTGACAAAAAAGCCCCAATGATGCCAGCTACTTCCATGATCGAAAGCGACACGCCTGCCAACCACAAACTTGACCCTGCATCGGTCATGTACACAGGCAGGAAGGTTGTTAATGCTGCAGTCATCATCGAGCGGGTGAATAATAACAGTGCAATCGGGATCATAATTGGCCACATATTCGCTGTGGCACCAGCCCAATTGAGTTTTGTAACAGGTTTTTGGGCTTGTGCTTCAAACGTCCGAAATTTGAAGAATAAAAACAAAGATGTGAAAATCCCACCCAACATCAACCATGGTAATTGTTCAATCGTCATGAAGCCTAGTGCCGTCACAATCACAATCGGGCCCAAAGCACGACCTAACTCTCCACCAACCATCCAGAAACCTGTGCTGCGGCCAATTCTGGTGCCGGCCAAAGCACTCGTAAAAACTGGTCCTACAGCATGCAATGAAGCCGAACTTAAGCCTGCCATCAACAGCAAAAATATCAGGAAACCCTGGTTTGGTGCTATGCCCAGCATACTCATCATCGCCGCGGTAACGGACGGCATTAAAATAATCAGGTAACGCAGATTGCTGTGGTCTGCCAGGTGACCAATCAAAGGCTGAAGGATGGATGGGATTTGATAAACAAATGAAAGCATCCCAGCAAGCGTATTTGTCAGTGAAAATTTTTCAATTAATAGCGGTAGCAGGGTTGGCAAGAAGGCACTGTATGTATCATGAACCCCATGGGCAATGGAAATAGTAGCAATTTCATTGGTTTGGAATTTTTCAGTTTCTTGGACAATTTCAACGCTCATTTGAGGCTCCAACGCATGATTATACTGTAGACGCTAAAACAAACAAGAAGTTTTGGTTTTTGAACCAATATGGAGTATTAACTCAAGCTTTAAATTATCCATCCCTCAACAAGTAACTTGCTTGTTAATTAAAAAAAGCGGGCGACCGGATTCGAACCGGCGAATGTCAGCTTGGAAGGCTGATGCCTTACCACTTGGCGACGCCCGCAACACGCCCTATATTTTATGCCATTCCGCCCAGGCGGTCAATGGTCAGCAGATTTAACCCTGCTTAAGCAATTCCAGCAGGATCTGCCTCGCCAGCTTTGGATCGGCTTTACCGCCAGTCTGGCGCATCACCTGGCCTAAGAACCAACCGATTAAGCCTTCCTTGCCTTCTCTAAAGCTGGCAACTTCTGTTGTGTTTTGGGCAATAATGCTTTCAACAATCGCTCTGAGCGCTTCTTCATTGCCTACCAATCCCAAGCCTTCTTTCCTGACAATTTCGCCAGGTTCCTGGTCAGTCTCTTGCACTTTTTTGAGCAGTGATTTGCCAGTGGAAGTGTTGATTTGCCCGGCGTCGATTAACTTTATAATTGCCGCTAAGCGCTCTGGGGTTAGTTTTAATTCATTGGCGCTGAGGCCCAAATCATTCAACATGCGCATTAAGTCGTTGATCATCCAATTTGAGATAACTTTAGCTTCGCCTTGGTAATGCATTAGCGTAACCTCAAAATAATCAGATAGCGCTTTATCTGTTGTGAGAATCTCCGCATCGTATAGTGATAATGCAAACTGGTCAACAAAGCGTTGCCGGCGTGCTAATGGCAATTCTGGTAAGCTGCTCTTGACTTGCTCAATCCATTCTGGTTTCAAAACCAAAGGCAGCAGGTCGGGCTCTCGAAAATAGCGGTAATCTGCCTCGGTCTCTTTAGAACGCATCTTTTCTAGCGTGCCCGTGTCGGCGTCCCAATCTAAAGTCCAAGATTCAATTTTTTGCCCAGCCTCAACTTGCTTAATTTGCCGGTCAATCTCATTGGTTATTGCATTCCTGACTGCATCAATCGAGTTAACATTTTTTATTTCAGTTTTGGTATTCAATACCTCTGATCCCTTTAACCGGATGGAGACGTTTGCATCACAGCGTAGGTGGCCTTTTTCCATATCCGCTTCTGAGACGCCAATCCAGCGCAGCAACTGCCGCAAGCGAACCAAGTATTGCGCCGCCTCCTCCCCAGAACGAAAATCGGGCTCTGTTACCATTTCCACCAAGGGAACGCCACAGCGGTTGAAATCCACATAGCGCTCATCATTGATGATCTTTGTTTTCCCCGCATCTTCTTCAAGATGCAGTTTATGAATGCGGATATGCCTAGTGTATCCTTCGGGCATAGGCAGGTCAAAGTATCCCCCAACCCCAATCGGCTGGTCGTATTGTGTAATTTGATACCCTTTGGGTAGATCGGGGTAAAAGTAGTTTTTCCGATCAAAGTAAGATAGCGGCTGAACTTTCGCATGCATGGCAGCGGCCAAGAGTGCGCCTTTATGCGCTGCCTCCATGTTTAATACTGGCAAAACACCTGGCAAACCGCTGCAAACCGGGCAAATATTCGTATTCGGCTCATCGCCCCAAGAATCAGCCTTGCAGCTGCAGAATATTTTTGTTTTTGTATTCAGTTGTATATGGGTCTCTAAACCAATCACTGCTTCATAATCAGTCATATCTTATTCCTCTAACTCTCTAACAACCCTTGGTTTGGTTTGTCGCCATTCTGCTGTTTGCGTTGCTTGTTCATAAGCGTGGCCAATGCGCATAATGAGGTCTTCACGATAATCAGGACCTAGTAATTGGATACCGATTGGCAATCCGGTTTGATCAAAACCAGCAGGGATAGAAATTCCCGGTATCCCAGCATGGTTTGCCGGTACGGTAAACTGGTCAGCACATTGCATCATAACCGTATTGCCGTACACAGCACCTAATTCAAAAGCTGTACTGGGTGTCGTAGGCGTCAATAATGCGTCCAAATGGTATGATCCTTTTTTATCAAATATTGCTTCAAAGTCATCCCGAATCATGCGGCGAACTTTAAGGGCTCGCTGGTAGTATTGCGCACTATACTGCGCGGCGCTGACGTACATGCCCATTAAGATGCGCAGCTTGGGTTGATGCCCCAAGCCTTCCACCCGGGTATGACGATACAATTCATGCAGATCACGCACTTTTTCTGCCGTTCGATAACCATATTTCACACCGTCAAAACGGTGGAGGTTTGAAGCAGCTTCCACCCTACTGATCACAAAATAGACCGATACACCATGAATAGTATTTGGCATGGGCACATCTTCAATAATTTCAGCGCCTAAACTTGCCAATACTTGTGCTGCATCATAAACAGCTTGTTTTATTTCTTTTTGGATGGGTTCGTAAATGATCTCGCCCGTCTCAAGGTCAGGCATGCTGTTCCTGAAGTAATCAGGAGAAAGGCCAATGCGCATTCCCCTGATGTCTTTTTGCAAAGCACTGAGATAGTCAGGAACTGGTCGGTTCGAGGCAGTGCTGTCACGAGGGTCAGCACCAGCCATGGCTTGAAGCATCAGCGCCGCATCTTTGACTGAGCGGGCAACTGGGCCTGGGCAATCTAAGGAAGACCCGAAGGCAATTAATCCATAACGAGAGACTCTGCCATAAGTAGGCTTTAACCCCACCACCCCACAAAATGCTGCCGGCTGCCGGATAGAGCCGCCCGTGTCTGTGCCTAAAGAAAGCATAGATTCATAAGCCGCTACTGAAGCGGTTGACCCTCCAGATGAGCCGCCCGTAACCCGACTCGTATCCCAAGGGTTGCGTGGGCAGGGCTGAAAAGCAGAGGATTCGCTGGACGAGCCATAAGTAAACTCATCTAAGTTGACCTTACCCAGGATAACACCACCCGCTTTCTGTAAACGGTTCACGCTAGTTGCCGTGTAAGGCGCCTTAAAGTTCGATAAGATGCGTGAGCCAGCAGTCGTCAGGGTATCCTTGACGCAAAAAATATCTTTTACTGTAATTGGCACCCCGGCTAAAATGCCCGGATCAATGCCATTGTCTAGTTGACGGTCGACCTCTTCTGCCTGCTGGTAGGCTAAATCTTCAGTCAGCGTAATAAAGGCATGCACCTTTGTTGCTTCTGTTTCGCTTAGTTCACCAAAATCAAGCTTCCCAGGCACCCCGTCCACCTTTTTAATCTGCGCTAGGTGAGCTTCAAGGACTTCTTTCGCGGTTAATTCACGTGATCGTATTTTTTCTATGGTTTCAAAAGCACTAAGTTCTAACATTTTGCTAATCCAATTCTGAGTGGGGGATATCTGGAACGACTATGTAGTTATCTTCACTTTGCGGCGCTTGCGAAATAATATCTTCTGGGGTTGCATAAGGCAGCAGGGCATCTTCCCGCATCGCCTGCCTATCAGCGCTCTCAAACGGAACGCCGTGTAAGGCTGGGATCAGTGACTCATCAAGCTCAATAGCCATCAACTCTTTAATCGCAGTAAGTTGATTGTTTAATTCCGATCTTAAATATTCGCTCTCTGAAGGGTCTAAGGCAATTGCAGCTAAGTCGACCAGTTTTTCAAATAATTGTGGTGAAATGTGTTCAACAGGCATGGTTTACATCCGATAATTAATCTTTCTAGGTAAATTGATTTATTTTATTGAAAAGCTTAACCTTTATATTATAGCAAGGTTTATTTATTGTAAACGCTTAAACAGCGTTGTGGATTTTATCCTGCGCCTTCCAAACTAACAATTAATGCACATGCTATAATTCAATTTGGATGCCTTACTTTGATTAATTGAACATCGAATTTTATGGCTAGAAGTAAATTGACCTGATGAAAAGAAAATATTTTCAAAATATCGATTTTCACACATGGCTTTTTATACTTGCCATCTTGGTCTACCTGCTCACCCGTTTATTATACCTGCCAAGATTTCCAATATTTTTCTTCACCGACGAAGCTATCCAAACCATGGCGGCAGAGGATTTAATTAGAAACGGCATGCGCTCCCCTAACGGGGTGCTTTTCCCTACATATTTCAAGAATGGCGGGCAATACAACCTCAGTCTTTCTGTCTACTTACAAGTTTTACCCACACTTCTTTTACCAAGATCCGTCTGGATTACGCGCGGCGTGGCAGCCCTGGCTACATTCATCGCTGCAGTTAGTCTAGGGTTGATCCTGCGTGAGTTTTTCAAAGTTAAATTTTACTGGCTCGGACCTTTGCTCTTATCCATTATTCCCACCTGGTTTTTACACTCGCGCACCGCTTTTGAAACCACGCTTATGGCGTCCATGTATGCTGGCTTTTTATATTTCTACCTATGTTATCGAAACAAAAACCCACATTATCTATATCTTGCCCTCTTATTTGGAGGCTTTACATTTTATGCTTACAGTCCAGGGCAGATTATTATCGTGACCACAGGGTTACTCTTGCTCTTCTCAGATCTGTCTTACCATTGGCAGCATCGAAAAATTGCCCTGCTTGGCTTTTTTACCTTGATCCTGCTGGCGGCTCCATATATCCGCTTCAGGATCCAAGAGCCTGTAGCCATGGCTCAGCACCTAAGTATCTTAAAATCATACTGGGTAGAAAACACACCACTGCTTGAGAAATTTCAACAATTTTTCAAGGTTTATTTGCAGGGACTAAACCCACGCTATTATTTCCTTTACAACGATCTTGAGCTTATTCGTCACCAGGTGAAGGATAGGGCAGCTATCCCGCTCTTTACTTTTCCATTTTTCATAATCGGTTTTCTCAAGCTCATGAAGCAAATCAAATCGCCCGCATCGCGCGTCTTACTGGCAGCACTGCTCGCCGCGCCTACTGGCGCTGCGCTGGTTAGTCTGACCATCACAAGGATTTTGGTCATCATCGTACCGCTTACAATCATCATTGCCATTGGCTTTGAGCAGGCTGTCATTTGGCTGTCAAGGTTATTAAAAAACAAACTTATTCCAGCCATGGTTTTGGTTATTGTCCTAACCATATTCAGTTTTTCGCTGTTAGTTCAATCAGTAAGAGACGGCCCCACTTGGTTCGATAATTATGGCTTATATGGCCTGCAATACGGCGGTCAAACCCTCTTTGATGAAATCATAGAATTTCAAGCAGGCAATCCAAACAAGCGCCTAGTTATGAGCCCCTCCTGGGCAAACGGCACGGATGTCATCATTCGCTTCTTTTTAGGTGATTCAAATCCGATAGAGGTTGGGACAATTGAAGCGTATACCATCAATTACCTACCGCTTGATAAGGATACCGTCTTTATTATGATTCCCGAAGAATATGATTGGATGAAAACCACTGGGAAGTTCAAAGATATTGAAGTATTCAAAACAATCCCGTACCCTAACGGCAAACCAGGTTTTTACTTCGTTTCACTTGTGTATGTTGATAACATTGATACTATTTTTGCCGAAGAAATAGCGCAGCGCAGACAACTTAGAGAGAAAAACATAGAGATATTTGATCAGCAAGTCCTTGTGCAATATCCGCTCTTGGATATCAACGAAATTGACCAGGTTTTTGATGGGGATACCAATACCCTGGTTCGCACTTTCGAGGCTAACCCCCTAATCATTAACCTGAAATTTGATAATCCTGTACAAGTAAGCGCTCTAACCGCTTATGTCGGCGGGGCCCGAACCAGGTTATCAGTCAAACTAAAGCTTGCTGATTCGGGTCAAGATGAAATATTTTCAAATGAAGTTGCGGAATCCAATGTGGTGAGGCCAGTCACATTTAATTTTGAACAAGCCTTTGAAATCAACGAATTAACCCTTGAGGTATTGAACGTTAATGATGGCGAATTTGCGCATGTACACCTGTGGGAAGTGAGCATCTTGCCATAAGCAATGTTAGCGTGTTGTATAATAATTTTGCATTTTGATTCACTAAAATATTAGATTAGAGGACATGATGACAGATAAATTAGCATGGATAGATGAAGAACTTAGTAATCTGCGTAAGACCGGGTTTTATAACGCAATCCGCACCATCGGCTCCGCCCAAGGTGCCTGGCTGGTTGTGGACGGCAAGAAGGTCTTAAATTTTTGCTCAAATAATTACCTGGGATTAGCCAATCACCCACGGATGGTGAGTGCTGCCAAGGCGGCAATGGATAAATATGGGGTTGGTCCAGGTGCCGTTCGCACCATTGCCGGCACAATGGACCTGCACCTTGAACTAGAGAAAAGAATGGCGAATTTCAAGCATGTGGAATCTGCCATTGTCTTCCAATCTGGTTTTTCTGCTAACGGGGCTACGATTCCAGCGCTTGTCAGCAAAGAAGACATCATCTTCTCAGATGAGCTAAACCACGCCAGTATTATCGATGGATCGCGCCTTTCAAGCGCAAAAATTGTGCGCTACAAACACTGCGACCCAATCTCGCTGGAATCGGTCATTCGCGAACACCAGGGCACCTACCGGCGCGGCCTGATCATCACCGATGGCGTCTTCAGCATGGATGGCGATTACGCACCTTTAGATAAGTTAGTTGATGTTGCTGAAGCTTATGACCTGATGTTAATGGTCGATGATGCCCATGGAGAGGGTGTGCTTGGTGAAGGCGGCCGCGGCATCGTAGATCACTTCAAGCTTCATGGGCGCGTTGATGTGGAAGTAGGCACTTTTTCAAAAGCTTTCGGCGTCATGGGTGGTGTGGTGGCAGGCAAAACAAACATCATCGAGTGGCTGCGCCAGCGCGGACGGCCGTTCTTGTTCTCATCAGCGTTAACTGTGCCCGATACGGCAGCCTGTTTGGCCGCAGTTGATATTTTGGAAGAATCAACTGAGCTTGTGGATAAACTTTGGAGCAATGCTGCTTACTTCCAGAAAGAAATGCGCGCCCTTGGCTTTGACACTGGCCTGACCCAAACACCCATCACGCCGGTCATGTTAGGCGAAGTGCAGTTGGCACGTGAGTTCTCGCGCAAGCTGTTTGATGAGCAAGTATTCGCGATGTCCTTAGGGTTCCCAACTGTGCCCCAGGGGAAAGCACGGATACGCGTGATGATTTCTGCAACCCATTCCAGGTCAGACTTAGACCAGGCGCTGGAATCATTTAAAAAGGTAGGAGAAGAGCTGGGCGTCTTGTAGAAAAACTAATTTCCAAAAAATAGCCGTGATGATCCGGGTTGAGCTTATTGCTTCTCTGCCTGGATCATTTTTTTTCGCCGCCAAGTGATTATCGGCGCCAGCAATTTGCGCAGCCAGTACTTTGCCACGATGACCGAGAGTTTTCGCCCGCCTTCCCGGTAATGAACCCGTAGCATTTCTGGCCAACAGCGGTCATCCTCTGAAATCGTTTTCGCATCGCCGTGCAGGCGGAAACAGGCCCATGGTCCGGGGACATAAGCAAAGTTGGTGATTTTAGCTAAGCGCACCCACAAGTCATAATCCATGGCAAAATAAAAGCTCGGGTCCAGCGGTCCCACTTGCATCCACAACGCCGCCCTAAAAAAAGAGGCTTGCTGCGGGATGTGGACATAACCCCTGCGTAATTTCTGGTAATCAGTTTTTGCGGCTGGGAAATCCCCAATTTTTTGCCCTGCCTTATTGATGAAATAAGCATCGCCGTATACCATACCGATGTTTGGGTTTGCCGTTAAATAGTTTACTGCAGCAGAGACCGCCCCAGGCAGCAGCAGGTCATCTGAGTTCAGCCAGGCCAGGATTTCCCCCGACGCCCTAGCAAAACCTTTATTGATCGCATCTGTCTGCCCTTTATCAGGCTTAGACTCCCAATAAGCTAATTTTTCGGCATATTTTTTGATGATATCCAAGCTCTCATCCGTCGATCCGCCATCGATTACGATGTATTCAATGTTTGGGTAATCCTGGTTCAGAACCGAATTAATGGTGTCTTCCAGGAACGTACCCTGGTTATAAGAGGGTGTGATAATTGAAACAGTGACGTCGGTGCACATAATAATTTCTAGTCGGATTGAGCTTCTAAGCGGGCATTAAGATCGAAAATAACAAAATCGCTACTGGAATCGAGTACTTCATAGTTGTTAACTAAAGTGTCTTTTACGTAAGGCTGTTTTTCGAGTTCACCAAATGCGGTGATGAGGAAATAATCCATACCTTTGATTGTCTCACCAAATAAAGCTTCCCGGTCTACCACGTTACCAGCTAATTCACGGTATTCAAAATCATAAGACGACATCCAATGTGTGGTGTTTACCCAACCCCAATAGGATAAACGGAAGCCGTAATCTTGGGTCATCGAAATCACAGAAGACCCGCGCACTTTATCACCTAAAGATTTCCAAAAGACTCCCTCAGACCGGTAATTAGCATCCCGCAGGTTTAGATAAACCGTGGTAAAGTTCGCTAGTATCCATACTAAAACAATACCGCAAATAATTGCCTTGATGACACCCTTTCTTTCTTCAAGATGAGCAGTTAAAAATGTGACCAGGGAGGCTAAGCCAATCGCAACCACAGGGATCTGGGGCAGGTGATAATAATCATGCGAATGGATGTGGTAGGCAAAAACCAAACCGTATAACACATAACCAAACCACATTGAAATCACCATCTTACGGGTTGTTTTTTCCTTGATAAGAAACGCACCAAGCGCACCCAAAAGGAATAATTCCAATGTCATCGTATTGTCAATCAAGTCTTTCCAGCGCCTGTAATAGAAAAAATCCGTCCATAAATTAGGGAAAAACCGCAGGCTAAACTGGCTGCCCAGGAAGCCATCAATAAATAGGCCGTAGACAGTATAAGCCAAGGTAGGCAGCGCAGCGAATAACACGATCACCCATATCTTTACGTTCTTGAAAGCTTGGATAAGGCTATTAGTAGAAAGAACAAGCGTCATCCACACAGGTAAGAGGAAGAAAATTGCCGGGGATTTCACCAGGATGGCAAAACCGGTTAACAGCCCAGCGACAATAGTCCACTTCCAAGAGGGGTTTGTTTTCCAGCGCCAAATTGCCCACCATGCCCAAATAAGGGATGCGATCATGAGCGGCTCAGGCTGGAAAGACCTGCTGGCAGTTATACCGTACGGAATCAGCAGGTAATACACAAGCCCAATGGCTGCCCCTGCAAAACCCAGCATGTCAAAAATTAATAAAAATAGCCCCAATCCACCAATCATCCATAAAGAAATCGCCAAAATTCTCGGCAGGCGCAAATCTTCCTGTCCCACAAGGCGATACCCAGAAGCCACCAGAGACTCCATGATGGGCGGTTCAATTTGGTCTTCCTCCTGCCATTCTGTTATGGCAAATTCACGCTGCCAGCTTGGGGCATCATCAAGGTTTTGGTAGTACATGCCCCTCGCAATAATCAATGAGTGTAATTGCCGGGTCGGGTGAAAATCTAAGGGCAAATCGTCCAAATCATACAAGCGGATGAAAAGCCCTAAAAATAAAGCCAAACAAAGGATGAGCCATACCCACCAGTGAGAACTTTTCTCTATTAGTTGTTTTAGGCTTATTTTTTTCACTTACTGTTACCTTTTTCTGCTATCAACTTGCATTATTAAAATTTTGGATGCGCTGCTTGGCCAACCTAGAAAAATTTATTTTCTTAAATCAAATATGATGTATTGTTCTGTTTGCTCCATGATCGGAAAGTTTTCATAAAGCATTTGTTTAACATTAGGCTGGTTATCCAGCTGGGAAAATTCTGTGATCACAAAGACGTCTTTTCCTTCCACCGTTTCCAGGAAGAGTGCCTCCCTGTCAATTGCTTGCCCCGCCATCTCTCGCACATCAAAGTCGTAGGTGGACATCCAATGCGTTGAGCCTTTCTCGCCCCAATAGGTTAAACGCATCCCATAATCAGGTGTCATTGATATAACTGAGAGATTTTCAAGTTTTTTGCCGAGCATTTGCCAAAAAGGCGGTTCAGCTTTGTAAACATTGTGCTTCAAGTGCATCCGGGCATCCCAGAAGTTAATGGACATCCAGAAGAACAGCATGCCTGTGATAACCAGGTAAGCAAAACCCCGTTTGCCCTTGAGCGCGTTTATCAAAGCCGCGCCTGCGCCTGCCAAACCCACGGCTACAGCAGGCACAAACGGCACCTGGTAATAATCATGTGAAATGATGTGATACGAAAATACCGTCCCGTATAAAAGATAGCCAACCCAAACAAAAATGAAAAGCACACGGGCGGTTTTTTTCTTGATTGCTAAAACGCCAAGAAGGGCAATCAAGAATAACTCGAGCACAAGCGTCCTATCAATCATGTCTTTCCAGATTAAGTAATGGAAAGGATCTTTGATCAGCTCAGGATAAAACCGCAGCCCAAACTGGTTGCTTAAAAATCCAGCGATAAAAACCCCGTAGATATGGTATACGGCAAATGGCAATATACTTAGAAAGGCAAGTAGCCACACTTGGCGATTTTTCAAAGCTTTGCCTAAACCCATTGACCCTAAAATCAGCCCTAACCAGGCAGGGGCAATGAAGAACACTGCCGGGGATTTAACATAAATGGCAAAGCCCGCTAGCAGGCCCGCAATAACAGCCCACTTCCAGGTTTTGTGACGCTGCCACTTTAACATTCCCCACCAAGCCCAAATGATGGCTGCGGTCATAAGCGATTCGGGCTGGAAGGAGCGGCTGGCATAGAGTGCGTAAGGCAAAACCATGTAATAAGCTAGGCCAAACACAGCCCCCTGTTCTCCAACAACCTCTTTTAGCAGCAAAAACAATCCTACCGCGCCTAAAGACCAAAAGGAAATGGCCAATACCCTGGGTATGCGCAAATCTTCGCTTTCAAATAGCCTGTAGCCTAAAGCGGTGAGCCTTTCCATAATGGGCGGTTCTATCTGTCCGTCCCCAGATCCAGCAGGCTCGCCTGCTAGTGATGCCCGGTAGATATCCCTTGCCATCAACATCGAGTGCAGTTGGCGGGTGCCGTGAAAATCAAGCGGTGGGTCATCAAGATCATAAAATCGTCCTACCAAGCCAAAAAAGAAAATGATGGCCAACATGATATAAACCCACCACTTTGGAAAGCTTACCAAGGTCCGACCTGTCTTAATCTCACCAGTAATTACCTGTTTCATGAAGTCTATTTATCCTGAAACTTCTTTTTTCTCTTATTATTATACATTTCTCGCCAACGAGATAACTCCAACTTGTAGAACACTGCAAACAAAATGCGCTTCCAATCTTGCAGAGCGGTTGGCGGATCGGATTTCATAGCTTTCCAGTAGGCAACTAGCGCCTGCTTTGGAAAGCCCCCATCCAATAAATAAAAGCCGTCTAAGCGATACGCACCAGCCCAAATCTTTTTGCGATTATTAGCAAGGTGAGGCTTGAACGCTTGTTCTTGCTCAATCCAGCTTGCCAAGCGATAGGCTTCAGCACCAAATTGTTCGGCATGCGCCACATTTTTAGCCCCTGCATGCATGCGCGCAGCCGCCCATACTTCGTTTTCTATATATTGAATCTTGCTTACTAAACCTATGCGCAGCCAGAGATGATGGTCCAGCAAATAATGATAGGTAGGGTCTAACAAGCCTGCCTGGTTCAAGATCGACCGGCGCATAAATACGCCAGCCTGGCCGATAATTTTAAAGGCCATCAGATCAGGTAACCCCCAATCCCCATAATGCATGAGGTTAAACACCTCTCCAAACTCATCGATCGATGCGACATCGCTAAATACCATGCCGGCATGTGGGTGATCTGACAGCGCTTGTACCGCAGACGTAATCGCATTGGGGCGGTAAACATCGTCCGAATTTAGCCAAGCGACAATCTCACCTTTAACAAACCCGATGCCGTTATTGATGGCATCCGCCTGCCCATTATCCTTCTCAGACACCCAGCCAGATAGTCTATCTGCATATTTCTTAATGATGTCAAGGCTGCCATCATCCGAGCCGCCGTCAATTACCCAGTATTCAAGATGAGGATAGTCCTGGTTTAAGACAGAGAGAATCGATTCTTCTAAGAACTGTGCCTGGTTATAAGAAGGCGTGATAATTGAAACCAGCGGCTGGTCATTCATTAATCAAAAAGCGACTCGTAATCGATCTTGGGAAAGATGGTTAATTTACCGCCAACCGTGGCATCCAAAACCTGCCGGCCAGCGCTTTCAAAAGCCTCTTTAGCCATCCGGTAACCCAATTCAGAGGTTTCCAAGTCTGGCAATTGCCAGCGGAAGCCCTTTCCAAAGTAATGCGGTGAAAAGTGATTCGGATCATCCCCTTGGGAGACGATGGTGGTGTTGGGCTTGCCCTTGGTTTCAAAATTATGGTCAACACCAATCAAAATAACGGTTGAAAATCCCAAGTAATAAGCCGCTTGCAGGGCTACATAAGTCACCGTTGCGCTTTCCCACAGCCTTTTGGTCAAATCTTTGGTAAAGCGCGGCCCGGTATAGGTTGTGTGTAAAAAGAATAGGTTATCTTGAGGGCTGAGCCATTTGCGGCTCCGCCAAGACACAAACCGAGGCATGGACAACTTTTGGATATCTTCTGCGCATTGTTCGATCACCAGGTCATTTACGGACAGGTAATAGCTTGTTTTAAAGCCCATCTCTGGGAAAGCCAGGTAGATGCGGTTCATACCAAAAGTAAATTCGTTCTTCAGCTTGGATAAATCGGTTTTGGCCAAGCTGGGACCATTGCCCATGATGAAGCAGCGTTGACCCTGGTGGCTGTCTTTCAGGGTGCGCAGTTGATTGATCGTATCTCTGCGCCAGGGATGAAACATGGCTTCTGGCCATGCTTTGAGATGCGCCAGTGAATCGTTAAACGCCCTGGCCTTTTGTAATAAAGGCTCTGGCAAGGTATCCTTAATAAACGAGCGCAGCTTGCTCATTCGGTGCTCAACCGTGCAGTAGCCCCGCCATCCACAATAAGAGCCTGCCCAGTCATAAAACTGGACTGTGAATTATCAGCCAGGAAATAAATACACTTCGCGATTTCTTCCGGCTGCCCGATTCTGCCGTTGACCGTCTTGCGTGCCAAGTTCTCCAAACGCTCCTGCACCGTCCCATCGCCAACATGCCCGCGGTTAAAGCCTGCCCTGAGCATGGGTGTATCCACCGCCCCTGGCAGGATGGCATTCACGCGGATATCATCCGGCGCAAACTCAATCGCAATTGCCCTGGTCAGGGCGAGCAGACCGCCTTTGCTGGCAGCATAGGCAGCAATATTAGCAGAAGTCGCCACGGCATGAACAGAAGACACATTTACAATAGCGCTTTGCCCTGCTTGCTTAAGCAACGGATAGGCCAATTTGGCACACAAAAAAACCGACCGCAAATTGGATGCCATCACCGCATCCCATTCTTCTGCCGTCGTTTCAACCAAGGGCTTTGTAATCTGCTGGGCAGCATTATTGACAATAGCATGCAGTGCCGATGCATACGCAGAGACCTTATTGAATATTTCCTGCATATCGCGAGGGTTAGAGATGTCCGCCTGGATGTAAAGCCCATCCCCAGGAAACTCCGGGTAACCCTCTTGTCGGTCAACACCGATCACCTGCCACCCCTGCTCAGCAAACAACTTTACAGTTGCTCTTCCAATCCCGCCCGAAGCGCCGGTAATTAACACGGTTTTTGGTTTATTATCTTCCATATATAGCCTACCTTGTCTATTCTCTCCTAACAAAATTCAGAATTGGAAAACGCTATGCTATTTCCATTTTCCTCAGTGAGTCGATGTCTTGGATATCTATCTGGAATGCTTTGAGCAAGTTGAAAATTGTATTCCAATGCACCCTTTCCCAAAAGTAAGGGCTGGAATTGGAATTGTGCGGCGCAAGCATCACATTATCCATTTTCATCAATGGGCTGTCCAATGGTAAGGGCTCAACCTCAAAAACATCCAGCGCAGCCCCGCCAATTTGCCCAATCGACAGCGAGTGTATCAGCGCCTGTTCCTCAACAATCGGACCCCGGGCAGTGTTTATGATGATGGCATCGGGTTTACACAAACTCAGACTATCAGCATTGATGAGGTGATGCGAGCTGGGGTTTAGGGTGCAGTTCACGCTGATAAAATCGGATTTTTCCATCAGGGTTGCTAAATCTGTCATCTCAACCCCAAACTCCAACAAGAAATCTGGCTCAATTTCCACGATATCATTACCTAGTAAACGCATCCCAAATTGCCTGGCGCGCCTTAAAACGGCTTTACCAACATTGCCAACCCCAATGACGCCCAAAGTACATTCGCTCAGTGTTTTGCCGATGCTCTTGTGCCATTGCCCAGCTTTCATACCCTGGTCTAACCAGGGCAACTGCCTGGAAAAAGCAAGCATGTACCCCAAAACACTTTCTGCAACGGGTACGGTAAAAGCGTTGGGGGTCCTTAAGATGCTAATGCCAAAACGCGAAGCAGCCTCTGCATCGATGCTATCCACACCCGTGCCCCATTTTGAGATGACCTTAAGGCGCGGCGAACAAGCTTCAATTACGCTTGGGGTGTAGCGGTCATCACCACAAATTGTGCCGTCAAATTGCCCGGCATAGCGCAAAATTTCCTCTTCTGAAAAGCGCTCAAACACTTTGGGCTCTATGGTGTCAAAACCAAATTTATTCAATACAGGCCTAAATCGATCCATATGCGGGAGGATGTAAGGGGCTGTAACAAGTATTGTCTTCATGTTTAAACTCCAGTTAGTTTCGCAACTTGCTCAAACAATTTCAGTCAGCCTGGTTTTGAGCCAATAAAAACTCAGCAATCTTAAAATCCAGTGCTTCATCAATATCCCAGGCCTCACCAGCGGGTATTTGAAATAATTTGGGGCGTTCGCCTATCCTATTTCGCTTTTCAAACAGTGTTTCTTTGGTGAATAAATATAGACATGAATTTTCTTCATAAATAGGCGGCAAATCTTGCGTACGCAAGAGGATAGCCGGGTTGTGATTAATGGCTCGGCCCAATTCATCCCAAAGACGGGTTTGCAAACGCGTCACTCCAAACAGGGAATCATAGGCGGGGAAGTCTGCCCGCAACTCACTAATCGCCTTGGAGATGGTTGCCGATTTCAGCAGCGGGTTGGTACTGTGTGTCTGCAGGTATAAATCCGCTTCAAACTGGCTGACGTCATACATCAAGATTTCATTGGTAGGAACCGTATCTGCGCGCAAATGCTGAGGCCGTTCCAGGCAATAAACACCAGGAAAATAGTCATTTAATCCCTGCATGATGACCGGGCTATCGGTATCCACAACCACTTGGGCAATTTCCTTACACTGCAAGAGCGTATTGAGGATATGATGAAACAAAGGCTTACCTGCCATCGGTTTGAAATTCTTACCAGGCACGCGCACGGAATCATGCCGCATGGGTACAAACGCAACAATCTTTTCTAATGCCATTTTGGTCACCTTATCCTTCAATCAAATCAATCCGCTTCAAGTAAGAACTGGCCATTTCCCAATAAACCCTCAGAGATTGTATGCAATGTTTTTGAGTTTTCTGGCAGCAAATCGACCCAGTTAAACCCTCGCAAGCGAACATAGCCCTGCCAAATATGATCTTCCTCCAAAAATGGTTCAAAGCTTAACGAAGAGCGAAATAATTGGTAATACAGAAAACGCCGTGAATTTGTGCGGTGTATTTCTGGAAAGCTAACTTTTTCTTCATTGAGCAGTCTATTTAACTGTTCATAATAAGCATCGCGACTTCCAGGGAAATACACTGTTTCTAGTTGTGTGAAGCGCGCTCGGCCTGCGCAAAGCACAGGCACACCTAGGATGGATGATTCCAACCCGATAGTAGAGTTGTAAATCATCACAAATTTTGCGCGCTTGATCATTTCATATGAACTGAAAAATTCATCCGGGCCCACAAATTTGATATTCTTTATCGCCCCAATTTTGCGGCTGAGAGCCCATTCTGCAACGCTTTCCTCGCTTGCCTTGCCAGGTCGCGACTCATCAGGATGTGCCCTGATAATAAACAAAGTCTTCGGATGCTGTTTTATGACTTCAAGCACTTGGTCTAGCCATTCAAACATATCCGTGAACAAGACATTCGCATGGGGTTGGCTGGTATCAAAAATCACGTTCGTAAAGATAGGAACGAAGTGTTCAAATTGACTGCTTAATGCCTCAAACTCGTCATCCAGCTTGGTCATTTCAGGCCAAAACTTAATCCCAGCCATGCTGAAATTTCCCTTAAATCGATTGGATAGGTACTCGTTTAATTGCTGGTTCTGTGCTTTTGATAGCTCAAAGCTCTCCGGGATTGCCATAGGGTAGGCGGTTGCATCGCCAGAGGTAAAGAATGCGCTAAAAGGCCGCAAGCCGACTTCATAACTGTAAACAGTGAGACCCCTCTGCTCTGCCACCCAGCGCGCGACCGCTTCTGGGTACTGTAGGCCATTAAACACCACCACACTTTGGGGTGAATGCTCATATAAAAGTTGTTCAAACTGTTGCTTTACAGACCATCCAGAGCAAATATATTCTCGATAAAGCTGTCGGGTAACCTCATTATCAACCAGGTTGTGGCGCCGCAGGATCCAGCGCATGGAAGCGATGCACAACCTACCCAGTGGCACGCCCTGGTACACAAACTCGCTCAGTTCACGCAAGTTAAGATCAACCAGCTTCTCTAGAAGTGCTTGATCTGCCTGGTAGTCAAACCAGGATTGATTAGCGTTGTGGTAAACCGCCTTGGATTGCCTGATGCACTCTTTGCAGGGCGGTTTTTTGCTTAAGTCTTGCCGATTGGTCCCCAACACGCAATGTGTTAAGCCTGCCTTACAGATGAAATGAACCACAGGCACGCCCTGCAATTGCAGAGACCAGGCGCTGACTAGGCTAAAACCTGCATTTAAGCTGAGCCCGGATAGGCGGGTGGAGGCATTAAAAAATACGATCGGCGCTTGGCTTGGCTGAGGCGCATTTTGAGCCACTGCCTCCGCCATTCGTTTTATTTTTTGGTCGTTTTGCCAATGCCTAACGCGAACTTTATAAGCATTGCGCAATCGACCAGGCAAGTCTTTTCCATCCATGCTATTGGCTGAACCGCCTGAGCTTGCTTAATGATGATTGCTCGCTATCATAGACGCGCTTAACCCCATCCCCCAAAGCTTGCTCCGTCACACGAATATATTTAACCAGCTTTTCAATGCCTTGGGGTTCCACTGAGGCCGATTGGTCACTGCCCCACATAGCCCGGTCAAGGGTCACGTGCCGTTCCACCATGCACGCGCCTAGTGCCACTGCCACCGTTGAGGGTACCAATCCCACTTCATGGCCGGAATAACCAATAGGACAAGGGAACATTTCTTTGAGCGTATTAATCATCCTGAGGTTCAATTCATCTGGCGGGCAGGGATAGCTGCTGGTCGTGTGACAAATTATCAGCTTATCCATATCAAAGATTTTTACTGCTTCTTGAATCTCATCCAGTGTCGACATGCCGGTTGATAGAATGATCGGCTTGTTTGTCTCCCGCAGCCTCCTTAACAAGGCATGGTCGGTCAGCAAAGCTGAAGCAACTTTGTGCGTGGGGGGATTAAATCGGTCAATAAAATCCACCGAAGGGATATCCCATGAAGAGGCGAACCAGTCTATGCCAACCTCTTTGCAATAACGG
>Ga0209723_1001401_pt1 | contig 37699 bp, 34 predicted proteins | sample BiotimSIPDNA_2_FD_185750 | JGI IMG/M metagenome (GOLD analysis project Ga0209723, IMG submission 185750) | Anaerobic biogas reactor microbial communites from Washington, USA - Biogas_R2 time_0 SIP DNA (SPAdes) (version 2) | ecosystem: Engineered > Bioreactor > Anaerobic > Unclassified | place... | reverse complement strand
TGGGAGCATCTTGTTTCCACCTCTCCTCATTTGGATGCTAAAATAAAGTTCGTTCCGCCCATCCTTCTGGACAAAATCGCAGTCCAGCTCGGTGATTGGAGTGGATACCATCTGCTGGCTCATCACCAGGATGGTATAGATAATCTATCGGATATAAGGTTCTATGACATGCAACCACCAAAAATGGATCTAAGGCAGTTTTATGACGGTTTTAATGCCCCGGTAACGGATGTGGACTGCGGCAAGCACTGTGCAATTCACAACCCACACAATATTCCCTTCTGCTGTGACATCTGCCAGGCGGTGCCTGCGGCTTACCGGCAGGAATGGGCTTACCTGCAGGCACATACCGACCTGTGGCACGAGTGGCGCGGGGATGAGTGTGCGGCTGAGCCAGAGGACCCGCAGGTCATGCGCTTGCAGACGCCTGAGCACCTCTGCCTGCTGGCATGCAAGGGACCCGCCCACTGCCAGAGAGAGTACCGTGCATCCTCCTGCCGCCAGTTTCCCTTTTTCCCCTATATCACTGCGGATGACCGCTTCATCGGGCTGGCCTATAACTGGGATTTCGAGGACAGGTGCTGGGTGATCAGCCACCTGGACGAGGTGAGGGACGATTATCGCCAGGAATTCATCGAAACGTATGACCGTTTGCTGGCGGACTGGCCGGAGGAGTATGACAGTTTCTATTACCTGTCAGAGGACATGCGCGCGCATTTTTTGAAAGCCGGGCGGCGCATTCCCATCCTGCAGCGCAGCGGGGGAGTGTACCTGGTTGACCCGGCGGATGATCGCATGGAGCGGGTCGACCCGCGCGAATTGCCCGGGTTTGGTCCGTACCTGGATTGAACATTTTCCTTAGGGCAGCAAAGCCGGGTCTACATCAAACTGGCGCAGCATCTCCCGGAAGTCATCGCCAAAGATGGGGGCAAGGTCCAGGCCGACCAGGCGCACGATATATGCCGCGGGGTCGCTCTTGTTGACCATGGTCATGATCGTCAGCCATTCGTAGCTGGAGCCGTGGCAACCGAGCACAGCTTCCCTGCCGCGGTGGGTGGCGTCGGTGATCTCCCAGCGGGTTTTGTAGGTGTCTTCGCAGACACCCAGGTAGTTGGGCACTTCGCGGTCGAGCAGCTCAATATAGCCGATCGGCAGGCGCATTGAGACCGAAATGGCAACCCCTTCGGCTTCAAGCGCCAGGAACTGGTCGACATTTGCCGCCACAATGAAGGTCGTGCCGACCTGCTTGCCTTTCTCATCCAACCAGGGCAGGGTCTGCTGATCTGTCCAGGTGGTGGGGACGTTAATGCTGATCGCGCCCGTCTGGTCGCTGAGCATGTGGGTCTGGTATTCGGGGAAAAGCGTGGATGTGGCGGTGGGCGGGATGGGCGTTTGGGTCGGCCTGGCGGTCGGCTCGGGTTGGGTGGCAGTGGGTTCCGGCAGGGCGGGCGCAATGGTGGCGATCTCGATGGGGCGTGGGTCAAGGGTTACAGCGGGTGGGGCGGGCTGTAAGGTTGGGGCGCCGTTGAGCAGGTCACAGGCTGAAAGGGCAAGGACTGCCAGTATCAGCATTGAAATGATCCGTATTGCTTTCATGTTTTGCCTGCCTTTTCCAAAAAGAAACGGTGAGAGATGTTGTAGTTAATTATGCCATAACTGGCGGCGGGGACGGGCGTGATACAAGGTTGTCACGGAAAGGGGTCGCCGGGTTGAGCCTGTGGCAGCGGTTCATGATCGGTCAGCGATTTTTTTGACCATCACCAGGCAGGGATTAAATTCATCCCAGATCTGTTTCAGTTCCTCCAATGGGCGAAAGCCCATGCCCGTGTAGAAGGCACGGGTGGCGGCATAGCCCGCGTCGGGATGGGAGGGACCCAGCGTTTTGACCTGCAAGTATTCCACCCGGCGCTCCCGCAACCAGGCTTCCGCCTGCAGGACCAGTGCCCGCCCGACCCCCTGGTGGTGCAAATCGGGCTGGACGCCCATGACGTAGATCTCGGCAGAGAACGGGTTGTGCTGGAGGAGCGAGAGAAAACCGACCACTTTATCCTCCTGTCGGGCAAGAAAAGAGGGCAGGGTGTCGATCTTTTCAATATACTCAGCCAGGGCGCTCTCGATGCCAAACCATCCCGGCAGGGCTCGCAGGATGGGTTCGCAAACCCGGCTGGTGTTGGTGGATGGACCTTCGATGGTGAAATTCATGTATACCTGCCTGTGCCCTTCAAAACTTTTCAATGTTATAAATATATCACCCACCGCGATAATTAATGAAATGCACGGTCCATATCAAATGGTGGTTTATACTATGGTGATGACCCTGGTATAAGGAGAAAAAATGGAAAACCCTGTGATCCAAACAATGCTCAACCGCCGCTCGGTGCGCAAGTACACCACCCAGCAGCCCACGGACGAGGTGCTCGAAGCGGTGGTGCGCGCCGGGCAGCAGGCACCCTTCGCCGCCCAGATGTACAGCATTTTGCTCAACCGTAAAAAGAAGAACCCCTTCAATGCGCCCCTGCTGTTCACCTTTTGCATAGACATGCACAAACTGGAGCTGATCATGGCGCGCCGCGGCTGGAAGACGGTCAGCAATGACCTTTCCATACTATTATTTGGCATCCAGGACGCCGCCTATGCCGCAGAGAACATGGTCATTGCCGCGGAGAGCTTTGGCATGGGCAGCTGTTACCTGGGAGTGACGCCCTACTACGCCACGCGTGTCCAGAAGCGCTACCATTTGCCGCCGCGGGTCTTCCCGCTGGTCGAACTGACCATGGGCTACCCCGCCGAGGACTTTCCGCCCCGCCCACGCTACCCGCTGGAATTCACCCTGTTCGAAGACCGCTACCCGGAAATGGATGAAGAATTGGTGACCCGCGCCATGCAGGCCATGGATGAGGGCTACCTGGCGCAGGGTTATTACATCAAGCAGCGGGCCAAACTACCCATTGAGGTGGAGGGCAAAACAGAGACCTACACTTATAAGGATTACTCCTGGACGGAGCACATCTCGCGCAAGGAAGGACAGTGGTTCGCGGACCCCGGCGACCTGTTGGCGCAATTTAAAGCCTGCGGGTTCACCATTCCTGGCGTAAAGTAAGGCGGCCGGTTCAATTGGAATGGCGTTCGACCTCAGAGGGGAAAATTGGCGAGCGCCAGCAGCAAAAAGATTAAGGCTGATACGGCTATGCCCACCAGACCGGCGACGATGCCAGCCCGGTTACGGCTGATCAAGCCTGACAGAAGCACCCCGCTGAAGAGCGCTGCCAGCAGGACGACCAGTTTGTAAGGCCAGGGCAGCCTGCCCACAAAGAGATAAGCCACCCCTGCCAGCAGGAAGCCCAACCCGGCTGCCAGGGACATCCACACCCGCGAATTCATGGACCTGGCGACTGGTGCACCGCTTTCGATGGCAAGTTTGGCCTGCTTGAGGCTGACCCCCGTGCGTTCACGGTAGGCGCGGATCGCCTCGAGCAGATGACCGCCCTGTGCCAGCTGGCGTTCGGCATCATGCACCGCCAGGTGGTCTGCCCCCGACCCACCCAGGGCGGCAAATTCGTCCGGCGCCGGGGCGAGGTGCGTGCCGCAGTTGAGGCACAAAAAGCCGTCGCCATCCAGTCTTTCGATGTCCGCACTGCCGCAGGATGGACAATTGATGGGTTTCATGGTGTTTTCTCCTCTTTACTTTCACCTGGCAGGTCCCTTTGCATGAATTGCGCCCATGCATCCAGTTCCCGCTCGGTATTCGGGCCTGGCACCTCACCCGACAGGCGGGTAAGGTCAGCTGGCAGCGCTGAGCCCTGCCCGTCTAAGGGTATGAGCTGCTTGTGAAAGCCCAGCATGCGCCATTCCTCGCAAAAATACAGCCACCGTGCGCCGCAAGCAGAACAGCTCACTTCCGCTTCCAGCCAGTATTGTGGTGTGGCGGGAGGGCTTTGGGTAAATGTGGGCAGGGCAAGCGCCGCTTCGACCAGCATGTTCTGGATGGGGTCATAAGAGCCGGAGGGGCGTTGTTTGCCGACCCAATAGATAAACTGCGGCCAGGCGCAGGGGCAGGCGTGCGTTTGCAGGTAGGCCTGGAGCACTGCCTGCACGATGGATCGCTGTTCGGCCACTTGTTTGCGAAGTGCTGCTTGGTTCATGTAACCTGATGGTAACAAAGACTTTAAAAAAGAACAAGGGCAGCGCGTGCTGCCCTTGTTTCGGTTGAAGTTTACTTCACCTTGTCGAGCGGAATGCCCAGGGCATCCGCCACGCCCTTGCCATAGGCCGGGTCGGCTTTCAAACAGTTGCTGATATGACGGATCTTGATGAACTCCGGGGCGTCGCCCATGGCACGGGCGGTGTTCTCGAAGAGCACCTGCTGCTGGGCTTTGTTCATCAGGCGGAAGAGCTTGCCGGGCTGGGTGTAATAGTCATCATCATCCTTGCGGAAGTCCCAGTTGTCGGCATCGCCATACAGTTTGAGGGGTGGCTCCTTGAATTCAGGCTGGGCCTGCCACTCGCTAAAGCTGTTGGGTGTGTAACCGATGGTTGCGCCGGCATTGCCGTCCACGCGCATCAAGCCATCACGGTGTGAGGGGTGCGCATTGGCGTGTTTGGGGCTGTTGACCGGGATCTGGTGGTGATTGACGCCCAGGCGGTAGCGTTGGGCATCGCCATAGGAGAACAGGCGCCCCTGCAGCATCTTGTCCGGTGAAAAGCCGATACCGGGTACGTTGGCGGCGGGGTTGAATGCTGCCTGTTCCACATCCTGGAAGTAATTTTCAGGGTTGCGGTTCAGTTCCAGAACGCCCACCTCGATCAGCGGGAATTCCCCCTGGTACCAGACTTTGGTCAGGTCAAAGGGGTTGTAGGGCATTTTCAAAGCCTGTTCTTCGCTCATCACCTGGATGTACATCGTCCAGCGGGGGAAATCACCCCTGGCGATGCTGTCAAACAGGTCGCGCTGGTGGCTTTCGCGGTCCTTGGCAACGATCGCTTCGGCTTCCTGGTCGGTCAGGTTCTTGATGCCCTGCTGGGTCTTGAAATGGAATTTCACCCAGACGCGCTCATTTTGGGCATTGATCATGCTGTAGGTATGGCTGCCAAAACCGTGCATGTGGCGGTAGGAGTAGGGGATGCCGCGGTCGCTCATCGTGATGGTGACCTGGTGCAGCGCCTCGGGCAGGCTGGTCCAGAAGTCCCAGTTGTTGGTGGCGGAGCGCAGGTTGGTCTGCGGATCGCGTTTGACCGCACGGTTGAGATCGGGGAATTTGTGCGGGTCACGCAAAAAGAAGACCGGCGTATTGTTGCCGACCAGGTCCCAGTTGCCTTCACCGGTGTAGAACTTCATGGCAAAGCCGCGGATGTCGCGTTCGGCATCTGCCGCGCCGCGTTCACCCGCCACGGTTGAGAAACGCACGAAAGCCTCGGTTTCCTTGCCGATCTTTGAGAAGATGGCGGCTTTGGTGTAGCGCGTGATGTCGTGGGTGACGGTGAACTTGCCGAAGGCGCCGGAGCCCTTGGCGTGCATGCGCCGCTCGGGGATCACTTCGCGGTCAAAATGGGCCAGTTTTTCCAGGTACCAGACATCCTGCAAAAGCATCGGTCCGCGCGGACCGGCAGTCATGGCGTTGTCATTCTCGGGGACGGGTGCGCCAGCTGCTGTGGTCAGTTTTTTCTTGTTTTCCATTAAATTTTCTCCTTGGTGGTTTTTTGGTTAATACAATCAGGGCATAGCCCGTAAAAAGTGATGTTCTTTTCGTTCACCTGGAAGCCTTCCAGGGTATTAATATGAAGACTGTCAATGTCGATCGGGAAGTTGATGATCGCGCCGCAGGAGCGGCACTTGAAATGCCCGTGGGTGTGGGTTGTGACGTCAAAGCGCTGTTCGTGCTCGTCCAGGCTCAAGACCCGCACCAGACCGGCATCGGCAAAGGTGTTCAGCGTGTTGTAAACGGTCGCCTTGGAAAGGGTGGGCATCTCGTTGAGCAGGACTGCATAGATCTGGTCGGCTGTGAAGTGCCCCTCATGGGCATAGAGGTGTTCCAGGATGCGGATGCGCTGCAGGGAGGGGTGCAGCCCACTGGCGATGATCTTTTGTTTGATTTCCAGGCTGTTCATAGGAAAATCCTTATTATAATTATAAGGTAATAATAATTCTAAATATGGAATATGTCAAGGTTAAGGATCAACCCGGCTGGTGAGGGATCAATTTTTGAGATCTGCGGGACCTTCGCCTGCCTGCTGCCCGCGCCACTGGCGGATGGCCTGCGTGTGGTAGGGGTAATGCCCATAGGTATCCAGCAGGATGCGCCGCAAGACGCGTGAACCACTGGTAAAGTGTTCGTCGGGCAGGCTTTGCAGGTAGTCCAGCAGTTTCTGATGGGTCCGGGCTGAACTTTCACGTGCTTCGGCAAGGGTCAGGCGGCGGTTACCAGCCACGGTTTTGGCATTGAAGGCATCGATCCCGCCATACATATCCTTGTAGCGCGGCAGGCGCCTGCCTTCCAGGATGAGCGGGATGTATTTCAGTGCTTCGTTTTCCCAGCTGGCAATGTGACCCAGGATATCCTGCAGTGACCACTCACCGATGGCGTTGGGCTGCTGCCAGAGTTCATCCGGGATGCCTGCCAGGGCGGCATTGAACTCCTGCCAGGCGCTGTCGACCTTGTTGAATAGTTTCTGCCGGTCCATGTTACCCCTTTTTTGCCTTCATGGCTGCCTGGGCCAGGTTTTCTTTAGCCCTGAAGGCGGTGATGCGCCGCACCAGGTCCAGCGGGGTGGGCCTGTCCAGCGGGAAGCGGATCGCGCCTTTGGAATACTCGTAACCAGACAGTTCGTCTTTGAAGTGCTCAATGCCGCTGGGTGCGGGGTAAAAGCCGAGGTGGGTTTTGTGCACCGCAAAGTGCACCAGGTTGCCCTTGAGGTAAAAGGTGGGCATCTGGTAGCTGATCTTTTCGCTGGCCTGCGGTGCGGCAGCCCGGATCACCGCGCGAACTTCGCTTAAGATTGCCTGGATTTCAGGTGGAAATTGGGCAATATACTCGTCTATGGTTGTGCAGGTGTTATTCTGGCTGTCCATATATGCTCCTTATATCTTGCACCATTTTAACCAAACAGCCCACGGGCTGCAATGCGCTGCACAGGGTGCGTGCTTACAATGCCTTGCTCAGATAGAAGCGGGAGTGTCCCGCGGGAAAGCCTTTAATTTCCCCGCAGACCTGGTAACCGCACTTCTCGTAAAATTTTGGTGCCTGGAAGCTGAATGTATCCAGGAAGGCGTTCTTTACCCCGCGTTTGCGGGCTTCCTCCTCCGCCGCTGCCAACAGGCGCTGCCCGTAGCCCTTGCCGCGCAGGTCTTCCTTGACCCACAGCAGGGAGATGTTCAGCCAGTTCCACCAGATCTCGCCCAGCACACCCCCCGCGACCGTGCCCTGCGCATCCTGCACAACGAAACAGATGCGTTGGAAGTTGTATTCACCGACCTGCTGCTTGTTAAAATCATCCAACCCATTGCCGATGATGCCCCAGGCGCTATCTTCGGGCTTTTCAACAAAGCTGATCTCATATTTTTCGTCCATTATTCTATTCCTTTCCGATCAACGGGGTGGCTTGGTTTGTTGGTTATATACATTATAAGACTGAGCGAGGTACAAGGCGGCACATTTCCAGGTCCAAAGACCACGTGCCTGCCCCGATTATGAATTGCACGAAGTATAATTCCAAGGATGGATGCAGAACTGATCAGGCGCTTACAGGAAAAACCGGCTTTGTTCGCCCCCGGCGACGCCCAGTTCTGGGTCGATCCATACATTTCCAAACAATTACTGAAAGCACACCTAAACCCGTCAACCGAGGCTGCCAGCCGTCCGCCCGATGCCATCCGCAAAACGGTGGATTGGATAACCACTGCCCTTGGCTTGAAGATCGGGGATCACCTGCTTGACCTGGGCTGTGGACCGGGCCTGTACGCGGTGCACTTCGCACAGCAGGGCTTGCAGGTCACGGGGGTCGATTTTTCACAAAACTCGATCGACCATGCCGTCCGGAAAGCCCGCGAAATGGGCCTGCCGATCACGTACCGCTGCCAGGATTACCTGCAATTAAAAGATGGGGCACAATATGATGTCGTATTGCTGATCTACGGTGATTTTTGCGTCCTCTCGCCTGCCAACCGCGCAAAACTTTTGGCCAACATCCGCCGCGCGTTGAAAACGGGCGGTCACCTGGTTCTGGATGTGTCCACCCCGCTCTTGCGTCAGCGCGTGGGTGCCAACGAGCACTGGTATGCGGAGCGGGCTGGTTTCTGGCGGGAGGGTCACCACCTGGTGTTGGAACGCGGATTTTCTTACGATGAAGACATCCACCTCGACCAGTTCGTGGTGATCGATGAAAATGGGCAGAGCTGTGTGTATCACCACTGGTTCCAGGATTACACCCCGGAGCGCATCCGCCGGGAACTGGAAAGCAACAACTTCCAGGTGGACGGCCTGTGGGGCGACCTGCTCGGCACGCCCTACCACGCCCACTCTGAATGGATCGGTGTGGTCGCGCAGCGGCTGTGAATTGAAAACGAAACTGGTCGTGAGGGGTTATGCTTATAGTGTTCATGATTTGGCGAAGAAATGTGAGCACTTTGGTATACTTTCAACATTAACTTGCAAAGGACGGGTCTTATTGCCATGGCAGGCAGTCAAACTTCAAATAATTCAACCAACGGTTCTTATGATGTCATCGTGATCGGCGCCGGGCTTTCCGGGCTGGTGGCATCCGCTCACCTGTGCAAAGCCGGCGCGAAAGTGCTGGTCTGTGAACAGGGGCCCAAAGTGGGCGGTTTGTTCAACTCATTCACCCTCAACGGCTACCATTTTGATGGCGGCATCAAGGCGGTGGAGAACAGCGGCATGATCCTGCCCACCCTGGGGCAGTTCGGGCTGCTGGAGCGCATCCAGTTCGAGGACAGCCCGATCGCCATGATCACCGGCGGCAAAGTGCAGCCCATCCGCTCCTTTACCGATGTCGAAGCCTACTTTATGTCGCTGGTTGAGTTCTTTCCCGGTGAAAGCGAAGGGCTGGCACGCGTCAAGCAGGATGCGCGCACAATTTTCGACATGCTGAGCGGCTTATTATCCTTCCCGACACCTGCCTCCGGTCAGAAGCTGGAAAAAGAGGTGCTTGGCAATTGGTTTAAAGCTAACAAACAAGCCTTAAGCCGCACCCCACGCATCCTGGGTCTCTTCAAGAAGCAGTTGCACCCCTACCTGCTGGAGCACATCAAAAATGAAGACCTGGTCAACCTGATGAGCGGGCTCTTCCCCGACGGCACGACCGCCTTCTTCGGCCTGGGCTATTATGCCGTCTTCCTTGACTATCACTACCCCGTCGGCGGCATCCACGTCATCCCCAATGCCCTGGCGGACTATATCGGCGAGCAGGGCGGCGAGATCCGCGTCAATGCCCCGGTCAAACAGGTAATAATAAAGCAGGGAGCCGCCTGCGGCGTTGAACTGGAAAACGGCGAGCAGCTCTTTGCCGGCAAGATCGTCTCTGCGGCTGACCTCAAGCGCACCCTGACCGTGCTGAGCGACCCCGACCGCCTGCCCAAACGCTTCCTGGCGAAAATGCAGCGCGCTGATACGTCACACTCGGTCTTCAATGTCTTCGTCGGCCTGGACATGCCGCCTGAGAAGCTCAACTTCGCCGGCTGTCACCATGTCTTTTACAACCCGGAACTGGCGGGCATCACCGAAGATGACCGCATCCACCGTGCGGATTACTTCATGCACGTCCCGCAGGAGATCGCCGTGCCCTGCATGACCCAGCCTGCGCTGGCACCCGCCGGCAAGACCGGCCTCAACCTGAGCGCCATGGCCAACTGGGAATTCATGGGCGGCTGGGATATGGAACCGGAAGAATATGCGCGCATCAAGGACCTCTACGCTCGCCAGATGATCACCAGCCTGGAACGCTACATCCCCAACCTTTGGGAGCATGTTGAGTTCTACCAGGCGGCCACCCCGCGCTCGGTCTTTACCCACAGCCGCAACTCACAGGGTGCCATCATGGGCTGGTCATACAACCAGAAACGCACCTTCAACCGCGTCAGCCTGCTGAAGATCCGCTCGACTGCCCTGACCCCCATCCCCAATTTGCTGACCGCCGGGCACTGGTCGTTCACCCCGGGCGGGTCGCCCATCGCGGTGCTGACCGGCCGGTTGGCTGCGGACGCGGTGATCAAAAATTTGACCGCCAAAGAGGAATAGCCCATATGCAGTTCATTGACGGCACACCCCTGCGTGATTCTTACGATGTCATTGTGATCGGTGCCGGTTTGGGTGGTCTGACCACTGCCAGCCTGCTCGCCAAAAGCGGCTTGTCCGTTTTGGTGATCGAACAGCAGGACAAACCGGGCGGCTCATGCACCTCCTTCAAGCGCGATGACCGCGTCTTTGACGTGGGCACCGCCATGCTCTACGGTTTTGGCGAGAAAGGCTTTCACCCCTTCCACTTTATCCTCAACGCGCTGGAGGAGCCGATCGATGTCATCGCCCACAAAACTTTGGCTCGCATGACCTTTGAGGGGCACGAGATCGTCTTCCACCCGGATATCGACCGCTTTTTGGAACAGCTTTACGCCCTCTTCCCCGAGGAAAAGGCGGGTCTGAAAGCGTTCTATACTGACCTCTATAAAATGTATGAGAACATCGTCCTCAAGAACGAGGTCATCTCGCCACCCTCCGAGTTTTCTGCCCGCCAGGGCATGCGCGCCCTCTTGAGCGGGCCGCTGGCCATGCTCAAAATGCAAAAACTGCTCACCATCAGCGTCAAAGACCTGATGGACCGCTATTTTCATTCCCCTGAAGTGGTCGATTTCTTCGACAAGCTGTGTTCCGCCTATTCCTACACCACCGCCGCCGAAACCCCGGCGGTGATGGCCGCCACGATGTTCATTGACAACCATGTCGGCGGGGTCTACTTCCCGGCAGGCGGCGCGCAGGGGCTGCCCAATGTCTATGAACGGGCCATCGAGCGCCACGGTGGACAGGTGCTGTACCGCCAGTTGGTGGAGCGGGTGCTGATCGAAGACAATAAAGCTTACGGTGTGCGCCTGGCCAATGGGCTGGAGGTCATGGGCAAGCGCGTGGTTGCCAACGCCACCGTGTGGAACATCTACGGGAAACTGATCGATCCTGTGCATGTCACGCCGGAACGCCTGGCATGGGTCAAGTCGCTCATCCCGACCTTCCCCAGCATGACCATCTACATGACCGTCGACCGCGAAGCCATCCCGGCGGGCATCTTCCCCTGGGAGATCTACATCGAGAACCGCAAGGAGATCGATTCATCCGACCTGACGCTCTACATCAACTCGCTGGTCGACAAGACCCTCTGCCCGCAGGACGAACTGGTGGTGATGGCCATTGCCCCCCACATGGGCACCTGGCCCAGCCCGCAGGACCCGGTTTACCGTTCAGCGGATTATCAAGCCATGAAAGAACGCGAAGCGCAGCGCATGCTGGAGCAGATCGAAGCGCACATCCCCGGTTTCCGCAGGCACATCCGCACGATGATCGTCGGTTCGCCGACCACCATTGAACGTTACCTGCTCAAGAACGGCGGGGCTGTGGGCGGACCCAAGAACCAGATCGGGCAGCACATGCTCAAACGCCTGCATGCCCGCAGCGAGTTCCAGAACCTCTATTTCTGCGGTGATTCGACGGTCATGGGCACCGGCGCACCTGCCACGGCGGTCTCAGGGGTGGGGGCGGCCAACGTCATCCTGCGTGACCTGTTCAAAAAAGAATATGACAGCCACAAAATAAAACAGCAGCATGTGCACTTTGTGGAGCAGCCCTACCAGCGCCCCGACCTGGACCTGGAGAACGAGATCACGGAAGAGAATGCCTGGCTGGTGGCATCCCAGTGCCAGTGGTGCGAAGACCCGGCTTGCGTGCGGGGCTGCCCGGCACAGGTTGACATCCCCGGCTTTATGCGGCGCATCGAAGCCAAAAACTACGTTGGCGCTGCCAGGCTGATCCATGAGAAGAACCCCTTCGGCGAGACCTGCGGGCTGCTCTGTGCGGCTGAAAAGACCTGTCAGAAGGACTGCTACCGCCGCGAATTCAGCGGCAAAGCGGTGCGCATCGCCGCGCTGCAGGCCTGGGTATGCAAACAGGCCGGCGAAGAAGGCTGGTTTGACCCGGGCGCAGTGGCCAACTCACACGAGGTTGCCATTTTGGGCGGCGGACCTTCGGCCTTAAGCTGCGCCCATTACCTTGCCCAGGCTGGCTGCCAGGTGCGTGTCTTCGCCGATGAAGACCAGCCCGGCGGCAGGCTGCTTGGGCGCGCTGCGAATGACCCTGAACTGGGCGAAGCGCTTGGGCGCGACCTGCAGGGCGTGATGGCGGGCAGTGTGCACTATGAAAAATGGAGCGACCAGCCCAAAGACCTGGCACCCATCCTGGATGCGTTTGATGCTGTCTATTGTCTGGGTGCGGATAGCGGGGTGCTGTCGGGTGAACTGGTTGCCCTGTTTGGCGAGCAGTGGTGGGAAAAGCTGGACCCTGTTTCAGCCCAGATGACCACCCAGCTGAAGTTCTTCACCTGCCGCGAATACCTCGGCAACGGGGTAAGCGTGGTGGAAGCGGCGGCGAGCGGGCGCAAGGCTGCCATGCGCATCCTTGATTACCTGGCTCAAAAGCAGCCCGTCTAGGTGCGCTTTGAACTTAAACCGATGACCGTGGGAAGGGTAAAATAAGCATATGAACTGGATCCTGATGCTGGTCATTGCTTTCATCTCCGGCGCCATTCCCTTTTCGGTGTGGCTGACCCGCCTGTTCTTAAAAAAGGATGTGCGGGAGGCTGGCGACGGCAACCCGGGGGCGATCAACACCTTCCGCAGCGGCAGCACGCTGTTGGGCGTGACCGTCCTGGTCCTGGATATCTGCAAGGCAGCCATCCCGGTCGGCATCGCCTATCACCAGATGGGCATCCGCGGCCTGCCGATGTTCCTGATCGCCATGGCACCCGTGCTGGGGCATGCCTTCAGCCCATTTCTGAAGTTCAGGGGCGGCAAAGGCATCGGCACCGTGTTGGGCTCCCTGATCGGCGTTTCTCTGTGGCAGATCTCCCTGCCGGCGGTCATTGGCGCTGCCGTGGGCATCGCTTTTTTCACCACCACCGGTTGGGCGATCGTCGTGGCAGTGATCTTTGGTATGTCAGCCGTTCTCATCTGGTTCCGCGACCCGCTGTATATCTTCGTCCTGCTGGGGGTGTTCCTGATCCTCTGCTACACGCTGCGGGCTGACCTGTCCAAGCCGCCCCAACTGCGTCCCTGGGTGCGCAAATTATATTCGCGGTCAAAGACCTCCCAATGAGCCAATACTTCACGCGTGACCTGATCTCGCAGATGGTGGTCTTCCAGGCCTTCATGCTGCTGATCCTGCTGAGCAACCTGTGGCTCACCCACCGTGCCCGCAAACACAGCCTGCCATCCCGGTTGCCAAGGGTTTCCGTCCTGGTGCCGGCGCGCAATGAAGAGGTCACCATCGAAGCCTGCCTGCGCTCCCTGTTGGAGCAGGATTACCCGGCTTTCGAGGTCCTGGTGCTGGACGACCAGTCCACCGACAACACCGCGGCGATTTTACAGCGCCTGGCGGCTGAATATCCCAATTTGATCGTGCTGAACGGTGCCCCGGCACCCGAAAAGATCGCCGGCAAGAACTGGGCCTGCACGCAGCTGGCAGAAAAGGCAGCGGGTGAACTGCTGCTGTTCACCGACGCCGACACCGAGCACCAACCGCACATGCTGAAAGGTGTGGTGAGCGCCATGCTGGGCGAAAAAGCTGACATGCTTACAGGGTTTCCACGCCAGGTGGTCAAAAGCTGGGGTGAGCGCCTCTTGGTGCCCTTCTTTACCTGGGCATCGCTCAACTTCATCCCGCTGGGGCTGGCTTACCTGATGCGTTCAACGGTCCTTTCTGTCGCAGTGGGGCAGTTGATGATCTTCAGGCGCGACGCCTACCAGGCGGTGGGTGGGCATGCCGCTTTGGGGACCAGTTTTTTGGATGATATCGTGCTGGCACGGCGCATCAAGGCCATTGGCAAGCGCTGGCGCGTGTTGAGCATCGCCGACCTGGTCAGCTGCCGCATGTACCGCAGCAGTCAGCGGGCATATGAAGGCCTGACCAAGAGCCTTTTCGGGGCTTTCGGCTACCGCCTCTTACCTTACGTGTTCATCGTTTTGTGGCTGGTCTACCTGGCATGGGTGCCGATCGTGGTCTCCGCCCTGTGGCTAAGCGGCCTGGCACCCCTGGCGAACCCGCTTATGCTCGTGGCGTGCCTGGGGCTGGCTTTTCTCACCTGGCTGGTTGCTTATAATGAGATCCGCGTGCCGCTTTATTTGGCTTTTCTCTACCCCTTCACCATCCTGTCAAATGCCTGGGTCATGCTGCGTTCGCTGGTCTTCACCCTGGCGGGAAAACTGCGCTGGAAGGACCGCGCGCTTGACAAGCCCAGGTGGAAGTGGTTGTAGTACACAAACTGTCGGAAGCGGTTTAATTCACTTCACTATCAGCGGCAAGTAGCTGTAATAGGGCACATATTCATAAGCACCCATGTCGCATATTGGATCGCCATCGCCATTGCCATCGACGGGACGGGCAACCCCGCGCTGGTCAGTTGGCGGGCAAAATCCCGGGTTGCCAATATCTATCGCCGAACTGCCAGCACCAAGTGCATGTGTTTGGGTGAAACCACCATTGTCTGCCAATAGGCCTAGTCGAGGGTCTGTAACAATGATGCCTGTGCCAGTGTAACCGCCTTGAATAACGCTGTAGTTGACAATGGGTATGCTCGACTCATTGTTTATTTCATCTGGCTCGTCTCCCCACATAATAGAATTGATCATTATCGGTTGGCTTAAGGTGTTGTATATCCCACCTCCGTAATAAGGGGTAGTATTGCCGGAGAAGGTGACGTTGGTGAGCGTGGGGCTGCTTTTATAGTTGAGCATCCCACCGCCGAGGGCATAGGTGGTCGAATTGCCGGAGAAGGTGACATTGCTCAGCGTGGGGCTGCTTTCATAGTTGAGCATTCCGCCACCGCCGCTATCCAACATGTATTCATAGCCGGTAGCTGTATTGCCGGAGAAGGTGACATTGGTCAGCGTGGGGTTGCTGCCATTCCTGTTGTACATCCCTCCGCCATCACGAGCTGAGTTGTCGGAGAAGCTGACATTGTTTAGCGAACCGCTGCTGTTTTCGTTATATATCCCTCCACCGCCTGAAGAAGCCACGTTTCCCGTGAAAGTAAGATTGGTCAGGGTGGGGGAGCCTCCTGTGATGTATATCCCACCACCATAAGCGGCCTCGTTTCCCGTGAAAGTAAGATTGGTCAGGGTGGGGGAGCCTCCTTGAATGTACATCCCGCCACCATAAACAGCCTCGTTTCCTGTGAAAGTAAGATTGATCAGGGTGGGGGAGCCTCCTGCAATGTCCATCCCGCCACCATAATTAACAGAGGTTCCCATAGCCCTCCCCTTGGTGATAGTAAAACCGTCCAGGACGGCAGTGCCGTCCACGTAACCCACGTGTACCACATGATAACTGTATTCATCAAAAATCAAAAGTTCGCCACTCAGAGTGGTTACATTGGTCAATGGATTGCGTGACGTCCAGTCCCCCCAGCGACAGGGAAGCCACCATAGATGGCCACGCCCGATTTCAAATTGAAGGAGATAGTGCTGTCGCTGTGGTCAGGTATGTAGGTTCCTGCTGCCACCCAGACCTCATTGCCGGCAACAGCAACCCCCAGGGCAACCTGCAGGTCACAGGCTAGATCCCAGGAAGAGCAGTTACCTGTTCCACCCGCCTTGACATAGCGCACAACCCCGCGGGTTTGCCCTGAAGCAGGCATGGCATGAATGCCACCCAGCGAAGACAGCATGGCAGCAATACATAAAGCACTGCTTGTAAGCCTTGTCAGTTTCATGTTCATGGTCTCCTCCTGAAAAGCTAAAAGTTTGCCGGGTTCAGTGAAGGTGCGATGCAGTATTGTGGGTTAAACAGTTAATGATCAATGAAATTGATATGCGTAGATATTACAATAAAACAACTGAAAGTACAAGACTTTCCGGTTATCCCATAGATCCCGGTTTAAGATTGGTAAAACCGTATACTGGACAAACCCAGGTGGAAGTGGTTGTAAGATTCACGAAACGATCATAATACAACATCAGGCTGATTTGGGATCAGCCTGATGTTAATAAACATTTATTTCGCCGTTTAATGTATCTCAAAAGAGACATCATCAATGAACACCTGGCTGGTATCGGCATCATCCACCGCGACAGACAGGTTGATCCAGGCACTTGAGCCCGCATACGCGGACAGGTCAATGGTGTGTTCCACCCACCCGCCTGTCTGGCTGTCGACGCACAGGTCCCAATTAATGAGTATGTCAGACCCGACTGATAAGGTTAAAAAGTCATGCCCGCAGTCCGCCGGGGCTGAGATCCAATACCAGAAGTGGAGCATGCTGCGTCCAGCAGGGATGGATACATACTGGGAAATAGTGGAGATGTCTTCCAGGGCGTCCCCGCCCAACCAGGCAGCCCAAAGACCTGAATGGGGGGTGACACCTGCCGGGAAACCGCTGTTGACGATCAGATCCCTGGTGGTGGTTGCGGATTCGGTCCACCCGGTTTTACCGTCCTCAAAGTTACCATTCAAAATGGGGTCAGGGATAGTCGCTGATGGTTTAAGGATCAGCGGCAGGTAGTTGTAATACGGCAAATACGACCCGTATTCATAAGCACCCATATCGCACCTTGCCGTGCCATCCCCATTGCCGTCGATCGGGCGGAGATACCCTCGCTGGTCGGTTGCCGGGCAGACCGTTGGGCTACCGCTGTCGATTGCGGGGCTGCCAGGCAGCAGGGCATGCGTCTGGGTGAAACCGCCGTTGTCTGCCAGGGAACCTAAAAGTGGGGGGGCATTAATATTGCCCTCGCCTTCCCATTCACCCTGGATATCAGAGTAGGAGATTGTCGCAATACTTGTAGAACCCTTAACTATTTGGTCAGGTGTGGTCGACCAGATAATGGTATTGATGATGTTGATTCCTGAGTTTTCAACAATGCATATACCTCCGCAAAGATTTACTGCTGAATTGTTGTAAAGTGTGGCACTTGAGAGAGCAGGAAAGCTATTTTGATCAATATACAAACCACCGCCTCGATAACCGGCGGTGTTGTGTGAAAATGTAACATTCTCCATGTTTGGATTACTTTTAATAATTAACATCCCGCCACCCATTGATGTTGCTGAATTATTATTAAAAGTAATTCGTTTCAGGGAAGGATTGCTTCCATCATTAGCCATACCGGCTCCACTTGCTGCAGTGTTGAAAGAAAAAGAGACATCTATCAAGGTGGGATCGCTGGAAAGATTCGCCATCCCACCACCTATTTGCGTAGCGTAGTTTTCAGTAAATGTTATCTGATATAGGCTTGGATTGCTGTTTAAGTTATTACACATTCCACCGCCGATGACAGAATCATTCCCTGTAAAAGTCACATCTCTAAGGTATGGATTACTATTGTTGCGATTGTATACGCCGCCTCCGTAGTAGGTACCAGAGATGGATGTTTGGGTGTAATTTCCTGTAAATATCACTTCGGTAAGAACAGGGCTGCTTGAAACATTATGCATACCCCCTCCAAAACCGGCATAATTGTTTTCAAATGTACATTCAGAAAGATGGGGATTGCTTAATGAATTGTGCATTCCCCCACCCCAGATAGCATCATTGTCATAGAAAGTGATATTCGTTAGATTTGGGTGACTGTTGTTATTAGCCAGCCCTCCGCCATTATCTGCATAGTTTTGGGTCAGAAATAAATTCTGGAGTGTCGGGCTAGCGTCTGTAATAGTTATCCCACCACCAGCATTGTCCGGTGAAACATCATCTGCATAACCACCGCTAATAATAAATCCATCCATGATAGTCGAAGCATCAACATTATTTGCACGGACCACATGAAACATATTGTCACTCATATCCCCGGCAACACCAATGTCGCCGCTCAAGGTAGTGAAATAAGTTTGCCAGTTGCGAGAGCTCCAATTTCCCCCACTAGATGGAAAACCACCATACAATGCAACCCCTCCCACAAGTGCATATGAAAATGAACGTTCAGATTCTGTAGGTGGCCTATAAGTGCCTGCCGCCACCCAGATCTCATTACCGGCAACAGCAACCCCCAGGGCAACCTGCAGGTCGCAGGCATTTTCCCATGATGAGCAGTTACCTGTTCCACCCTCCTTAACATAGCGCACGTCCCCGCGGGTTTGCCCTGAAGCAGGCATGACCTTTACGCCGCCCAGCGAAGACAGCATGGCAGCAATACATAAAGAACTGCTTGCAAGCCTTTTAAGTTTCATGTTCATGGTCTCCTCCTGAAAAGCTAAAAGTTTGCCGGGTTCAGTGAAGGTGCAATGGGACATGCATGGTCAGCGGATAAAGCACTTGTCCTGATTAGATAATACAGGAAAAATGACGAAAGTACAAGACTTTCCGGTTATCCCATAGATACCGGTTTAAAGATTGGGTTAGTAAGACCACACACTGGACAAGCCCAGGTGGAAGTGGTTGTAGTTCTAAAGCTGTCGGAACCCGTTTAAATTCACTTTACGATTAAGGGCAGGTAGCTGTAATAGGGAAAAAAAGACCCATATTCATACGCACCCATGTCACATCTTGCTGTGCCATCCCCATTGCCATCGATCGGGCGGAGATACCCGCGCTGGTCGGTTGCCGGGCAGACCGTTGGGCTACCGCTGTCGATTGCGGGGCTGCCAGGCAGCAGGGCATGCGTCTGGGTGAAACCGCCGTTGTCTGCCAGGGGATCTAGACGAGGGTCATCGCTGATATTGCCCTCCCCTGAGTAGTCTTCAAGAGTAAGACTGTAAGTGATGATCGGTATGCTGTCAACATTAGCTATTGCACCCCATAGAATGGCATTGGTCAGGATGGCGTTGCTATTGTCTTGATTGTACATTACATCGCTATTAGTGCCAGAAGAATTGTTGAAGAATGTAACATTGGTCAGTGTGGGGTTGCTGATTCCATTGTACATTCCTCCGCCAAAATGCGCTGAGTTACTGGAAAAAGTGACATTGGTCAGTGTGGGGTTGCTGTAGGCGACGTTGACCATCCCACCACCATAACCGTATATTGAATGGTTACCTGAGAATGTGACATTGGTCAGCATGGAACTGCCACTAATGTTATACATTCCACCGCCACCAATGCTTGCGTAGTTGTCAGAGAACGTGACATTTGTCAGCATGGCGCTGCCGCTGTCGTTGTACATCCCACCGCCACGATCAATGGCTGTATTACTTAAGAAGGTGACATTTGTCAGCTTGGGGCTGCTGTTGGTGGTGTACATCCCCCCGCCAGAAGCTGCGTTACCGGTGCCATTCGCATTTCCATCCGTGATGGTGAAACCATCCAGGATCGTTGTGGCCTCCAACCCTGTGCCGTACACCACATGGTAACTGTTATCACTATTGTCACTTGCAGTTCCGATATCCCCACTGAGGATGGTGGGGTTTTCTAGCCAGTCGCGCTCCTCACGTTCAGTTTCTGTTCCAGCGAAGCCTCCGTAGAGGGCAACTCCGTTGACCAACACAAAGCTGACACTTCTGTCATTAATTAAAGTGGGTTTATAGGTCCCTGTCATTACCCAAATTTCATCTCCACCCGCTGCACGTGCCAAAGCAGCCTGTAACTCACAGGCAGTATCCCATGAAGAGCAATCTCCAGACTTGGCTATGGGTTTGACATAGAGCACACCCCCGCGGGTCTGCCCTGGAACGGGCATGGCCTTTACGCCGCCCAGCGAAGTCAGCATAATAAAAATACATAAAGCGCTGAAAGCAAGCCTTGTCAGTTTCATGTTCATGGTCTCCTCCTGTAAAGCTAAAAGTTTGCCGGGTTCAGTGAAGGTGCGATGGGACATGCATGGTCAGCGGATAAATCACTTGTTCTGATTAGATAATACAGGAAATCAGGCAAAAATTCAAGCGCTGCCGGGCATGAGACGCTCAAAATGCCAGGCAGGTTAAAAAAAAGCGCTCCCTTTCATTGGGGAGCACTTTCTTCACCTGGAACAAGATCCTGCCTAACACCCGGGGCCAAAATCCGCCTCGAAGGCCTTGGCAAGGCGCTCACCCCAGTTGTCGAGCGCTGCCATTCTTCCGAAAAAGAAGCGCAAAACCGGCGGTTCCTCGACGAACTGCAGCCCGCCCACCAGTTCACGGTGCGCAAACAACCATTTCAGCCGGTCCACGGCATATTCGATATGTGACAGGGTGTAGGTGCGGCGCGGCAGTGCCAACCGCAGCAGTTCCATATCCGCCAGCACGTCATTGCCTTCTTTATCCCGGTCGGTTGAGACTGTACCACGCTCCATTCCCCGGACCCCCGAGGTGATGAAGAACGCCGCCGCCAGGGCGCCCGCCGGGTAATGCGCCTGGGGCACGTGCGGCAGGAGGCGTTTGGCATCCAAATGGCAGGCCAGCCCGCCGGCGGGGGTGACCACCGGCACGCCTTCCTCCACCAGGCGCCCGACGAAATACTTGATGAAATCCGCCGAACTACTGGCAACGCTTGGGTCGGTCATCTCGCGCAGTCCGACCGCCATGGCTTCGACCTCTTTGGAGGACATGCCGCCGTAGGTGGCGAAGCCCTCATACACCGGCAGCCAGGGCAGAATGCGGTCGAAGAGTGCCTTGTTGTTGGTGGCGATCAACCCACCCCTGACGGCAGTGCTCTTGCGCCCCGACATGTAAAAAATGTCCACCAAAGCCATCATCTCAGTAATGATCTCCTGGATGCTCGCCCCCTGGAATTCAGGCTCGCGCTGCTGGATGAAATGGGCGTTCTCCGAGATCAGGCTGCCGTCAAAGACCAGCGGAATGCCAAAAGATGTTGCCATGGCTTTGACCTCGCGCAGGTTCTGCATCGAAAATGGCTGCCCGCCGATCAGGTTGGTGGTCGCCTCCATGCGCACATAGGGGATATGCTCCACCCCGATCTGTTGCACAGCCGCTGCGAATTTTTGCAGGTCCAGGTTGCCCTTGAAGGGGTTGCTGCTTTCCGTTTGCAGGGCTTCGTCGCCAAAAAGTTCCAGCACCCTGCCGCCTGCCAGGTCGATATGGGCTTTGGAGGTGGTGAAGTGGTAGTTCATCAGCACCACGTCCCCGGGTTTGACAAAAACCTTTGCTAATAGATGCTCGGCAGCCCGTCCCTGGTGCACCGGCATGACATGCGCAAATCCCAGCACCTCCTGCACAGCATCCTTCAGGCGGTAGAAGCTCTCGCTGCCGGCATAGGCATCGTCGGCGACCATCATCGCCCCCAGCTGCTGGTCGCTCATGGCGTTGGTGCCGCTGTCGGTCAGCATGTCCAAAAAGATGTCTTTGGTACGTAAAAGGAAGGTGTTGAAACCGGCGTCGGTCATCGCCTTCAGGCGCTGGTTGACCGGCGGCAGGCTGGTCTGCTGCACAATTTTGACCTTGTGCATCTCGATGGGTAAAACTTTTCCGTTCGACAATAATATGTTCATGGTTATCATTCTTTCTGTGTTGTTCGTGGTAAATGGATAGGATACGGCGACCCAACGGATCACCCGGGGGATAAAAAAGAAAAGGGACGCTCCCGGCCTTTGCAGGCGGAATTGTCCCTAAACGTAATAATACTGTAAGTTGTTTACGCGGAAGTTATCGGGTTGAAGGTTAATAAAAGCTCACCATAATCGCGCAAGTATAGCACGTTCGCCCCAGAATGGACTTTTGCGATGTAAATATCTGGTTAAAGATTTGAAAAAATGCCCAGGATGATGGGGATGTCCATGCCGGCGTGGAAAAGGATCGCGCCCCACAGGCTGTTGGTCTTTTGGGTGATCCAGCCCCACAGCAGTGCCAGCGGGAAGACCACCGCCAGGAAGACATACTGGCCCGGGGTGTAACTGACCCCCAGGTGGATCAGGGTAAACACCACGGCGATAACCAGGTTGGAGAGGAACCTGCCCAGGAAGGGCTCCAGTTTGCGCAGGAACAGCCCGCGGAACATCAGTTCCTCCAGGGCGGCATTCGCCAGGACGAAGATCAAAATCCACGGCATCCAGGGCAGCACCCTTGCCAGGGTCAGGTCTTTCGCCTGGAACATCAGCCCGGACATGGGAATGGCACCGGCGGCGGCGACCAGGAAGGCGATCCCGCCGATCAGCAGGCCCTGTTTCAGGTTGCCTTTCTGGATGTAGATCGATGCGGGGGTTTCACCCGACAGCAGGGTGAAGAGGATGATCACCGACCAAACCACAAACCATTCGTTCAGTTTGACCAGGGCGATGTTGAGCGGCGAGTTGCCCCTTAAACCCAGTTCACCACCCAGGTGCAGGCCAAAGATCCACTGCAATGAGACGGTCACACACAGGATGAACAGCGCAAAGAGGATTTGCCAGTAGGGTCTTGTCTTTTCACTGCGCTTTGCCAGCAGGGCACATGCCAAGAGGAAAAGGCTGGTGGCGATCTTGGCGAGGTAATCGACCTTTTCGGGCAATAATGTCTTAGCGCCCCACGGGTCAAAGATGATGATGATCGCCGCACCGATCACCACGAAGAGCAAAGTGGCAACCACCCGCTGGACCCAGTTGACCTTGTTGCCTGCTGTATTTTCCATCGCCACCTCCCGGGGTGAGAATGCATGACCAGGCTTAAGCCGGAACTTTTCCCGGTCAGGTGCTCAAAGTTGATCTAATAATGAAACGACCTGTAAACTACCGCTAATGTGAAAGGATGCCAAAAATATATCACATATTGTGATCGATGAGGGCATCAAAGTCATTGGCACGTTTGGGGCGTGAGCGGGATTACCGCACTCCCGGGGAGGGCATCAGGCTGGGTTGCCGCTCTCCCCTATTGAGAACGGAAGGTTATAATGAACACAAGCAAAGACAATAAAGTCATCCGCTCTATTTTTACGGGAGATCCATAAAATGAAAAAACGCATGCTTGGCAAAAGCAACCTTGAAGTGTCCGCGCTGGGCCTTGGGTGCATGAGAATGTCATCCGGTGACAGCCCGGTGGGTGACAGGCAGGAGATGATTTCCTTCCTGCAAACCGCGGTTGAGCGGGGTATTACCTTCTTTGACACAGCCGAGGTTTATGGGCCATTCACCAACGAAGAACTGCTGGGTGAAGCGCTCCATCCCTTCCGTGACCAGGTGGTGATAGCGACAAAATTTGGCTTTGCGCCAGATTCCAATGGCGGCGCGGGGTGGACATCACTGAACAGTCAACCGCAGCACATCAAAGAGGTTGCCGAATCTTCGCTTAAGCGATTAAGAGTGGAAGCAATTGATCTGTTTTATCAGCACCGGGTCGATCCCAAAGTGCCCATCGAAGATGTGGCTGGAGCGGTGCATGACCTGATCGCGGAAGGCAAGGTCAGGCATTTCGGCCTCTCGGAGGCAGGCGCACAGACCATCCGCCGGGCTCATGCGGTCCAGCCGGTCACAGCCATCCAGAGTGAATATTCATTGTGGTGGAAAAACCCTGAAGAGCAGATCCTGCCGTTATGCGAGGAACTGGGCATTGGCTTTGTGCCATTCAGCCCGCTGGGGAAGGGATTTCTGACGGGTAAGGTGGATGAAAACACCACCTTTGACCGCTCGGATATTCGCAGCAGCAGCCCCCGTTATACCCGGGAGGCGCGCATTGCCAACCGGGCATTTGTTGATCAGCTTGACGGGTTTGCGTGCCAGAAAGGGTGCACCCCGGCCCAGATCGCGCTTGCCTGGTTGTTGGCTCAAAAACCCTGGATCGTTCCGATCCCGGGCAGCCGCAAGATCGAGCGCCTTGATGAAAACATCGCGGCAACTTTGATCGAGCTGAGCCCTGATAACTTGCGTGAGATTGATGCTGCCATATCACAGGTCGAGGTTATCGGGGACCGTTACCCCGAGGTGCACAGGAAACTGGTTGAGGGCTGAGCCGACCTTATTTCACCTCATATATCATGCAGTTAATGCCATCACCAGGTCTCTCAGTGCCAGGGCAGCCTCTGCCAGTTTCTGCGGGTCCACCTTGTCGGGGCTGTCGTTGGGGGTGTGGGTGATGTGCTGCATCATCTGCCCCAGGTCGGTTGAGGTCAGCGCCACCGCCGGGACGCCCTGCTGGGTGAATACCATGTGGTCACCCTGGAACCAGGGATCACCCTCCACCAGGCCGGGATGCGCCTGGAGGCTTGACCTGACCAGGTCTGCCAGTTCATCCGGGCATTCATACAGTGACCAGGCGGTATCACTGCCGACAAAACCCAACCCGTCCAGGTTGACCACCAGTCTGATGCTGTCCAGCGATCCATGCAGCGATGCCAGGTATGCCATTTCCCCGGCGGCGGCATAGTGATCTTCACCATTCAACGAGACGATCTCCACACAAGTGCCCGGCTGGTGGCCTTTGAGCAGTTCTGCCAGCAGCATCAGGGTGACGATGCCGGCGGCGTTGTCCAGTGCCCCGGGTGCATCGGGTTTGGCGTCGATATGCGCGCACAGCACCAGTTTTCCCTCTGCCCGGGGGTTGAGGCGAGCCAGGCTGTTCCAGGCGTGCGTGAAAATGCGCCGGCAGCGCGAGTCCAGGCAGGCGGTTTTCCCGGCAAACCCTGCCAGCCGCAAGCCCTCCTCCTCGCTTAAATAGACCGAGGGGATGTCGAAATTGCCATCCTCGATCATCTGCAGCGGGTACTGTGCGCCGGCCACATCCGGGCTGAAGGCGGTGGCGGTCAGGATGGCGGCGGGTTGGGCGGCAGACAGTGCCTCGTAGATCGCGCGGTGCTCATCGGGGTAGTAGTAGGGGTAGTTGGTGGGGAAGAGCTGGGTCTGGGCGATCTCACCGCGCAGCAGCAGCAGTTTGCCTTGCGCATAGGTTTGCTTCAGCTCGTCGAGGGTAGTGGCAACCACCAGTTCCGCCTCCACCTGGCATCCAAGCGAGTGCGGGCTGGGGAAGACCTCAAAGGGCTGAGCGTCAATGGTCAAACTGGCGCCTTCGCCCTGCCAATCCTGGCAGTCAAAGGCCTGTTTTTCGACCGCGAAGCCCTGTTCTGCCATCCACTCGTCAAAAATGGCGCTTGCCCGGCGGTTGCCATCGCTCCCCAGGCGGCGCGAATCAATTTGAACGCAAAACTGGTCGATCAGTGACCGGGCGTGAGTGGTGAGGGTGTGTTTTTGCATGGTTTTTGCTCCGTTATGTGGTGTTGGGGGAATTGTAATGGATTTTATTGCTTGCTGCCATTCCAGGCTTGAATTTATGCTGGCAGGCACCACCCGGGGATCGCCCCCATCAGCATTACATGCTTCCTGGTCGGAAATCGCTTGCTTTGATTAATGTTTATGAGTGCGAAACAGGATTTATATTGTAAAATCAATTAACCGTTCAATAAGGAGGTCGACCATGTATCAACCTACGAAAGATCTTTCTGATGAGCATTCCGGCATCCTGTTAATGCTGAAGATCATGGACAGGGTTTCAGAGAAGCTGCGTCATGGCAAAGAGATCTCAAAGGATCACCTGGAAAAGATCGCTGAATTCCTGAAAAACTTTGCAGATCAATGTCACCATGGCAAGGAGGAAGGCATCCTTTTCCCGGAGTTGATGAAAGACCCGGCCAATCACCAGTTACTCAACGAGCTGTTGGGTGAGCATAAGACCGGCAGGGATTATATCCGCGGGATCCATGACTCGCTGCCATCCTATTCCCCCGGCAGCCCCGAGGCCACTCACATTGCACTTAACATGCGTGGCTATATAGCCCTATTGACCAGCCACATTGAAAAAGAGAACAATCAGTTGTTCCCCATTGCTGACCGCAGCCTGCCGCCTGCGCTGCAGGAGGAACTGGTTGAGCGTTTTGAAGCCCTCGAGCGCGATGTTATTGGCGAAGGCAAGCACGAAGAATACCACGGCTGGCTGCATGAGCTGAAAGAAGCCTATCTCGACTGAGCCAACCCGTGCATGGTATATATGCGCTGAGGCCTTGATCGCGCCGGTCTATGACCGTGCCTGATGAATGACGGCCAGGTGTTCCTCCAATTTAAAAACCCGGGAAAGTGCTATAATCTTTTCAGGTCCTTCAAACAACATACGATTGGGAATGCGAGGTAGCCATGGAAATTCATGCTGTCTTCCGTTTTTTGGCAATCCTTCTCTTCATTTGCCTTTTTATCTCAGCCGCACAGGTGAAAGATGTCCGGGCGCTTCTTGGCGATGTGGATATTTCCGGTTTGGTGGATCTTGCCGACATGGCGATCATCGATGCTGCCTATGCTGCAAACACCGCTTCTCCAAATTGGGATGTTCGCGCTGATATCAATCTCGATGACCTTGTCAGCCTCAAAGACCTGGCTTTAGCCGGGCGCAGCTTTGCCTCCACGTTCAACTTCCTGACCCATCGCCGCATTTCTAATGGACGCGACAACAACCCCGCCCTGACCAACCCCTATTGGTGTGATGCCGTGGCGGACCAGTTTGGGCGCATCCATGTCATCTGGGAGGATGGCACGGGTTCATCAAACGCCTATCTCTATTACACCCAGTTGGATGCGGCGGGCAATGCCCTGATCGAGGATGTATTGATCTCCAATGACAGCCTGAATGCCCGCCTGGCAGTCGGACCGGATGGCTCGGCTCATATCGTCTATCGACGCCACTATTCCGACAGTGGTCTCTACTATATCAGCCTGGGTCCGGACGGCAGTTTTTGGGGCAACCACACCCAATTGCCAAATTGTGCAGCCTGTGATAATGCTGCCATCGCAGTGGATGCCTATAACCATGCCCATATCGCCTATTCCAAACCAAACTATAAAGCCCTTTACACCATTGTGGGTGAAAACGGTCAACTGCTGCCTGCCGCCCAACTGAATCCCGGTTCTACCAGCAATGCCACCGCTTTTACCGTGGCGGTCAGCACGGATGGCGCGCGACACATCCTCTGGCGCCAGGCAACCGGTGTGGGCGGAGGTGAGCTGCGTTATACACGCATCAGCAGCAAGGGCGAGGTCACTGCCAATAATCGCACGGTTGCCACCCTGGTAGGCTCTTACACCGACCGTTTCTATTACCTGACATCTGATTCCCAGAACGCGGTGCACCTGCTTTACTATGATTTCCGCGCCAGCACCCCGGGCATCTACTGGGCACGCATCGACCCGGATGGTTCAAAAACAGCGGAGCGCCTGGTATCCAACGATGTCTACAATGCGTCCAATGTCAGTGTACAATACGCCATCGACACCGCCGATAACATCCACCTGGTGGCACCCTGGAGCGGAGCAAATGGGCAGGTGGGTTACGCCCGCCTTGATCGCAATGGCAACGCCCTCATGCCCTTCCAGCGGGTGGCATTCGAGGCGGAAACCAACAAGGCGGTGATCACAGTTGATTCCTCCGGGCAGGCGATGATCGTAGCCCCCACCTCTTCGGGAACGATAAGCCCGCTTTTTGTGGTCTCCACCATGCCTGACCCGGCCTCTTACGATCCCAACCGGGCGGACCTGGTTTTGGATAAAGCCCACCTGGTCATCGCAGACCAGCTACTCAAGATCAACGAGTTGGCGGACATCACCGTGACCATTACCAATGGCGGACCAGCCCCCGCCGCTAATGTGGAACTGGACTTCAGCTTCCTGGATGTTGAAGGGAGCGGGCTTCTCACTATACCGGTGGGCACCCTTGCGGCGTTCACCAGCGTTAATGTGCATCAACTTATCCCGGTGCCGGATTTTGATGAAGTGGATGCCTGGGAGGTGACCATCACAGCGCGCACCAGCACCGCCGAGACCTCGACGGGCAACAATACTGTGATTGCACCTTTTGGCATTGTGCCCCCTCCGCGTATGTTCAACATTGAGGTGCAACCGTTTGATGAGACCTACGCACCGGATGACCGGGCATATGCCGAACCTCTGCCTGGGGCTACCCTGACACTGGAGTGCGCCTTGACCAGCTATAAACAACAGATCGAGCCCGGGCAACTTTTCAACGTGTTCTGGGATGTCCCACTTAATACGAACCCCGCCAATGCCCCGCTCTATCCCACGACTTGCGAAGTGACCCTCACCAAAGAAGGCTACTCCACTGCATCCTCCTCCGTCACTGCCCAACGCTTTTCAGTTGAAAACCCCTATGCCATATTGCTTGCCCCGCGTCCGCTCAACCTGTACATCAACACCTGGGGTGAGATCCGGGGAACCATCATGGATATGGGCAGCTCTGGCATCGAAAACGCCCTCGTCAAATTGAACACCGGGCAGGAAACCCGCACAGATGCACATGGTAATTTTGTGCTGCAAAAGATCCCTGCCGGGAATTACACCCTGCGCGTCTGGGCAGCCAAGTTTGAGCCGATTGCTGCTGAACCGGTGACCGTCAGGCAGGGCAAAACCTCAGATGTTCCGCTGCACATGCAGGATACTGAGCGGGCGGATGTTTTTGGCGTTGTGCGCAACGACCTGGGTCTGCCCCTGATGGGTGCATTGGTTCAGTTCTTTGAAAATGGCAGTCAAATAGGCTCATCAACCACCGGTGGTGATGGCAGTTATTCTTTCAGCGTTGATCCTTTTGTAGATACTGCCACTTACCGCCTGGATATCACCTGCGAGCACTATGAACCATCATCCATCAACCTGGTTGACCTGATGCCGGGTATACCGCTTGAAGAAAACATTGTCCTGGTGTACATCGATACAGGCGGTGACCTGAACACCAGTGGTAACATCAAGTCCTGGGTGCAGGATGAGCGCTGGTGCAAGGCATACGGGGAAGATGAAGACCTGCCCCTCAGGGTGCGCATTCTGCAGAAGATCGGCTCAAAATGGTGCCCGAGCTTCCAGACCGTGGTCAATTGGGGCGCTTTTGACTATGAACTGGGCTTTAACTTCACCGAAGATGTTTCCGGGAAAACAGTATCTGAATTGCTGATCAGTTTCAGCAACGAGGAATTCATTTCCTACGACGTCAGCAGCGGACGCTGGCATTCGGGGGGTGAAACCTATTCGGTTACCGCCCAGCGTATCGACTGGGTGGAACTGATCGCCATCGACAGCAATGGCAACCCGGTCGGCACCTATACCTGGCATGATGAGCGCGTCTTTTATTCCAGCACCCAAACCGACCCCGTCCACCCGGTTTGGCGGCTGTCGCTCAACACGCTGGCGCCTACCTGGTCCCAGGCAGCCATCCGCATCTATTACACCATTGGGCAGTACGACGAGATGGAAGAACAGAATTTCAAGGATTGGAACCCCCCGGCAGACCTCGGTCTGCAGGGCTCCGGCTCGCCCTCTGGTGCAGACCGCCAGGTGATCACCTGGATGTTGAGCAGCAACACCTCAAGCATGCGCTACAGCCTGGCGGATTACCGCTCAGCGCTCTACCCGCCAGATGCATTTAGCCCATCTCCGCTGGTTTTATCCCAGGATGCCGTTTCTTCTGTGGAGCGTGCTGTTGGTACTTTATCAGTGGTCGCTGTCACGCCGGGCGTGGCACGGGTTGGTGTACCCTATGCCGTGGATATCGTCATTAGTGGGTTTGAAACCCGTCCGGTGTATGCCCTGCAGTTCGATTTGGATTTTAACCAAACCTATCTGCGCCTGGTGGATGTACAGGAGATGAGTGATTTTGCCGGTCTCTATGGCAGCTGGCACCGCGTTATGGACCTGCAGGCGGTTAATTCGGCTGGCATTCTCAGTAAGATGGCAGTGGTTCGCCTGGCGGCACCAACCGGACTGGCAGATGGGAGAGTATTGCACCTGGTGTTTATGCCGGTCAAGAATGTCTCATCCACCACCCTGAACCTGACCGGGTCGATCGATTTTGCTGATATCAAAGGAGACCTGTTTGATGCCACTTCGATACTTGATCTTTCGGTGACGGTGGATAAGGCATTGATCTTCCTGCCGCTGGTGATAAGGTAAGATATGGTGCATGAGTAGGGTGCGATCCTCTTGTGATCGCACCAATCTCAACCAATATGCTATGATTAGCACCCATGGAAACAGTAAATTCCCGACTTTGGTTGCTCAGCGGGCAGCGCGGAGTGGGCAAGACGGCCTTCTGTGTTGCTCTTGCCCGGCTTGCGCAACTTGAAGGCTGGCAGGTGGGCGGGTTGCTCACCCCGGCGATATTTATTGGCGGTGCGAAAACCGGCATCCTGGCTGAAAACCTGAAAACCGGCGAGACGCACCCGCTGGCGTCCCTGGTTCAAAGCGCACCGTTTGACCTGCCGTTGGGCAAGTGGTATTTCGATCGATCTGTCATTGCCTGGGGCAACCGGGTGCTCCGTGACAGCCTGCCATGTGACCTGTTGATCATTGATGAGTACGGCCCGCTGGAGTTGTTGCGCCACGAGGGTTGGTGGGCTTCGGTGGACGTTTTGTCCCGTAAAGAATTCAGGGCTGCCCTGGTCGTGGTGCGCCCCGAGCTTGAGGGTTTTGCCCGCCAGGCACTTAATATTTCCAGAACGATCATTTTGGGCTATGACCAGGCGATTGAACCATCGGTAAGGTCCTTCTGGGCGAAGATCTCGGGTAATGATTGATTTTATGCGGCTGCGGCAGAGCCAATTAATATGCAATCCAGTTGTAGGGGCGAAGCGTCCATGCAAGGCCTCTCTTGCTAGCCAGGTAAGTTGATCAAGGATGCTTCGCCCTTACCTGTCCCCTGGTTGATAAATTCTTTTCCAACACGAAACCAATATCCCCTACCGATAGCCCTCCGCCTGCAAATTGAACAGCCTGGCATAAGCCCCATCCAGGGTGATCAGTTCCTTGTGACTGCCCAGCTCGATGATCCTGCCAGCCGAAAGCACAACGATGCGGTCCGCCATGCGCACGGTCGAGAAACGGTGCGAGATCAGCACGGCGATGCGCTCCCCGATCAGCTCGCCAAAACGCTGGAAGACCTCGTACTCCGCTTCGGCGTCCAGGGCGGAGGTCGGTTCATCCAACACCAGCACCTCGGCGTCGCGCATGAAAGCCCGTGCCAGGGCGATCTTCTGCCACTGCCCGCCTGAAAGTTCCGCCCCGCGTTCCCAGCGCCTGCCCAGCATGGTATCGTAGCCGTTGGGCAGCGCTTCGATCACCGGCGCCGCCCCGCCGCGCTCCGCCGCCGACTGGATGCGCGCCATGTCGTCCAGCGCATCCACCTGCCCGAAGGCAATGTTCTCGCGCACGGTGAACATGTAGCGTACATAGTCCTGGAAGATGACCCCGAAGCGCTGGTGCAGGCTTTTCAGGTCATACTCCCTCAGGTCCACCCCGTCCAGCAGGATCTGCCCATCGGTTGGGTCATACAGGCGGGTGAGCAGCTTGATCAGCGTGGTCTTGCCAGCCCCGTTCAACCCCACCAGCGCGATGCGCTCGCCGGGTTGAATGGTCAGGTTGATGTTGCGCAGGACGAACACTTCCGAACCCGGGTAGCAGAATGAGACATCCCTGAACTCGATGCCCTGGCGGATGGGTGCGGGGGCAATGACTCCATTGACCGGGGCGACCAGTTGCGGTTCCAGTTCCAGGTAGGTCATCAAATTGTCGAGGTAAAGGTTGCTTTCATACAGGCGGTTGAAGCTATCCAAAAGCCCGCGGATCGAGGCTTGTGACTGCCTGAAAAGACCCAAAAACATGGTCATGTCACCGAGGGTGATCGCGCTGATCACCGCCTGCTGGATGATCCACACATAGCTGCCGTAATACGCCACGTTCGAGAGCAGCCCCCAGCCCAGCCCGGCAAAGGTGCGCTTGACGGCGAGGGCTTTGTCTTCCTGGTAGAACTTGGTGTAGAGCGTCTTGTAGCGCTTGAGCAGGGGTTCGCCCAGGCCGAACAGCTTGATCTCCTTGACCGTTTCACTGCCAGTCAACAGTGATTCAAGGTAGTTCAACAGGCGGCTCTCGGGTGCACGGTGGGTGACCGTGCGGAAAGCCCGCTCGGCAAATTGCGATTGGGAGAGGAAGGACGGGATGGCGGCGACGAAGACGATCACTGCGATCCATGGGCTGAAGCGCACCAGCAAAACGACCAGCGAGACCAGGGTGATCACCTGCTGCAGGACCTGCAAAATGGCATTGACAATCGTCAGCGCGCTGCTGTCTGCCTGGCGGCGGGCGTTCTGCAGCATGTCATAGAAGACCGGGTTCTCAAAGAACTGCAGGTCAAGTTTGATCGCTTTATTGATCACCATGCTGTTGATGTGGTTTGCCAGTTGGGCCCGCAGAACGCTGTCCGAGAGTGCACGCATCTGCCCGCTCACCGAACTGACCAGCACCAGCCCGAATTCCAAAAGCAGGTAGGGCAAGACCAGGCGTGTGCCTTCCAGCATGGGCAGGTTCTGCTTTGAGGCGTCGACAATGGCATCGATGATCAGCTTGCCTGCCCAGGCCTGGGCGGCGGGCAGCGCCGCCGCGATCAGTGTCAGCAGGATGCCGATGATGGCAGACACGCGGCTGGCAGCCCACACCAGCTTGAATGCCTGGGGTGTGTTGCGCAGTGCGTCAAAGAAGTCGTGCAGGCCATCGCGCATGCGTTTGTGCAGTGGACCTTCCCGTTTAACCTTGATGGGTGGTGGACCTGGATTGTGCAAATCTGTTCTCCTGGCAGGTTTTTAGGTGGGTTGACCGTTCCAGGTCAAAGCGCCTCGGTTATTGTAATCCAGTTACGTTTAAAAATTGTGGGATCGCCGCAGATCTGGCAGTTCAGGCTGTGCCGGGTGTCTCTCAGGTGCGGGGGACCCAGCGCGCTTGCAAGCCGCTATGCTGACCAAGGAACATGTGCAGCTGGGCGGCATGTTCCTGGGTGTGGCGCATGTTATCCAGCAGCAGCTCGCCAAAACTGAGCTCTCCCCAGGGGAAGTGCATCTGTTGTTGAGCCTGTGCATCGCTCAGGGTGCTGCAAACAGACTGGCATTTCAACCGGTTCAATTCGAGGTAAGCCAGCAACTCATCCTTGCTGTAGCAGCGATCCGGCAGCAGACCCCGGGGGTCAAATTCGCTCAGGGTAAAGGGAACTGGCGGCATGAAATCCCTGTTGTCGGGGGTCAGGTAATAATCAAGAAAAAACAGGGCATGGTAGGCTACATACCAGAATTCAGAGCAACCGGGGAAATCAGCCGGTTCCTGCCACATCTTTCCGCGCCACAGTTCATCCGGGCAGGCTATCAGGGCATTTTCAAGGGTTACAATGGCAGCGCCAAGTTGACTTTCAATAGCTTTCTTCCACTCGTATGGTATGTTTGTCTTCGTTTCTGTATTTATTTCATCCTCCCTGGCTGAAAGCGATAGAGGTTGTGGGTTTGACATCGGCTTTCAGCACTTCAAATTCCTGATTCCACTTATCGATCAGTACCGGGGCTTGCTCATTAAAGTTGCTATGAGCATCTTTGGCAACAACCACGTGGTAACCCAATTCCAGGGCGCCAATGCATGTGGCTTTGACACAGCCGTGTGTGACCATCCCGCAGATCACCAGGCTGCCGATGTCCATTGCCTGCAGTGTCTCTCCCAGTTTGGTATCCTCAAATGCATTGGGATGCTGCTTTTGGATGATCTTTTCATCATGCAGCGGATGGAGCCTGGGGTGCAGCTGCCATTCCGGGGAGCCCATGACCAGCGCTGAGGGGCTGGAATGCTGTATGTAGATGACCGGTACGCTGCTATGATGAGCTTTCTCAACCAGCGCCAGGATGTTATGCAGGAACTCCTCGGCATGGAAGACGGGATGGGCTTTTTGAAACAGTCCGCTTTGCACATCAATGACCAGCAGGGCAAATTTTGCCGGGTCTTTGGCGATTGGAAACCTGAGCGCTTTTGACTTCATTTTTTTCTCTCCGAATTATGATTTTTTCTCCTGCCACACCTCATGCCAGGGATGGGGCAGCAGGTCTTTCAGTTTGACGGCCTGGTCTGCGCCTAAAATGACCTCGGTGTGTTCGTAGTTTGCCTCGTCCACCTGGTAGATGAACTCACGGCACCTCCCGCAGGGCGGCAGAACCGTGTCCTCACCCCACACGGCGACTATTCTGGCGATTTTGCTCTCCCCGGCGGTGATCATGGCGGCGATGGCGGCATGTTCAGCGCAAAAACCGATCCCGCTGCTGATGTCCATGCACACGCCGTAATACAGGTTGCCGCTGGTGGTGAGCAGCGCGCAGGCCACATCACCGGCGCTGTTGCCGTGCCCCAAATCCCTGGGTTTCAACACCGTGCGGGCTTTTTCAATCATTTCCTGGTTGGATAAAAATTTTTCCTTCATCATATGGATCACCTATACCTGGTAATGAAACCACTGCTTATGCCAACACGGCCCCAGTTTTTCATAGAGCGCATTGGGTCCATCACTATACCCGGTAATGTAAGCCCGATCGATACCACTTTCTTTCAATCTCTTGAAACATTCGCGGATCACGGCCTCAGCCAGCCCCTGCCTGCGATAAAGTGAGTATGTGCGGACCTTTTCAATTTCAGCGACACGATTGCCCGGGTCACCATACCCAACACAGGTAGCCACGTGCGCCCCCTCCGGTGTCACAACTGAAAGGTCAAACTGTGGATCGTATGCCGGGCTCATGCGTGATGAATTCAGCCTGGCAATGAGCGCATCGGTAAGTTTTTCGGGTTCCACATATCCTTCGAGTGAAAGCAAAGCCCTTGCGTGAAGGTCGGTGTTTTCAAGCATGTTAACGATCTTGAAACCGGCGGGTAATGGGGCTTTGTTTTCATCCATTGAGGTCAGGTCATAGGCGCGTGTTGTTGCTGCAACCCCCGGGGTGGTGAACCCCCGTAGTTTGAGCCATACCAGTTCCTCAGCCTGGAACTCGTGCACCTCTGTTTTCAAGCCCTGGTAAAGGGGTCGCCAATGTTCGATCGCCCATTCCAACATCTCGGGGTAAAGATGGATTTGATCGTGGCGGGTAAGGATGAAGAAGATTTCATCTCCATCCTCGTCGATCACAAACCCCAGCAGTTCCCCGGCAGCATCCAACCAGAGGTGGGCGTTATTGCTGAAATATTCCGGGTTGGCTTTTCTCCCGTTCCACATGCTGAATTTCCAATCACCCAGCCGGCTGAACAGCCAGACAAAATGATCCCGCCTGACCAGGTATTCCTGTTGCAGGAAATGGTACATCCTCTCAAAATCATGCAAATTATCGTCAAATGCCCGGTGGGTGATCATTGCTTATTGCCTGCGCTTAAGGTTATCGATCAGTTTGTAGTGGTTGTCACTCTGTAGTTCGATGACCACGAACTGGCAGTTCCTGGGGTTGCGCAGGTTCTCGAACTCCTCAACGCTCCAGTGGAACCAGCGCATCAGGAAAAGGCGCATGGCAAAGCCGTGCGTGACGATCAGCGCGTTCTGCGGGTAGTCCGGCTCCTGGAAGTCACGGTGCATTGTCTCCAGGAAGGTGCTGATGCGGTCATAGACATCCGCGCCCGATTCGCCATCCGGGATGCGGTAGTAAAAAGTGCTGAAATTGTCGCGCTGCTGGGAGATTTCCTCGTTCTGGTCTGTCGGCCGCAGGTGTCCCCAATCCTGTTCCCTGAGGCGCGGGTCTTCAAAGACCTTGTCCACATTCCCGCCCAGGCTCAGGCTGATCTGCTGGTAGGTCTGGCGGGTGCGGGCATAGGGCGAGAGGTAGACGCGCACGCTCTCCCCGCCGATCAGCTCTTTGAGCTGTAAGCCGGCTGTAAATGCCTGTTTTTCGCCTTCGGGGGTCAGGTTGAGGGCATGGTCGGGGGTGGTAGCATAGCGTTCGCGGTCGGCATTGCCTTCCGAGTTGCCATGGCGGATGAGGATTATTCGTTTGGGTCGCATTTTTTACCTTTTCCAGTTTTATCATCCCCAAGGGATGCATGTAATTATGCCACAAGGTCGGAAGGGATGCACGACCTGGTTCCCGCTATCAAACCTTGAACTCGTACCTGTCGATAACGGAAAGGACCAGCTCGCGGATCTCTTCGGGCAGGCAGGCGATCTGCCAACTGCGCTCGTCTGCGTGTGCTTTGCTGCAGGCAGGAGCATCACAGGCAAGCCTCACTGCCAGCCGGGCATAGGCTGCCGCACCCAGGGCATGATCCCCCATGTGGGCGGTGGCAGCGGCATGGGCTGCCGAGCGGGCGGCTGACCTGGCGGCTTTATCAGGGCACTCCCGGGCGGCGGCATGGGCAGCGATGGCAGCTTTGCGCGCCTCACCAGGCCGTATCCTGCCGGATGCCCATTCCCGGGCTGATAGGATGGCTTGCCCGGGTCTTTCATCCCGGGTACCCGCTTGATCCAATAAATGTGCAACATGTTCAGCACAATCCGCCCCCCACTGTGCCAGGGACATTTGGGATTTGCGGGATAGCAAACCTCCCCTGTGTTCGGCAATAAAGCGTGGATCTCTCATATGACGATTTGGCTGGTTGTCAGTAGTGGCTCAGTTTGCATTATCATACCCTCTTTTGGATGTTTTGCGGTAAGATACCATACCGGGGAAACAAACCAAAGGCCGAAACCCCATCGGAGGATAAGATGCTTGATGCAATGCAGTTGAAAAAGGTGCTGGCTTTCCAGAAAAATGAGATCACCGGGCACCTGATCTATAAAAAGGTCGCCAGCCGGATCAAGAACGAGAATAATGCCCAGGCAGTGCGCAGGATGGCGGATGCCGAACTGGCACATTACCATTTCTGGCGCAATATCAGCCAGGTCGAGGTCAAGCCAAACCGCTGGAAGGTCTTTTTCTACACGCTGATGGCAAGGCTATTGGGCCTGACCTTTTCGATCAAAATGAGCGAAAAGGGCGAAAAAGTGGGCGCTTTGGAGTATGCAGAATTTGAGAGTGTCGTCCCCGGGGCAGCCCAGATCGGGCGCGATGAAGAGGCGCATGAAGAGACCCTGGTGAACATGCTGGATGAGGAATTCCTGTCGTATGTCGGGTCGATCGTTTTGGGGCTGAACGATGCCCTGGTGGAACTGACCGGCACGCTGGCGGGCTTGACCCTGGCGTTGCAGAGCAGCCAGCTGGTGGCGATCAGCGGCTTGATCACCGGCATCGCGGCGGCTTTTTCAATGGCGGCGTCCGAGTACCTTTCATCGCGGGCGGAGAACAACCCCAAGGCCGCCCGTTCCGCCCTGTATACCGGCATTGCCTACTTGTTCACAGTCGCGCTGCTGATCCTGCCGTATCTTTTGATCCCCCAGGGCGGCAACGGCATCTATATCAGCCTGGGGATCACCCTGCTGATCGCCGTGCTGATCATTTTCGGGTTTAATTATTACCTCTCGGTCGCCAAGGAGCTGAATTTCAAGAAACGCTTTTTGGAGATGTTCGCCATCAGCATGGGCGTGGCAGCATTCTCGTTCCTGGTCGGCCTGCTGGTGCGCACGTTATTCGGGATCGATGTGTAGATAGGCGAGAAAGTTCGCAAAGATCGCACGTTCGCTGCACATATACTCTTTCTACGAAGTTGGTGCCCAGGCAACCCGTGTAGATACCGTCTTGAAAGTCAAGTTAAATAATTGAATTGCTTGTCATAATCAGGTTCAAACGGTTTCTTGTTCTTCAAAACGCCATAAACCATATGCAGTAACTTGCGCATGGCAGCTGCAACAAT
>Ga0209723_1001397_pt1 | contig 37765 bp, 31 predicted proteins | sample BiotimSIPDNA_2_FD_185750 | JGI IMG/M metagenome (GOLD analysis project Ga0209723, IMG submission 185750) | Anaerobic biogas reactor microbial communites from Washington, USA - Biogas_R2 time_0 SIP DNA (SPAdes) (version 2) | ecosystem: Engineered > Bioreactor > Anaerobic > Unclassified | place... | reverse complement strand
CTTCTATTATATTTATGCTTTTGTATCCGCAATTTGATCCTGGTTCTGGTAATGCTCTGCATTTTGAAATGTCTTTCCTGAATTCCATTTTTTCAAGCATTTTCTGTAGAAATCCTAAACCTGCCCAAGGTGTTATCTCCTTATTTGTAAAGCTTATTTTGTATCCCATAGTGATATTTTTCTTATTGCTAAGCATTAGAAATTGTTTTTCAAAACTTATATCTTTATCCTATTTTTTCAAAGTTTTCTTTATTGCTTTTTCTGGGATTAAAGAATTCAACGAATTAACCTTGCTGCCCAAAAGTACGGCAGCAAGGCTTATGAAAATTGGCAAGGATAGGCTAAGTGAATTAATTAATAATGGTTTGATAGGAGTTATATTAGATAATGGGAAAGAATTGATACCTTACATTGAAATTCAAAGATTTATAAAAGATAATTTGGTTTACCGAAAATCAACCTGCGAACCACAAATATTAAAAAGGAAAAAGGATATGATAAATGAAACTGTCTTTAAAAATAAAACATCATCAAAAAGTACTAACGATTTATTTAACGAAATTATTCTGGAGAATTGATTATGGCAAGTATTTACCCGAAAAATGGGATTCTTTATCTAAGCTGGTATGATTCAGCAATGGGAAAATCAAAAAACAGGTCAACAAAACTGAAGGATTCTCCAGCGAACCGAAAGCTCCTGGAGAAAAAGAAAAAAGTCCTTGAAGAAGAAATAGAAAAGAGTCAAAATCTTAGAAAACAAACCGGTGTGAAGCGCAATAGCATTGCTTTTGCGTTTCAACACTTTCTTAACAATAATAGTAGCAAACATCCTAAAACCATAAAAGATTACTGGAGGTTTTATAATAAGTTCAAAGAAACATTTGATATTGAGCTGCCCTGCGCGACAATAACAAAACTATCAACTGAAAATTGGATCAATGATATTAAAAGAATACCAAGGGCAAAAAACACTATCTTTGGATATTACAAACAGCTTAATCATTTTCTTAATTTTCTCTTTGAGTATAATTACATACTTTTCTTTAAAATAAACAGAGATGTTAAACCCAAACCTGAGATAAAAGAAAAGATTGTATTTGATGCAAAGGATTTAAGAAAGATATTCGATGGTTTAAAAAGTAAAAATGCTTATTTGAAAACATTTGTTTATCTCGCATTTTATACCGGGTTAAGATCAACCGAACTGCTTTCTTTAACTGTTGACAGAATTAACCTTGATAAAATGGAGATGACCTATGCTTCACCTAAAAGAAAAACCTTTCGAACAGTCCCAATTCATAAGGAACTGGAACCCATTCTGAAAGCCAGAATTGCGGAGTTAAAGGAAGGACAACTAATCGGTTATAATAATGTTGAAAATTTAGCGCAGGCATTTAGAAAATACAGAAAAGAACTTGGAATGACTACTCCCTATACTCCAAGAACTTTCCGTAAAACATTTATAACTCTTGCAAGAAGTTATGGAATGGATGCAACAATTGTTGCAGAATTAGTAGGTCTCGAACACACAACAACGGCAGACAGGTATTATAACCAGATCAGTATGCCGGTATTAGCAAAAGAACTTAGAAAATACAAGAAGCCCTACCAGGAATAACCTAGAACCATCTTTTGTAACAATTACTAAATTAAATTTCATATACTGTATTGGCAATAGCCATATATTCTTATGTATTTTAAAGACTGCATCCGGTTGGAAAAATCCTGGTTTTTACTCTAATACAGATAAAAAACTCTGATTTTAAGTACAATATGTATATTTTTGCTAATAGGGGGATTCAAGTTTCAAAAATGATAAAAGTAAGAGCAGAATAGAAAAGTTTATTCAAAAATTTCTCGCTCAGAGACACGTAAGTGGTTGAAGGAGTAGTAAGGAGAGCTGGTAACTTTCTTTACTGCTCCTTCTTTTTTTTGTAGCGCCGACTAATTCCGGAATAGTCGGTTTGCTATTTTCAACTAACTAATTTTTCAAACGTGAAATGAGAAGGGACAAAAGGGACGGTTTAAAAAAGTAGAAACGGAATTGTTATTTGCATACTTAATTTCGTAAATTTCGATTAAAAAACTAATCTGGACTTTATGCAAGGTAAACAACTCAAACTTTTGGAAGCAGAACTTTGGCGGGCTGCGGATCAACTTAGAGCAAATAGTAAACTGACAGCTTCAGAATATTCGATGCCGGTACTTGGTTTAATATTTCTACGACACGCCTTCAACCGTTTTCAAAAAGTTAAAATTGAAGTGGAAAAAACTTTGCCTGTTCACCCTCAACGCGGAATTCGACCTCTTACCAAAAAGGATTTTGAGGAACAGAATTCAATGTTCCTGCCTGAGAAAGCCCAGTTCGATTTTCTTGTTTCACTGCCTGAAAGTGCAGATATTGGCGACGCAATTGATAATGCAATGAAGCTTATAGAAGATGAATATGACAACCTGAAAGGTGTGTTGCCAAAAAACTATTCTATTTTCAGTAAAGACCTGTTGAAGGAACTTTTACGCATTTTCAACAAAGAAGTTTTGCAGAAAACTAATGGTGATCTGTTCGGGAAAATATACGAATACTTCCTTAATAAATTTGCTATGACGGGCGCACAGGAAGGAGGTGAGTTCTTTACACCTATGAGTTTAGTGCAAACTATTGTAAACGTGATTGAACCTGATCACGGTGTTGTATTCGACCCCGCTTGCGGCAGTGCCGGTATGTTTGTGCAGACAGGTTACTTTATTGAAAGTGAAGGTTTGCGTCCTGCTGAGAAAGTAACTTTTTACGGACAGGAGAAAGCTGAACTTAACACCAGACTTGCAAAAATGAATATGACTGTTCACGGACTGGAAGGAAACATAGTTGAAGGCAATTCCTTTTATGAGGATAAGCACAACCTGCTACACGGCTGCAATTTTGTAATGGCAAACCCGCCGTTTAATGTTGATGGTGTGGATAAAGATAAAGATGTTGTAAAGAAAGATCCCCGTCTTGTAATTGACGGCAAAGTAAACTTACCTAAAAATGACAACGCCAATTATTTGTGGATTCAGTACTTCTACAATTATCTGAAACCCGCTTCAGCAGGTTCTATAGGCGGCAGGGCGGGATTTGTAATGGCTTCTTCTGCAAGCGATGCCGGACACAGTGAAAAGTTAATACGTGAAAAACTTGTAAAAACCGGCGCTGTTGATGTTATGATGGCAATCGGGAATAACTTCTTCTATACCCGTTCATTGCCTTGTACTTTGTGGTTTTTCGACCGGAATAAAGAAAATGATGAAGCAAAAAAAGATAAAGTTTTAATGCTGGATGCGCGGAAGATTTACAGAAAAGTTACTTCCAAAGTAAACGATTTTAGCCCCGAGCAATTGCAAAACCTTATCTGCATTGTAAACCTTTACCGTGGTAATACACTAAAGTTTGAAAATACAGTAAGAGATTATTTGCAGACTGCTTCTGACTTAGCAAATGAAACAGCCGAAGTTACTGCCGAACTGCAAAAAACCATAAAGAATATTTATAGATTAGTAATTCCTTTCTTTGAAAAAATAACGAAGGAAAATAATCAGGTAAATCCTCTAATCACTGAATTCATAGTTCAGACATCGGATTATCTGGAAGTGCTGAAGAAGCAATCTGAGTTAATTGAAACTGTAAAGAATAATCAGGGCAATAATTTAATCTCTGAAATTACGGTACAGACAAAAGCCTTACGCAAACCGCAAGACAAACTCATTAAGCAATTGCTGGATGCCATAAGCACAGCCGCAAAAGAATACCAACTGAACAAAAACAAAGACTGGAAAGAGCTGAATGTACGGGCAAAATATATTTTACCCCTGTTAACCCTGCAACAGCAACTAAGCGGCAACCCCGATGAAGAAGAACCCGGATTGTTGCACGAAACCGAATATTTCTACAAACAAGCCCATTGGCTTAAAAGCCGTTTCTCCGATGGCGTTTATACTGATGTGGAAGGACTTTGCAAAGTAGTAACCCAAAAAGAAATTGAAGCCAAAGACTGGAGCCTAAGCCCTGGCAGATATGTTGGCGTGGATACTGCTACTGATGATGACTTTGACTATGAAGAACGCCTGAATGAAATACATATTGAGCTGGAAGGATTGAACGAAGAAGCCATTGCTTTGGCAAATGCTATTTCTGAAAATTTTAAAGGCTTGGGGTTATGAAGTGGGATAATTATCAATTAAAAGATATTGCCAACTATTGGACAGGGAAGGTCGAAGCTGGACTTTTAGATGCAACAAATTATATTTCCACGGATAATTTAGTTCCTGATAGAGGTGGTGTCGTCAACTCAAACTATGTTCCTACTTCTGGCAATGCAAATAGTTATTCTGAAAATGATGTACTAATCTCAAATATTCGTCCTTATTTCAAAAAGATATGGTTTGCAGATAAACAAGGCGGTTGCTCAAACGATGTTCTTGTATTTAGAGCAAAAGAAAATGTAGAACCGCTGTTTCTTTATTATCAACTTTCAAAGGATGCCTTTTTTGATGATATGGTAGCTGGTTCAAATGGTACTAAGATGCCAAGAGGAAACAAGACTTCCATAATGGAATTCAAATTACAAATCCCGCCTCTCCCCACCCAACACAAAATCGCCAGCATCTTATCTGCTTATGATGATTTGATAGAGAATAATTTGAAGCGGATAAAGTTGCTGGAGGAGAAGGCGTTTTTGAGGTATAAGGGGATTGTGAAGGAAGAAAAATTAGAAAAACATATCTTGTCCGAATTTGGATATATAATTACAGGTAAAACACCGTCCACAACTATTGCTGATTATTTTGGTGATGATGTTCCATTTATCAAAACTCCAGATATGCACAATCAAATTTTCATTGAGCATACTGATCAAATGTTGAGTGAACTTGGAGCTAAATCGCAAGAGAAAAAATTCCTTCCACCATTAAGTCTTAGTGTAAGTTGCATTGGAACGGCAGGAGTTGTTGGGATAACTTCTAAACCAAGTCAAACCAATCAGCAAATCAATTCAATCGTTTTTTATGAGCCAAAAAATGTCTATTTCTTTTATTCGTTAATGTCGCAAATGAAAGAACAGCTTGATGCTTTAGGAAGTAATGGTTCGACTTTTACTAATGTGAATAAGAATAAGTTTGAGAATATGGAAGTCTTTGTACCAAATCAAAAAGTACTAAATGAGTACGCAGAAGAATTTGAAGCTCCTTTCAAACTAATTCTAACGCTACAAAAACAAAACGCCAAACTCCGCGAGGCACGGGATATTTTGTTACCAAGATTAATGAACGGGGAAATAGAAGTCTGAACTATGATTAAGCTGATTAAATGATTAGTATGATTAAAAACAACAATAAACGAAACAAAATCAGGGTAATCCTGAAATCAAACAAATCACAGTTCAGACAATAGAATGATATGGTCAAAGAAGAATACAAATATTCAGCGTTGATATCCAAGATTATTGGTTGCGCTATGGCAGTGCACCGTGCATTGGGCAATGGCTTTCAAGAAGTTATTTATCAAAGAGCTTTAGAAATTGAAATGGCGGATAATGGAATTTCTTTTTCGCGCGAACACGAAATGCCTATTTATTACAAACAACAGCAAATAGGCACGCGCAGGGTTGATTTCTTGGCGGAAGGTGTGGTTTCGGTTGAGTTAAAGGCAATTATCAAATTAGAAGATGTTCATTTTGCTCAGGCTCTCAACTACCTTGAAGCGTATGATTTGGAAGTGGGTTTGCTCATCAATTTTGGTTCTAAAAGTATGGAATTTAAGAGGTTGCTTAATGGTAAATTCAAACAAAAAAAATCAGGGCAATCCCGAAATCAAATAAATCACAGTTCAGACAATTTATGATAGGACAAATAGAGCATAAAAAACTCTTTGGAATTGGCGTAATGTTCACTATGTTTGTGTGTTCACGGTTCGTGAACATTGCGAACAAATGATCAAGACAGGAAAATGGAAACGAATATAATACATACTGCCCTGGATAATCTTAAAAAGAATACCGGCATTGCAGGGGTTGTAATTGCCCGTGAGGGAAAAGGGATTGATGCTGAAGTAGAATTCCAGTTTGAAAATGGCAAGGAATTGTTTGTAGTGGAGGTTAAACGGGAAATCCGCAATCATCAGTTGGATAAAATTAAACAGATGGCAGAAAAAAACAGGAATTTTCTGCTCATTGCAAATACGATATTCCCGAAGATAAAAGAAGAACTTAGAAAAGAAGGAATTGCTTATTTAGATGCGGCAGGGAATATCTTTTTAAAAACAGCTAAAACCAATATCTGGATTGAAGGGCATAAAAAAGAGAAAACTGAAAAAGAAAAGATTAACAGGGCTTTTACAGCTACGGGACTTAGAGTAATTTATCTTTTCTTAATCGATAATGAATTAGTAAACGAAACTCAACGCAGGATAGCCGAAGAAGCGGGAATAGCGTTAGGAAATATCAACTACATTATCAACGGACTTAGGGAGCAGGAATTCCTGATTGAGAAAGGAAAGAAACAGTATCAGCTCATCAATAAAAATAATCTGCTTGAGAAATGGACAGGCGCTTATGAAGAAAAGCTGAAACCTGCTTTATATATTGGGAATTTCCGTTTTGCAAAGGCAGAAGATGAAAAGAACTGGAAGCAGTTACTTCTAAAGCCGGAACAAACCTTTTGGGGAGGCGAACCGGCTGGTGATTTAATTACTCAGTATCTGGCGCCTGAAATTTTCACTCTTTACACAGAAGAAACAAGAAATGAACTGATAAAAAATTATAGAATTGTACCTGCCAATGAAGGCAATATTAAAGTTTATAATAAATTCTGGAAAGACCGGGAGACCTTTAACGAAACTATAGTTCATCCTTTGCTGGCTTACACTGATTTAATGAACACAGGTAACAGCAGATGTATTGAAACTGCAAAACTGATATATGACAGATATCTCAAAGAAAGCATATAGAGAACTCAGTTTACCTCACTTCAGAGAGGTATTCCGTATAATTGATACCGTTTGCGGAGAAATGGGAATCGGGTATTATCTAATTGGTGCTCAGGCAAAAGACTTTCATTTCCTCGAAAAAGGCTTTAAACCAAGACGAGATACAAAGGATATTGATTTTGCAGTAATGATGCCGGAGATGAAAGTTTATGATAATATGATAAACCGTTTTATACAAAGCGGTTTCAAAAAAGCCGGCGAGCCTTATCGGATTATCCACGTTGAAACAGATACAATCATTGATTTGCTGCCGTTCGGCGAGCTTGAAGCAGAGGGAACAGTAAAGTTCACTGAAAGAGAAATTGAGCTATCGGTTGTGGGTATGAAGGAGGTTAAAAGTCACACTGTTGCCGCTGACCTTGAAGAGATTACGATTAAAGTTTCACCTTTGGAAGGACTTGTAATCCTGAAGTTGATTTCTTTTAGTGATAAACCACAGGAGAGAACAAAGGATCTTGATGACATAAACGAAATACTGAAAAATTACTTTGATATAAATTCAGAAAGGTTTTTTGAGGATCATTTGGATTTGGTTGATGAAATACCGACTGATAATTATACGGAATTAGCGGGCGCAAGATTGTTGGGGAGGGATATGAAGTTGATTTTAGCACAGTCGCAGAAATTATCAAATACAATCAAAACTATACTTAGTGAAGAGCTTAAAGATAAACCCGGAAGCATTTCAGAGTATTTTCTAAGGAAAAACTATGCTGTGGATTATGAACTTCTGCAGAAAGTGTTTGGGCAAATACTTAAAGGAATTGAAGAATGACTTGGGAATATACAGAAGACAACTTAATTGAGCAACATTTATGATTTAACCTTAGTGTACTTTAAGGACTAATTATGGCAAAAGAAAAAGAAGGTAGTTTAGTTTTTAAGAATATGATAAAAAGCTTTGAAAATTTTCTTAAAAATAATGAACATTTAAAGGACAAGTTTAAAATTCACGAGAAAAAGAATACAGGAAATTTTACCTGGATACGGGATAGTGTGGATCAGATTGGTGATATAAATGCACATTATGAAATTCAATATATTGCCTCCAATAAAAACGAGACAACAAGGAAATGGAGAAAATTGGAATATCAGGGGTAACGAAGCGTAGCGAAGTTACCCCTGATAATGCAAAAAAATTAAGCGGCATTTTTATATCTTTAGATACTAAAATAATGGAGAAAAAAATGCCAAACAAAAAACCCCGTTCTGCAGAAGAAAAGCTTTCAATTGTATTGGAAGGAATCAAAGGAGAAATTTCAATAAGTGAAATTTGCCGTAAATACGGATTATCTCAGTCAGTATATTATAAATGGCGAGATAAGTTTTTTGAAGGCGGAAAAAAAGCCCTGACAAATTCGTCAGATTCACTTACGCCCAGAACCGACCAAGCTAAAATTGAAGAACTGGAAAAAGTAATTGGAAGACAGACAGTTGTAATTGAAGTATTAAAAAAAAACTTAAAGATGAGCTGAATACTGCCGGAATGATAGAACAACTGAAATCAGAGGGAATCTCCATTAACAATTCCTGTAAGATCCTCTCAATAAACAGAAGCAACTATTACAGGAATAAAAAAGAGAAACCGGATATCTTGAATGTTTCAAGCAGAGGAACAAAAGAAAATGAAGATTATCTTGAAATAATTAAACAAATCAGAACAGATCATCACTTTTGGGGTTATAGAAGAATAAGAGCATATATAAAGTACCGGTTAAAAGCAAATATCAGCAACAACCGTGTTTACCGAATTATGAAAGATAACGATCTTATGGTTAAAACTAAAAAGTATAAAGCAAAAAGAAAGCCCGAGACGGCAAAGCCAAAACCCGGGAAACCAAACCACTGGTGGGGAACTGATATGACTAAATTCTATGTCAATTCTGTCGGCTGGCTTTACCTGGTTATAGTTCTCGACTGGTATACAAAGAAAGTAGTTGGATACAAACTTAACTTGCGCTCAAAAACAGAAGATTGGCTAGATGCCCTTAATATGGCAGTAGAAATCAACTGTCCGCTTGGGGCAAGAGAATACAGCCTAAACCTGATGAGCGATAACGGCTCCCAGCCTACTTCAGCAAAATATGAAAAAGAAACTGCTTTGCTTGAAATTAACCATATAACAACTTCTTATTCCAATCCTAAAGGTAATGCTGATACCGAAAGATTTATGAGGACTTTCAAAGAAGAAACTATTTACCCTAATGATTTTGACTCTTTTGAAGAAGCTAAACAAGCTGTCGATGATTTTATTGCTTTTTATAACCAAAAATATCCCCATTCTGCTTTGGGATATTTAAGCCCTGTTGATTTTGAAAACTTAAATAACTTAAAATATGTCGCTTAATTATTCTACCTTTTTTATTTTGTTTTTTTTGTCTTGCTTTTCTGGGGGCAGTACAGCATAAAACCATACTGGCAAAAGAGCACATAGGCAAAGCAGACAAAACAATTCATCTTCAAAACGTAAACAATTTGCATTCGCAGCTCAGAACATTTTTGAGACCTTTTAACGGAGTGAGCTCAAAATACTTACAAAATTATCTCAATTGGTTTGCATATGCCGACAAACTTAGAACTGGGAAAACAACTATTAAGCAATGGATGATCACTATAATTTTATCTGATCAGGCATACCACTTATTTGAATTATTTAAGAATAATGCTGTTATTATTAGAACTTAGCCAAAAATACTTATCAACGCTTAAAAATAAAAAAGACGGGCATCAAAGGGAAATTCTGAAAATACTCTGCTTGATGGATTTGGAAGATAAATATGAAGGCAGCTTGTTCGATTTATGCATAAATTTATGGAAGGATATTAACAAGAATTCATCTGTACGTGTTACAGCATTTAAATTTCTTATAAAAATCGCAGTAAAATATCCTGAATTACGCAGCGAAATTATTTATCTTGCAAACGAGAATTATTTAGAAACCTTATCTCCCGGAATAAAAAATTCAGTAGGAAGAATGATTAAAGAACTAAAATAACTTGTAAAACGATTATGAAAAAGATTTTAATATTGGTTTTGCTCGTATCTGTTTATATTTCCTCATAAAAATAAAAGCGGTAACATTAATATTTATGCCTCGGTTTCTAATATACATTTCTTTCCAGCTAATCTTTTTTACAGGATTCATTTTTTCGCAAAATACGGGCAATTTAAGAGTCTTTATATCGGATTCGCTTAACGGCGAAGCCCTTGCCTATTGCAATGTCTTTATAGAAGAATCGGGCAAAGGTGCCTCTGCAAATGAAAAAGGTTACGCCGTTATTACATCTATTGCTGCAGGGAAAAAATACACATTGCTTGTAACTTATGTAGGATACGAATCGAAAAAGATTGATTTTGTTATTATGCCTAATAAACTTACCGAGTTAAAAATTGAATTAAATCCGGTTGGAATACAACTGCAGACGATAGAAAAAATAGGCGAAAAAACAGCAGAAGCAAATGCCACTGATGCGGGATTAAAAATAATAAAAGTAAGAGACCTCGAATATCTTCCGCAAAGCGTTGAGCTTGATATTTTCCGGGCAATTCAGTCAGTGCCGGGGGTTCAATCCACAAGCGATATTTCAGCAAAATATTATGTACGCGGAGGGGGCAGCGACCAAAATCTGGTTTTGCTGAACGGTGCAGCTATTTATAATCCGTTTCACGCTTTTGGAATTTTCAGCGCTGTCGATCCGGAAATGATAAACAATATTGAATTTTACAAAGGCGGGTTTACATCCGAATACGGCGGAAGAATTTCTTCGGTTATGAATCTCATTACAAAAAATGGAAATAAAAACAGATTCAGCGGTTCGGCATCGGCAAGCCAGTTATCCGGTAAAGCGCTTTTGGAAGGACCTTTCCCGGGCGGCTCTTTTATTGTTACTGGAAGGAAAAGTTACAGTAAAGCAATATTTAAAAATTTCTTTAACAAGCAGATTCCGCCAATCGATTTTTACGATTATTCATTTAAACTGAATACAAATCCTGCGTTTATAAAAGGTTCTAATTTTAATTTATTCGGATTTTTCAGCAAAGATGTTGTGGATAATGAAGGCGAATTAAGCGAGGATTTTAATTGGTCGAATAATATAATCGGTTTTAAGTGGTTTCAGGTTGGCAGCAGTCCGCTGTTTTACGAGGTATCAATTTCCTACAGCGGATTTGAAGGCGAGGTAATTCCCAACTTAAGCAATGCAAATCCTAAAAAGAACGAGCTTACAGATTTTACCGGAAGAATGGATTTTACCTATATTTTCGACAGCAAAGATGAAATTTCAATGGGGTTGAATATTACGGATATAAAAACGAAATTATTTCTTGTTGATCAAAACGGCTTGAAATATGACGTTGATGAAAACGGAACGAATTTCTCTTTTTTTGCAAAATATAAATTTATGCGATACGACAATCTAGGAGTTGATATCGGCGGAAGATTTAATCTTACGGGTCTTTTAAAAGGTAAAACCGCTCTGTTCGAACCGCGGGTAAGTTTATCGTGGAATATTATTGATGAAGTAAAAATGAAAGCTGCATACGGAATTTATCAGCAGGAAGTAGTTACTTATTCAGACGAAAATGAAGTTGTATCTTTGTTCGAGCCTTGGACAATAATTCCTGAATATTTAGATGCATCAAAAGCTTATCATTATATGGGCGGACTTTCGGTTGCATTATCAAAAAAAATATCATTTGATATTGAAGGATATTGCAAAAAGCTGCAAAACCTGATTATGCTTAACGAAGAAAAATTCAAAAAAACCGATGATGATTTTGTTTCAGGAAGCGGAGAATCTTACGGCTGGGAAAGTTCGTTGAAATATGTTTCGGATATTTATAGATTTTCCGCCTCATATTCTTTAAGCTGGGCATATAAAGAAATTGACGGCAGATTGTTTTATCCAAAATACGATACCCGCCATTCGCTGATGCTCGATTTTGAAGTGAATTTAGGATATGGATTTTCGGCAAGCGCAATGTGGAATTACAAGACGGGAAATCCTTTCACTCAGAATATGAGCTTTTACGATAAATATTATTTCAGCGATTTTTACGCACAAGTTTCTCCGTTTAATAATTATAAGCCATACGCAATTCTGGCAGATAAAAATCTCGGCAGGCTTCCGGATTATCACCGTCTGGATTTTAATATTACAAAACAATTTAAATACAGTTTTATTTCGGGGAACATAAGTGCAAGTATTATGAATGTTTATAACAGGAAAAATCTTTTTTATTTCAAAAGGGAAACCGGCGAAAAAATTTATATGCTGCCGTTTATGCCGTCATTATCTGTAAAGGTGCAGTTATGAAAAAAATATTCTTGATTCTTTTTTTCCCGGCAGTTTTTCCATTATCCTGTTCCGAAGATATAAATCCAAATGCTCAATTCCGCGAAAGATATGTGCTGAACTGCATTCTTAACGGGGACAGTTCGAAGCAGATAGTTACAATTCTTAAAACGTATAAGACTGAAAATTTCGATCCGCTTTCGAACAGCGAAAATCCTTTTATAAAAAATGCGGATGTTAAACTCTGGCATAAGAACAAATTGTATCAGTTCAGCGATTCGAGCATTTCCTCAGGCGGAGTGCAAAGATATGAAGGTGAAAACAGTTTTTATTTCAATAAGGATTTAAGATTGGAACCCGGTGAATATGCTGATATCGAAGCTTTGCTACCGAATGGTCTGCGTCTTTCTGCGGAATTAAAAATACCTTCAGTAAATATTTCATTTTCCGGTTCGGATGATCAGATTCCTAATAAAACGAAAGGAGACATAATAAATATAGTTTGGAATCATCTGGAAGAATTAATGTTTTCTCCTAAATTTGTGATAAAATACTTCGATTTTTCGTCAGGTTCTGCCGTTCAAAAAATGATTGAAGTCCCAATAAAATATATTTCTATTAATGGTAAAGAAGAACCGTACTATCCAAAGCCGTCAGCAAATAAAGGTTACAGGATTGATCTCGATGTTTTTAATAAAACTTTATTATCAATTTCTACAGATGAAAAAAATAGGAATTACTACACAATACTCGGGTTTTCTGTTATAATGCAGATTTATGACGAAAGTCTTTCTCTATATTTTAATTCAATCCAAAACAGTTCCGATAGATTTACGGTTAATCTGAATGAAAATAATTACACAAACATTAAAGGCGGTTACGGTATATTTGGAGCATTTATAACAAAAGAGCACAAAATTCTTCTCGATAGAGATTATATAAAGTCTTTAGGTTTTAAAACAGGTTTTTAGGATGAGAATAAATAAAATTTATAAAATAATTTCGGGTATCTGCTTTTTAATATTGTTTTCATTCAGTTCCTGCGAAAAAGATGTTTATGTTTCTCCGCCCGATATGCCTCCGCCCGATGGAAAGGTATTAATCTCCAGTTATCCTCAGGGAGCTTCAATTTACCGCGATGGAAAAGATATGCGGAGAATAACGCCGGATAGTCTCACTTGGCTGGAAACAGCCGAATACCAAATTACGCTGAAAATGAACAATTTTTTGGATACTTCGTTTATTGCCCATGTAAAAGAAGGAGAAAAAGCAGCTTATTTTATTGATTATACTAAAAACAATAAAATGCTCGGATCGATTTACTGCGCCTCTCTTCCGGCTGGTGCAGAAGTATTTCTGAACGGTAAATCTACAGGCAAATTTACTCCTGCAACAATCGAAAAGCTTTTACCCGGCTTGTACGAAATAAGTCTGAAAAAACAATATCATTCAGATGTATCAGGAAATGTTACGGTTAAAAGCAGCTACCTTTCGCAGACGAAATTTACTCTTATTGATTTGCGGAAATGGCAGTTGTTCCCTGTAAATACTTTTCCCGAGGATATAAGCGATATTACAACAATAATTACCGATAAAAACGGAATCCTTTGGATCGGTACAAACGGGCAGGGTTTAATTAAATATAACGGAAATTCTGCTGAAAGATATACGTCCGATTATTCCGATCTACCAAATAATTACATTCAGACTTTATTTGTTGATGAAAACAATGATTTATGGATAGGCTGCCGAAAGGGGCTTGCAGTTTTACGAAACGGTGTTTTTATCAGTTATAACGATAAAAATTCTTCCATGCCCGATTATAATATCGAAAGTATTTTCACCGGAAAAGCAGGGCAGTGGTTCGGAACGCATAAAGGTCTTGTGCATATAAACAGCAGCGGATTTTACGATACAATAACAACTGCCAATTCTATTCTGCCGGATTTAATTGTTAAAACCATTACTCAGGACGGGGAAGGAAATTTCTGGCTTGGCACAGAAAATGGCGGAATTGCTAAATTGTCTTTGATTGTTGAGGATATTTTTCCTGTTTATGAAATTACCGAAGTTTTTAACCAAAACAATGCAGGATTGCCGAGTAATGTAATTGTCTGTTCGGCAACCGATAAAAACGGAAGTGTGTGGTTCGGGCATTTGCCTACAAGTTTAAAACCCGGCGGAATAAGCAATGTTTATGGCGGAAATTCGTGGTATGCCCCTTTCAACGGTTTATCCGGAAGAGATGTAAAAGAGATATTTGTAAGCAGAGGAAATAGAAAATTTGTTGCAACTTCAAAAGGCATTACAGCTTTTGTAAATTACAGCGAAGCAGCCGTTGGGAATACATATCTGAATTTTGATAATACCGGAATTGACCTTTCGAATATTGCGGGTTTTACAGAAACTCCCGAAGGGCATATCTGGATTGCAACAAAAAATAACGGATTGATAAAATTGCTTGATGCTGATTACAAACCGTGATTTTATTATATGTTTTCCTTAATCCAATTTTCAAGTCCGCCTAAAACAATTAACTCCTGCGCTGCTGCTCCAACTGGCGAAAAACTGTAATTGTTGTTTCTATAGATTAAAACCGATTTCTGGAAATCCACTATTACTTTTTCTTCACAAACATTTGTAAGTCTTTCTTTACCGCATTCATTTTTCAGGTCGTAAATAAATTGCGGAAGTTCGATGCACAAAAATCCGTTATTAATTGCATTACGCTGATAAGTAGCATTTAACGATCCGGCAATAACTATTTTAATTCCTTTATATTTTAACGCGGTTGCTGCTTGTTCTCGCGAACTTCCTGTTCCGAAATTATAACCGGCAGCGAGAATATCGCCTGCAGTTACAATATTTGCAAAATCGGGGTCGTAGTTTTCCATAACGACTTTTGCCTGTTCTTCGGGAGTAATATCATCGTTATAAGTATATTTCCCGGGGTAAATTCCATCCGTATTTATGTTATCCTGATAACAGAAAACAACTCTTCCTTCTGCTTTTTCAGGAAATCCTTCGATTATTTTCACTTCTTTTTCAACTTCGCTGGATATAGCTGCTTTTTTTATTTCACCTTTCGGTGAATTTTCTGAAAAATTAAACGGAGAAACTATTTTACCTGCAAGCGCCGAAGCTGCCACAACTGCAGGTGAAGCAAGATATGCTTTTGCATTTGGCGAACCCATTCTTCCTTTAAAATTACGGTTGGTTGTTGAAATACCTGTTTCGCCGTCTTCAAGCAGACCTGTGCCGAGTCCGATGCAGGGACCGCAGCCGGGAGGCAGGGGAATTGCTCCTGCTTCTATTAAATCGTTCCAACAGCTCGAAGTTTCTGCTTCTTTCTGCACTTCATTTGAGGCGGCAGCAATATAAAACTTCACATCTTCAGGAATCTTTTTCCCTTTAACAATTTCAGCGGCTTCCTTAATATCTTCAAATCTGCTATTAACGCAGCTTACAAGATATGCCTTGTTAATTTTTATATTTTGATTTTGAAGAACCGATGCGGGATTTGCAGTTTTTAGAGTATTCGGACCGGCAACGCAAGGCTGAACCTCGCTGATATTAAAAGTAATTTCCTGAAAATAATCAGCTCCCGCATCCGGACGAAGTGAAGGACATTCTTCAACTAATTCTTTTATTCTCTTAAGATTTATTCTAGGATGCAGACCTTTTCCGTCAATATCCGACGGAACGCCGGCAAAACCGCGATTTAAAATATAATCCGCACGGGAAGTTAGCCAATTAATTGTAACTTCATCAACCGGGAATATTCCGCAAAGTGCACCCCATTCTGTTGTCATATTTGCAATTGATAGCCGCTGATCGACAGATAAATATTTTATTCCTTCGCCCGAAAACTCAATACAGTGATTTAGAACTTCATCGTTGTTGAAAAATCCGCAAAGCGCAATTATTATATCTTTTCCTGTAACGCCTTTTTTAGGACTTCCCGATAAAACTACTTTTGTAACAGGAGGAATCTGCCACCAGGTTCTGCCGGTTGCCCAAATTGCTGCAGCATCGGTGCGCACAATCGGGGTTCCCAATGCTCCAAGTCCGCCGTACATATTTGAATGGCTGTCGGATGCAACAACAAAAGTCCCCGGAAAAGCATAACCTTCTTCGCACATGATCTGATGTCCGATGCCTCTTCCGGCAGGATAAAAATCGGCTCCGGCATTTCGGGCAAATTCTTCAATCTTTCTGTACTTTTCAAGATTTTTATCGCTTTTATCCTGAATGTTGTGATCGAGAGTTATTACAACCTGACGCGGATCTGCAAGCTTTTTCGCGCCGATGCTTTTAAATTTAGGAATAACTGCGCCGGTGTTATCGTGCGTCATCACGTAAGCGGGACGGATTGATAAATAATCTCCGGATTTAACAACTTGTCCGGGTTCAAGTCCTACTGCATATTTCTGAGATATTTTTTCTATTAAATTTTGCGGCATAAAAGTCCTGAGATTAAGATTAAGTATCAAGATTAAGAAAAATGCTGTAAAAGGCAATAAAATTAAAAATCTTAATCTTAAACCTTACTCTTGATCTTCGAAATAATTTCGTCTGTTATTTGTTGTGTTGTGCAGGCGCCTTTTGAAAATACATCGGGTCCGCCTTTTAGTTTAAGCATATCGTAAGTTTTAACTTTTCCTTCTTCAATTACTTTTGTTACTGCATTTCTAATTTTATCCGATTTCTCCTTTTCACCGAGATAATCGAGCATCATACAGGCGCTTAAAATCATAGCTATCGGGTTTACAATAGAAGGATTGAGTTCCTGATATTTAGGTGCGCTGCCGTGAGTAGGTTCGAATACAGCGCAGTTTTCACCTATGTTTGCGCTGCACGCAAAGCCGAGTCCGCCGACAAGACCTGCAAAAGCGTCGCTTACAATATCGCCGAACATATTTTCGGCAACAATCACTCCGTAAATTTCGGGATTTTTAGTAAGCCACATCATTTGCGCATCGATGTTTGTATCCCACAATTGAATATGCGGATATTTTTTTGCAACTTCTTTGGCAACACTTATCATCATTCCGGAAGTTTCGCGGAGCACGTTTGGCTTTTCGCAGACTGTAACATTTTTATATCCGAATTTATCGGCATATTCAAAAGCGGCGTTCATAATTCTTTCGGTTGCATAACGGGTAACAATTCTTGTAGAAACAGCCATATCCTCGCTTTTCACGTTCTTAAATATTTTCATTTTCGGATGGGAATCGAGCGCATCTCTAACCATTTTAGGCGGATTTGTCCATTCCACGCCGCCGTACATTCCTTCGGTATTCTGGCGGAAAATTACAGTATTAACCATAGGTTCGGTAAATCCGTTGTTTGTTCTGATAATAAAATTAAGCGGATTTCCTTTGAAAGATTTACACGGACGGATGCATAAATCGAGATTGAAATGCTGGCGCATCGCCACAATAGGTGAAAAGTAAACATAACCTTTACCTTTCAGTTTATCGGAAAGTTCGTCGTCTGCTTCCTTTTTAGGTTTGCTTGTAATAGCGCCGAAAAGTCCTACTTTATGTTCTTCAAGAAGTTTTATTGTTCTTTCAGGAAGAGCATTTCCTTCATTTATCCAAAAATCCCAGCCGATATCTCCGTGAATGTATTCGGCTTCAAATCCTGCTGCATCAAGCACACGTATTGCTTCGGGCAGGACGGTCTTGCCTATTCCGTCGCCCGGCATTGCTACAATTTTTCTCATTTAGTTTTTTCCAAAGATTAAAAAAATAATTACGTAAAATTACCCAACTGAACGGATATTTACAAGGAAGGAAAGGAACTATTTAAAAGGGATAAGGGGAAAAAGCATAGCGCAAAGCGCAGAGCAAAGACCGGAGAAGGGAAAAACGGTGAAAGGTAAAGGGTTTTTCAATTCTTACTCTTTCACTCGTTTATTTCAGTGACCCCGGCGGGGTCAAACGTCTATAGAAATTCATAACAAACAAAAACCTTAGACCCCATCGGGGTCGTACTTCTGTTCAGCCTTGTTAATAGCTACAGACGTTTGATGCCTACGGCATCGGTAAGTTCGCAACTACAGAATAGGGGGCAGTACAGAATCCTGCTTTTTTTTACTTAAAACTTATAACTTAGGTTAAAAATCCTCTTCCAGCAACCATTCTTCTGCAAGATTTTCCGAAATACCTTCGATAAACCGCGAAGGTTTACTGAAAGTTACACCCGAATGCCGTTCAAAAATCTGCTGAGGGTAAGTGATGTGCAGGTTTTGCTTTGCCCTTGTTGCTGCAACATACATCAGTCTTCTTTCCTCCTCTAACCCGTCGGTACTGCCAAAGGACTGAGCCGATGGGAAAAATCTGTCCAGCGCGTGAATTACAAAAACAGAGTGCCATTCAAGTCCCTTTGCCGAATGAATAGTAGAAAGCGTAAGAAATTCATCTTCTTTAGACTCTTCGTCTATATCCGATACACTGTCGCGCGGAGGTTCAAGCGCCATATCTGTAAGCAGCTCGTCCATAGTTTCGTATTTTTCCGTAATTCTCAGCACAATATCCAAATCCTTTTTACGCTTATTAAAATCGTCGTAGTTCTCCTTGAAAAGAGGATAATAATACCCGTAAACAACATCTGCTTTATCCGCAGGGGTTTTATTGCTGTTATGAAGTTCGTAAATAAGCGAAAAAAGATTTTCCAGTTTATCATACTTTCCGGAAATAATTGCTTTCGGGTTTGATTTAAAACCGATTTCGTTATTGCTTATAGCTTCAATTATTTTCTGCGCCGAAACAGCTCCTATTCCTTCGTGCAAAAGAAGAACGCGGTACCAGCTTACAATATCTTTGGGGTTGGCGGAAATTCTTAAAAAAGCGAGCATATCTTTTACGTGGGCAGCTTCAATAAATTTCATTCCGCCGAATTTTATGTAAGGAATATTCGCTTTATTAAGCTCAATTTCCAAATCGAAAGAATGATAAGACGAGCGGAATAAAACCGCAATATCGCTAAGCGGAACTCCTTCTTCTCGTAATTCGAGAATACGGTCTGTTATAAACCGGCTTTGCATATTTTCGTTTGCAGCGCAGATAATGGAGGGGAGTCTGCCTTCTTTTCTTTTAGTGAAAAGATTTTTAGGATATTTTTCATCGGCATTACTGATTATAAAATTTGTAAGATCCAAAATAGACTGCGTGCTTCGGAAATTTTCTTCAAGCTTTATAAGCCTTGCATTAGGGAAAAATTTCGGGAATTCCATAATGTTTTTAAAATCAGCTCCGCGGAAAGAATAAATCGATTGGGAATCGTCCCCAACAACCATTACATTATTATTAATTTGCGCAAGAGCTTTTACAATATCCGCCTGCAGCTTGTTGGTGTCCTGATATTCGTCAACCATTATAAATTTAATATCGCTTAAAAAAGAACGCGCGGCAGGCGACATTTCCTGTAAAAATTTGCGAAGAAAGACCAAAAGATCATCGTAATCTAAAAGATTATTTTTCCGCTTATAGGATTCAAATATTCTGCCTATTTTAAGAATTTGATCGGTAAATTCCATAAAATGGGGGTATTCGTTCTGGATAATTATTTCCGGATTTACCCCGGTATTTAATGCCAGACTTAAAATATTGTTGATTGTATTTTTTTTTGGAAAGCGCTTTTTTATGCTAGCCAAATTCATTTGTCCGCGGATAAGATTTATTATATCTTCACTGTCGCCCTGATCGAGAATAGTAAATCCCGAATCTATTCCCGCAGCTTTTGCGTATTTCCGCAAAGTAAGATTTGCAAACGAATGAAAAGTGCCTCCGTTTACTTTTGAACATCTGTCATCAAGCAAAAGGGAAGCGCGTCCCATCATTTCGCGTGCGGCTTTTCGAGTAAAAGTAAGCAGAAGGATCGATTTCGGATCGTATCCTGATTCAATAAGTCTGGCAACTCTGTAAACTAAAGTCCGGGTTTTTCCAGTTCCTGCTCCGGCAATTACAAGAAAAGTACCTTCAATAGCCGAAGCAGCTTCAAACTGCGCTTCGTTAAGTTCGGATTTGTAATTAATCGAAAAGCGGGATTCATCAATTTCTTGTTTGATACTTCCCGCTTTGTCTATACGGCTGATTTTATATTTTTTTGTCATTTAACGGCGGAGCGATTTTGGTTTGCCAATTATTTCCGATATTAAAAAATAGTTTTTTAACGATTCTTTTTCTTTTAAGCTTTTACGTATAAAAGAAGTATTTGAGTTTTCTTTATAAATATTTTCACCTTTTGCAGATAAAGAATTTACTTTATATGCCGCATTACTTTCAGCTGCGAATTTTAATTTCTCCTGAATCAAGCGGTTTTTTGTCTGCTCTAAAGCATATTCATTTTTCTGTTTTTCTAAAGACTTGCGAAGCAGTTCCTTGTCGCGAAAGGTGTTATCTTCAGTCTGTGTTTCTTCCGAATAATATTCTCCGCTGTTTTCAGGCTCGTTTTTTTTGCCGAAGAAAATATCAAAAACATCGTTTATGCCTTCAGGCTGTTTCTCGTCCGAAGTTTTGTTTTCGGGTATGCGGCTGCTTTGGTTCTGTCGTTCTTTCTTTTTCTTCCACTCGTTAAATAACGAAGAAATTATGCTGAATAAAAGAAATATCGCTACAAATATTATTTCGCCAAAGTCAGCTTTCATCAGTTACCTTCTTTCTTGTCTTTATCTGTGCCGGCAATCGAGTTTCTCATTTCGGTATCGGACTGTATATTTTTCATATTATAATAATCCATAATACCTAAATTACCCGAACGGAATGCTTCTGCCATAGCTTTTGGGATTTCGGCTTCGGCTTCTACAACTTTTGCACGCATTTTGGCAACTTCGGCAATCATTTCCTGTTCGCTTGCAACTGCGGCGGCGCGTCTTTCTTCGGCTTTTGCACGGGCAACTTTTAAATCGGCTTCTGCCTGATCGGTTTGCAAAATAGCACCTATGTTTGTTCCCACATCTACGTCGGCTATATCAATAGAGAGAATTTCGAAGGCGGTTCCGGAATCGAGACCTTTGGAAAGTACTACTTTTGAAATGCTGTCTGGGTTTTCGAGAACGGCTTTGTGGGTATCGCTTGACCCGATTGTAGAAACAATTCCTTCGCCAACGCGGGCAAGAATAGTAGCTTCGCCGGCTCCTCCCACAAGTCTTTCGATATTTGTTCTTACGGTAATTCTGGCAATTGCTTTAAGCTGAATACCGTCTTTTGCAACCGCAGCAACAAGAGGGGTTTCAATAACTTTAGGATTTACCGACATTTTAACGGCTTGATCAACATCTCTTCCGGCAAGATCTATAGCGGCAGCTTTTTCAAAATGAAGAGGTAGGTTGGCTTTATTTGCGGAAATAAGAGCGCTTACAACTTTTATTACATTTCCGCCTGCAAGATAATGGGCTTCCAGCATACCAATATCCAGTTTTAAACCGGCTTTGGTAGCTGCAATCAAACTTCGGATAATAACAAAAGGCGATACCTTTCTTAAACGCATTCCTACAAGATCGCGGAATATTTTAACTTTAACTCCCGAAAAATATGCGGTAATAAACAGTCCTATCGGAACAAGCCATAAAATCATTATTAAAGCAACAACGGCAAGAACAATTATTACTATTGAAAGTCCTCCGGCTAATGGCATAATATATCTCCTTTTTGTAAATGAATTTAATTAGCATTTTTAATGTTAGTGTGTGAAGATAATTATTTTTACTTAAAAAAACACACTAAATAAGAACATATGTGAATTGTTTTTACGAATTTAGTAAATAAAGTTTTTATATATAAGATATAACCTTGAATAATAAGAAAACTGTAATTATTTTTTGTATAATTGCACATTGAAATAATCTCTAACAGGTGAAATATGGACGGAAATTTTTCGGAAAGAGTACAAGAGGTAATAAGATTAAGCCGCGAAGAAGCTTTAAGGCTTGGTCACGATTACATAGGTACCGAACACTTGCTATTAGGAATAATAAGAGAAGGACACGGAGTTGCAGTAAGAATATTGCGCAATCTCGAAGTAGATCTTTCGAAATTAAAAAAAACAGTTGAAGATACAGTGCGTTCATCAGGCGGCACGTTAACAATAGGAAATATTCCGTTAACAAAACAAGCTGAAAAAGTGCTTAAAATAACACAGATAGAATCTAAAATCTACAAATCTGATGTAATAGGCACCGAGCATATATTATTATCTCTTTTAAGAGATGAAGATAATATTGCTACGCAGATTCTTCATCAATTTAATATTACATACGATGTAGCGCGCGCCGAACTTAATAATATTTTAAGCAGCAAAGGAAGCAGTCCAATTGATAAACCGGGTCAGTCAATTCCCGGAGGCATAGGTCAGCAGAAAAAAGTTGAACGTACAAAAACTCCGGTGTTAGATAACTTCGGCAGGGATTTAACAAAACTTGCCACCGAAGATAAGCTCGATCCTGTAATCGGACGCGAAAAAGAAATTGAAAGAGTGGCTCAGGTTTTAAGCCGCCGTAAAAAGAATAATCCGGTTTTAATAGGCGAACCGGGCGTTGGTAAAACTGCCATAGCCGAAGGTCTTGCTCTCAGAATTATCCAGCGGAAAGTACCGCGGATACTGCAGGATAAACGCGTTGTAACGCTCGATTTGGCAGGATTGGTTGCAGGAACAAAATACCGCGGTCAGTTTGAAGAAAGAATGAAAGCTTTGATGAATGAACTTGAAAAAGCCGAAGATGTAATTCTTTTTATCGATGAGCTTCATACGCTCGTAGGAGCAGGAGGAGCATCCGGTTCGCTTGATGCCTCGAATATGTTTAAACCAGCCCTTGCTCGCGGGGATATTCAGTGCATCGGCGCTACAACACTTGATGAATATCGGAAATTTGTTGAAACCGACGGCGCTCTCGACAGAAGATTCCAGAAAGTAAATATCGATCCGCCGGGAGTTGATGACACGATACAAATTCTTCGCTCAATTAAGTTTAAATACGAAGAGCATCATCACGTAAAATATTCCGATCAGGCTATTGAATTGGCAGTGCGTTTAAGCGACAGATATATTACGGACAGATATTTCCCCGATAAAGCTATTGACGTACTGGATGAAGCCGGCTCGAGAGTTCATATGGGTAATTTCTCTGTTTCCGAAGAAATACTTACGCTTGAGGAAGAAATTGAAAATATAAAAAAAGAAAAAGTTAACGTTGTAAAAAGGCAGGATTATGAAGAAGCTGCCAGATTGCGCGATAAAGAAAGAACGCTTCAGGCAGAGTTGGAAATGGCTAAAAACGACTGGGAGCAATCGCAGAAAGATGTTGTATATGACGTTTCGGAAGACGATATAGCAACAGTTGTTTCGATGATGACAGGAATTCCGGTTACACGTGTAGTCCAGGCTGAATCAGAAAAACTTATGAAAATGGAAGATGCTCTTAAAGGAAGAATTGTAGGGCAGGATGAAGCGGTTATAAAACTTACAAAAGCGATAAGAAGAACCCGCGCAGGTTTGAAAAATCCTAAAAAACCGATAGGAAGTTTTATTTTTCTTGGCCCTACCGGGGTTGGTAAAACTGAACTTGCCAAAGTTTTGGCAAAATATTTATTCGACAGCGAAGACGCACTTGTGCGGATAGATATGAGCGAATATATGGAAAAATATGCCGTATCGCGCCTTGTAGGGGCTCCTCCCGGATATGTTGGGTACGAAGAAGGCGGACAGCTCACAGAAAAGGTGAGAAGAAAACCTTATTCGGTAGTGCTTTTTGATGAAATTGAAAAAGCTCATCCCGATGTTTTTAATATTCTTCTGCAGGTTTTAGATGACGGCAGACTTACGGACAGTCTTGGAAGAAAAGTCGATTTCAAAAATACAATTATAATTATGACTTCGAACGTAGGAACACGGGATATAAAATCGACAGGCGGTTTCGGTTTTGGCGGGGATGATTCTGCCGGATATTACGAAAAGCTGAAAAACACAGTTGAAGATGCAATGAAAAAATTGTTCAACCCCGAATTCCTAAACCGAATTGACGAGACAATAGTTTTCCGCAATCTTGAAATTGACGACATGAAGAAGATTATTAAAATAGAAATGAAAGACATTATTAAAAATCTTTCGGAAAACAAAATTACGCTGATGCTTGAACCCGATGCAGAGGAGTTTCTTGCGGTTAAAGGATTCGATCCGAAATTCGGTGCGAGACCTTTAAAAAGAGCAATCCAGACTTATCTTGAAGATGCTCTTGCCGAAGAAATGCTGATAGGTCATATTAAAGAAGGCGATAAAGTAACAGTAAAGCATCAAAAGGATACTGATAAGCTTTATTTCCTTAACGAAGAAGAAAGCATTCAGAAAGAAGGCGGAGAAGAAAAAAAACAGGATAATACAGCAGATAAAAATGCTGAGTAAAATAGTGTAAGAAAAATTTAACTCCCTTAAAATGGCGTAAAAATAATATGGCATAATAAGGGAGTTTTTTTTACTTCTTTCGTTAACTCTATTTGTTTTAATATGAGCCAGATCACAAAAATTGTTTATTTTTGGAACATTGAAAAGTTAACCTTAAAGTAAATTCTTAAGAAAAACGCTGAATCCCTTATGGCACTATTATTGAATTCGATTATGCTGATGTAAAAACCGAGAAATAATGGAAGAAAAAAAAATCAGCCGATTCAAAGTTACGTTTAATAACCGAGAAAAAGAGCCCCCTAAACGCGATTTCCTTTTAGAAAAAAAACGTTTGATAATAGTCAGCGGAATTTTATCGCTTATACTTACAATGGTGATAATGATTACTCTGCCTATGACAGTTCTTTCGTTCAGCGGATTGATTGTTTATTCTTCGGTTGTTTCGCTTGTTATATTCCTTTTTGTTTTGCTGTTCCGCTATTTTTCAATTTTATATCTGGCATATTTTTACAACACAAAATATACCGTTCAAAGTGTTTACGGATATTATCCTTTTGTATCTATCATTGTACCTGTTTATAACGAAGGAATTGTGCTTAAGGATTCTATAGATTCTTTGCTTGAGCTTGAATATCCGAATTACGAGATAATAATTGTAAATGACGGAAGTACAGATAACACAAAGGAAGTTGCGGAAACTTTAGTGGGATACAGAAAAGGCAGAAACACGCTTGTTAAAGTTTCTTTAATCAGCAAACCGAACGGCGGTAAATCGCGAGCATTAAATGCTGGGATTCAGTATTCGAAAGCTGATTTTGTTTTATGTATGGATGGAGATACAACTCTTTCGACCGAAACATTGAAATTAGGTGTAAGATATTTTACTGATCCTTCTGTTGGAGCAGTTGCCGGAAATGTTAAGGTATTAAACAGAAGAAAATGGCTTACCGATCTTCAGTCGCTGGAATATGTTGAAGGTCTTAACCTTGCCCGCAGCGCTCAGGGATTTTTAAGGATGGTGAATATAATTCCCGGTCCGATTGGAATATTCCGCAAGAAAGCGATAATTGATGCCGGATATTACGCAAGCGATACTTTTGCCGAAGACGCAGACCTGACTTTAAAAATATTAGCAAAGGGCTGGAAAATAAGTTACGAACCGAACGCTATAGCATATACCGAAGCTCCGGTGAAACTTCATCAGCTTCTTAAGCAAAGATACAGATGGACACGCGGAATTTTACAGGCAATACGCAAACATAAAAATTATCTATTAAACCCTACTTTGAATTTTAACAACACGCTTGTAATGTGGTCGATGTTTTACGAGGCTTTAATTTGGCCTGCAATGAATATTTTTGCAAATCTGTTTTTTATTATTATAGCTTTAATTTACGGAATGTCGAATCTCGTGTTTTTCTGGTGGGTGGGAATTGCCTCGCTTGATATGATGGCTGCTCTTTATTGCATAGCTGCCGAAAAAGAAGAGCTTCGGCTTGTTCCTTACGCATTGTTTTACCGTCTGGTTTTTATTCTTCTGATTGATATTACAAAAGCTATGGCAACAATAGAGGAATTTATAGGAATCCAAATGAATTGGGGAAAATTAGAAAGAGTCGGCTTATCCGCCGGAAGTAAATAGATTAAAGGAGTAAAAATGGAACTCGTTCCGATATTATCGATGATAGTTTTAGTGGCAACAATAATGACGTTTTTTCTTTCGATAGGAGCATACGTTTATTACAAAATGCGCGAGAAAAAAGGAAGAGCGGCAAAAGCTGTTCAGCCTGTAGCAATTGAAGCCGAATTGGTTGCGCCTGCTCCGTTGATGGCTCAGAGAAGACTCGGGCAGACTGGATTAAGAACTTACTCAGAAGAACAATATGCCGAAGGAGAGAAAAGCCCTGTATTAGGCTCGAACGATGAAACCCGGATAAACGAAGGTGCGCGTATTTATAACAGAGCCTCGGAAGCAAAACAATATACATCCGATCCTGCAATTTCAGGATTAACTGAATCGGGAAAGAAAAAATTTATGCGCTACACTACTGAAGGCTTTGTTGATACTGCCGAGGACAGCAAACCAAAAGAGGAAAAATTACGGTGGCGGTAACACCTTCAAATAATTTAAAGATTAATGCAAGTGTTCTTATTGCAACAGGGCTTGTATTGCTTTTTATGTCTGTCCTGGTTTTCTTTATGATTCTTAAATTTATCTACGGCGATTTTACAATTGAAGAAATCCTGCCTACAAAAGAAAACCTTACTTTAATCAGTGAAAAAAGAGAAAAAAAAGCTGCAATACTTTATTCGCGTTATACCGAAAATATGCTGCCCGAAGGAAATACCTGGCTGGCAGAAAATGTATCTGCTTGGGAAAGTTATATCCGTTCAATAAGAATGCCTTATGATTTACTGAGCGACCTGGAACTGGAAAACGGAGATCTTGACGATTACGGGCTGCTTATTTTACCCGGCACTAAATCATTAAGCGACCGGCAGATTATACAGGTTAAAAAATATCTTGAATTAGGTGGAAGCATATTAGCAACCGGAGGCACTTGTACTTTTTCGGATGAAGGCAAATGGCGCGGCTGGGAATTCTTTTCGGAAGTTTTTGGTCTGAAATTTACAAAAGAAATTAAACCATTTGAAAAATACAAACACCACACTTTACGCGGTAACTTGCCGGTTACAGCGGGAATTCCTGCCGGATATGAATTAACAATTGCTACTTGGGACTTGCCGATTTACGCCGAAATTCTTGATCCGCGAACAACTCAGGTAAGCAGCTGGTACGATTTCCGAAAAGAAGACGGGCTTGTGCGCGAAGAAATAAAAAAGAGCGCAGGAATAGCTTACGGTAAATACGGAAAAGGAAAGTATTTCTGGATGGGCTTCGAAATAAATTCGGTAATAGGAAACAGCAGCGATTATATTTATTTTGATAAACTGCTTAATAACGGTATTAATTGGCTTACAGGACTTCCTACTGCATCAGTTAAAGAATGGCCGTCGGATTATTCCTCTGCATCTCTGTTTATTCCGGCTGTTACCGAAAACCCGAACAACATAAACAATCTGCTTAATATTTTAAGAACTTACGAATATCAAGCATCATTTTATGTAGATGAAAATGTTATCAGAAAAAACAGAAATCTTGTTAAATCGCTTTTAAAATACGGCGATTTAAACTCAATAATTGATGTTGGGTTTAAGCTTTCGGCTAATGATACAATAAATCAGCTTTTTCCAAGAAAAGAACAAGAAAAAAAGATGAGTGATATAGGCGGAATTCTAAAAAAAATATCAGAAAAAAATTCTTACGGGTTTATGCCTTTATCTGGATTTTATGATGAAAACACGCTGCAAGCTGTAACTTCGAATAATATTAAATATATTTTTACCGATTCGCTTACCGGCAGAGCAGTGCCTAAACTTGAAATACGGAACGAAAAACCAGTTATGATAATTACAAAAACTGCCCGCGACGATAAAATGATAATAGGTAATTACGGTCTGAAAGAAAAGAATTTTCAGCTTTATACTTATCAGGAAGATATTGACAGAATAATATTTGAAGGCGGATTATACGTTCTCAAGTCTCATACGGATTATCAGCTTCGTCCAGAATATGTTGATGTAATTAAAGATGTATTTAATTACATTAAAGCAAACAAAATTTGGCATACATCAATCCGGCAGCTTGATAAGTGGTGGACTTTCCGAGCGAACATTGAGTTAAAATATGATATCCGAAGTAATAAGCGTATGTTTCTCGAAGTATCGAGTCCCGATTACGAAACGAAAGAAAAATTTGTTATAAAACTTAACATCAACAAACCTGTGGAAAATGTGATAGTTTCTTCCGATATAATAAACACTGAAATTCCTGCTTATGAATTCAAAGAAGATGAGCAAATATTATATCTTTATTTTAACGGATTCCAAGAAGGCGAATCGCGTTCGTTTTTAATTGACTATCAAAATGTAAATTAATACAGTAAAATGAAAAAATACACAGCAATCATTTTGGCTTTAATATTCATATCAGGTTGTGTGAATAATATTACAGATGAACCTGAATCGGTAAAAAAAACAGAAATAATTTCACCGCAAAACGGAAGTACTATTTTTGTTGGAGAAAATGAAATCTCTTTGGAAATTGAACCTGTTAAAAATGATTATGTTTATTCTGTGGAATTTTATATCAATAATGAATCGGTTCAATCTAAATCATCCGGAAAAGAAAACGACTTTTATATTACGGTTCCGGAAAAGTTTAAGGGGCAAAGCGTAAGCCTTTATGTTAAAATAACTTACAACTCGGGACTTATAGTAATAAGCGGCGCAATATCCGACCTGTTTATTAATCCTGAAGGAACAGCTTTACTTGCTCCCGGCGTTTTAGAAATTTATGAATTTAAGGCTGGAGAGCTTTACGGATTAAAATGGAAACTGAATTCAAAAGATGAAACCGGTGTTGAAATCTGGCGAAAAGATTATACTTCGGGCGGAATTTACAACTTATATAAAATGCTGCCGCGGCAGTTTGCATACAACGATACAATAAAAGAAAAAGGGAAAGTATATTATTATAAGATACGTGCATTCCGCGATACTGTTTTTTCAGCTTTTTCGAATGAAGTCAATACAACTCTCAGCTCAAGCGGTATTCCCAGACCCACAAACCTGCGAGTTAAAAATGTTTCACAAAATTCCGTTACACTTGAATGGAAAGATAATTCGACGAGTGAACTCGGATTTGTCCTTGAAAGAAGATACACAGGTTCTGTTAGTCCGCATAAAAGATATACAATCGGTCCGGATGTTCAAACGTTTAAGGATAGTTTAAATGTTTACCGCGGAACAGAATATCAGTATCAGATTAAGGCTTATTCGGCAACCGACAGTTCGGATTATTCGAATACAATAACAATTAGAACAGAATATTAAACTGGAAAAACTATGACAGATATTTTAATGCAATCGCACCCGCAGCCGATATTTATATACGATTCGGAAAATCTTCAATTTCTTGAAGTAAATGCCGCGGCTATAAAGCTTTACGGATATTCGCGCGATGAATTTAATCAGATGGATTTGACAGATCTTTATGCACCTGAAGATATACAATCGCTTATTCAAACAACCGGCGGGAAAGGCAAGGACGGGGTTTTTACAGGTCCGTGGAGACAAAAAAAGAAAGACGGATCGACCGTTATTGTTGAACTTGCAAAGTCAACTTTGCATTACAAAGGAAGAAATGCTAACATAAATGTAATTTACGATTCAACAAAAAAATATCAGAACGAAACAAAACTTAAACATTATAAATCTGTTTACGATCTTTCAAGCGAAATGGTGATTTTTACAGATTCCGAAGGAATAATAACAAACATAAATGATGCTGTAATTAAAAAAATCGGGCAGGGAAGGCAGGAAATTACCGGAAATTCAATTTTAAGCTTTCTTAACGAAAGCGACAGAGGAAGCATAATTTCGGGGATATTTAAAAATGACAGTGGTGACTTAAAATCGGTAGAAACAGAAATAAAAAAAAAGTCGGGGAACAATCTTCCTGTTGAAATACGTGCGGCAAAAATATACGATTCATTCGGTAAAACAGATTCTTTTGCGATAATTCTAAAAATAATTGATGAAGACGGAGAAATAATTGCTGAAAAAACAAATACAGATTCTCCGGGGTTTGTTGATGCCGAATTTTTATCCAATATGTTTCACGAAATTCTTACGCCCATAAATGTAATAATCGGGTTCAATCAGGAATTATATGAAAGTATTGAAAAACCAAATGAAGAGCAAAAAGAAGCCATCGAAATAATTTCCGAAAATCAGAAAATGCTTTTAGGAATTATGGATACAGTTGCCGAATATGCTTATTTGAAACAGAATCAGGATAATTTTAAAATAGGTACGTATCCATTTATTGAAATACTTAACAATCTCGAAAAAGAAATGAAGCAATCGGCAGCAAAGAGTAATGTAGAACTGAATTACGGAAAAATCTCTTCGTCGCTGGCAATAGAAACCGATTTGCAAAAATTTAACCTATTTCTTAATCTATTCTTTGATTTTGGAATGAAGTTAACTAAAGAAGATAAAATTTACATATCGGCTGTTTATTTGGATCAGGATAATTGCTTTGTTGGAATAAGAGATAAAAGAATTGGTATATCCGAAAGTCTTCTTGCCGCATTAAATGATATTTTTGTGAAAGATGAAAACACATTGCGGAAAAATTACGGGATATCGCGTCTTACACACAAACTTATAAACCTGCTTAAAGAAATACTCGAAATAAAAATTCACACACTGGAAAAAGCCGGAGAAGTTAATGAATTCGGTATTTCTTTGCCAATAAAATTCAGAATGAATATACTTCAGCAAAAAGATAAAAAAGAAAGCGAGTCATCCGAAGTGAAAAAAGGTTTTGAATATAAAACTCCGGAAATAATACCTTCTTTTGTAACAGAACAAGAAATTATATCTGAAAAATCTGTTTCGGAAATATCTTGTCTGTATCTTGAAGATCAGATTGATTCGCAAATTTTGTTTAAAACGCAGATTAAAGAAATCAGCGCTATTGATTTTTCGGTCAGTCTCGAAGAAGCGATTCCTCTTATAAAAAGTAAAAAATACGATTTAGTAATTATGGATATCAATTTACAGGGAGAATATAACGGACTTGATGCTTTAAGAATAATCCGGAAAATGCCAGGTTATACAAACACTCCTGTAATTGCTTGTTCGGCTTATGTTCTTCCGGGGGACAGAGAGAAATATAAACAATCTGGATTTACGGATTTTATTTCGAAACCCCTTATGCGCGAAAAAATATTAAAAGCGATAGAAGTAGTTTTTAAAACAACAAGACAATGAAATGTTGAAGTTTATTTTTTTAAGTCCTTGACAAAATAAAATACCTTCTTTAATTTAACACCATACAAATGTATGGTAATTTATAAAGAGGTTAATATTGTCGTCTGATCTTACTTTAACTCAGAAAAAGATATTAGAATATTTGCTAGAATTTAAAGCGGAAAAAGGTTTTCCTCCGACTCTTTCGGAAATAGCAAGGCGTTTTAATTACAATAACCGTTCAACTGTCCGCCAGCATTTGCAAGCACTCGAAAAAAAGAATTATATCAAAAGAAACACATATTCTGCCAGAGGGATAGAAATTGTTCAAAATAACCCTTTTTTTGAAACAAAACCGATCTTGGGAGAAGTTGCCGCTGGAATTCCTCTTACAATCTATCCCGATTCAATTGATACGATAGAGCTTCCTAAAGCAGCAAAGATGCCAAAGGATTCGTTCCTTTTAAAAGTGAAAGGGGACAGCTTAAAAGATGCTTACATTTTCAGCGGAGATGTTGTTATTGTTAATCCTAATGCACAAATAAAAGACGGGCAGATTGTAGTGGCAATAATTGATAACGAAGCTGCTGTTAAAAAGATAATCCGTAAAGAGGATACTATTGAACTCCATTCCGAAAATCCTGAATACCAGCCGATAATAATAGAAAAAAACAACCCGGGGTTAAAAATAATAGGAGTTGTTATTGGAATATACCGGACAATGCAGCAATGAATATTAAATTAAATAATTACCGGAAAATTAATAGATTAAAAAAATAGAAATTATTATGTACATTCAAAAAGAAATTATTCTTAAGCCGCGAAAACGCGGTTTTCATCTTATAACAAGAGATATAACGGAACAGCTTCCGGAACTGGGCAAAATATCCATCGGTATAGCTCACATTTTTATTCAGCATACTTCGGCTTCGCTTACAATTAACGAAAACGCCGATCCGGATGTAAGGATTGATTTTGAAACTCACTTTAACAAGCTGGCTCCCGAAAATGCTTCTTATTACGTCCACACTTTGGAAGGCTCGGATGATATGCCCGCGCATCTTAAATCATCTATCCTCGGCAGCTCTGTTACAATTCCCGTTACAAACGGAAGATTAAACCTTGGAACCTGGCAGGGTATTTATCTTTGCGAGCACCGCAATTACGGCGGTTCACGAAAAATAATCGTAACAATTTCGGGGGAATAAGATGAATCCAGTTATTTATGCCGGCACTGCCGGATGGTCATATAAAGATTGGGTGCCTAATTTTTATCCGCAGGCTCAATCTGTAAAATTCGATTGGCTTAAATTTTACTCGCAATATTTTAATTGTGTTGAAGTAAACGCCAGTTATTACACGTATTTAAATACCAAAATTGTAGAAAACTGGATTGAAAAAGTTGAAGAAATTCCTGACTTTTTATTTACAGTAAAACTTCATCAGGATTTTACTCACAGCAGGAATATCGATAAGGCAAAAATTGCATCTGTAACCGGGAATCTTAATATTTTACAAAAAGTCGAGCGGTTTGGCGGATTGCTTCTTCAGTTTCCTTACTCGTTTGTCTGCAGCGATTCAAACATTCAATATCTTTCTGAATTGTTTAATATTTTTGATACATTTCCTAAATTTGCCGAATTACGGCATTCATCGTGGAATAATCAAAAAATAAGCGAATTGTTCAGTAGCTGTGATGTTTCGCTTTGCACAATAGATCAGCCCGAAATAGGTAAATCAATAAAATATGAACCGGTAGTTATTAACGATACGGCATACCTGCGTTTTCATGGACGAAATGTAACAGGATGGCAGAAATCGATAAAAAATATCGGTAAAAAACAGACCTACGAAGAACAAAGCAGCCGTTACGAATATTTCTATTCACCGGGGGAACTTCACGAAATAGGTATTAAAATTAAAGAGGTTTACGATAACGTGAAAAAAATATATGTTATAATGAATAATCATCCGACAGGATATGCAGTTGCCAATGCTTTCGAAATGCTGCATATCTTAAACTCCGGTAAAAAAATAAATATTCCGGAAACTGTTTTAAATGCATTTCCTAGATTGAAAAACATAAGATGATTTAACTATTAGGAAATAACCAGGGAAACATCAGTGACTTACGAGGAATTTATAAGACTTCAGCAACCCGAAATTACAGAAATAATAAATAACAATTTTAATGTTAACCCTTCGGAATTTGCCCTGAAATATTCAAACAATAAAAATTTGCCGATACGTGCAATTGCCGAACAGATTAAACTGAAACAAAAGGCATCCGAAAAGTTCCCTGAGTTGAGCAAAACTGATATTATATTCGAGCAAAAATTATTCGAACAGGCAAGCAGCGAATATGCATCTGAATACAAGAAGGAAATTACCAGCGGATTAAAGGGTTTGGATTTAACCGGCGGAATGGGGATTGACTCATTTTACATTTCTCAAAAATTTAAAGAGTTCTATTATTGCGAAAAAGACGAGCTCGCTGCAGGAATATTCAGCTATAATTGCGAGAAGTTAAATATTTCCAACATAGAAATATTTAACGGCGACAGTATCGGTTTTCTGGAAAACTTTGAAGACAATTATTTTGATTTGATTTACGCCGATCCCGACAGAAGAACAGGTGGAATAAGGAGCGTGGATATAAAATTTTGCTCTCCCGATATTTTGGGCAATATGGATTTATTCAAAAAAAAATGTTCCCAGATGCTGATCAAATTATCACCGGCATTCGATTTGGCAGAATGTATGAGAATTTTTCCGGATATAACTCAATTTATTGTTGTATCTATAAAAAACGAATGCAAGGAAGTATTAGTAAAACTTGATTTCAAAAATTCTGATAAAAAAACTGTTAAAGCTGTAATTATTAATGAAAAAGAAAAAAAGGAATTTAAAAAAGAAACCGGGAAAAAATATTCTAAAATAATATCTGCTTCTGGAAAATATTTTTACGAACCCGATCCTGCTATAATAAAGGCGGGATTAACGGATAAAATTGCTGACGGATACAGAATGAATTATCTTAACAATGAAACGGATTATCTTTCATCTGATATTTTCGAGGAAAGTTTTCCGGGAAGAAAATTTACCGTAATTCACTCGGGCAATTTTAAACAAGATATAATTAAAAAATATCTGGAATTAAACGGAATTAAAAAAGCAAATATAGCGCGCAGGGCTTTCCCGATGACTCCCGAAGAAATAAAGAAAAAATTGAAAATTTACGATGGCGGAAGCGAATATCTTTTTTTTACAAAAAATAATGAAGAAAAATTTATTTTTATTCATTGCAGAAAAAATATTTTTGAAAAATAAATATTCTTTATTATCTTAATTAAAGAATTTATAAAAGTTTCCCACCTCATGACCGGTCGTATTCTCCGCCCAACGTTCTAGCGACCGGTTGCTTTTTAATTAAGAATGAATAATTAAAAATTAATAATTTGATAGAATAAATTTTGTCTATATTTTTCGGTTATGGAAAAACTGATACTTAAAAATATAACAAAGTATTTCGGCGGTTTCAGGGCGGTAAATAATGTATCGATGGAAATTGAGCCGGGTGAATTATATTCGTTTCTCGGTCCCAGCGGTTGCGGTAAAACTACTTTACTTAGGATGATTGCAGGGTTTGAAACTCCGTCTTCAGGTAAAATATTTCTTGGAAAAAACGAGATAACATCACTTCCGCCTTATAAAAGACAGGTTAACACGATTTTTCAGAATTATTCTTTATTCCCGCATAAAACCGTTTCTGAAAATGTTGCTTTCGGACTTCAGATTAAGAAAATTCCGAAAGTTGAAATACAAGAACAGGTTATGGAAATGCTGAAACTTGTGAAGATGGAATCTGAAAAGAATAAGTATCCCTCGATGATAAGCGGAGGACAAAAACAGCGTGTTGCAATTGCACGGGCATTAATAAATAAACCTCAGCTTCTTCTTCTTGACGAACCTCTTGCAGCGCTCGATTTGAAACTCAGGCAGCATATGCTTATTGAATTAATGAATATTCACGATATGGTGGGAATCACGTTTATTTATGTTACTCACGATCAAGGTGAAGCTATAAGTATTTCGGACAGAGTTGCAGTTATGAATGAAGGCGAAGTTGTTCAGGAAGGTCCGCCCGAAGAAATTTATGAAAAGCCGAACAGTATTTTTTCGGCATATTTTATTGGTGATACAAATCTGATTACCGGTGAAGTTCTGGATGTTAAGGATGAATACGTTGAACTAAAATGCAAGGGCAGCGATAATTTTTATTTTGAGATTGACAGTGCATATCATTTTATTCCAAATGTAGGCGATAAAGTTACAGTATCGTTACGTCCCGAAAAAATTGCAATTTCGCGAAACGAACCGAAACGAAAAGATTACTTTAATATTGTTCCGGGAATAGTTGAAGATATTTTGTATTTGGGAACTCATACACAGTATATAGTAAAAGTTGGCGATCTCAAATTCAGGGTATTCAGCCAGCACAAAAAAGTATACGTTGATGAAAAAGAATTGGATTGGGAAGAAGAAGTGTTTTTATTCTGGCACGATACAGATTCATATCTAATAAATGAAGTAAGGGAGGAAATGCTGCCTGTTAAAAATCACGAGATTCCTTTATAATGATTGACAGAACGTTAGAGAAAATTGAAGAAAAACGGAAAAACAGGTTAAGCTGGATTTTAGCAGCTCCTGTTCTTTTGTGGCTGGTTATCCTTTTTCTAATCCCGTATCTTATTGTAATTATTTACAGCTTTTTAACACCTACAATTTATGATATTCAATTTGCTTTTTCGCTCGAATCTTTTAAACGTCTTGTCGATCCTATTTATCTCCGGTCATTTTACATTTCTTTCCGTCTTGCCGTGGTTACCACAATTGCCTGTATATTTTTAGGTTATCCCGTTGCATACTATATCGCACGCAAAACTGAAAAAGTTAAAAATATTCTGCTGCTGCTTATTATAATTCCTTTCTGGACGAATTTTATTATAAGAATTTTTGCCTGGAGAATTTTTATTTCGGCTAACGGACTTCTTAACGAACTGCTGATGTTTGCCGGAATTATTGACGATCCTTTAAGAATTTTACGAACCGATCTTGCGGTGACTATGGTAATGATATATGTCTATCTGCCTTATATGATATTGCCCCTGTATGCAAACATCGAAAAAATAGATTTTACGCTTATTGAGGCAGCAATGGATTTAGGCGCTAACAGATTGAAGTCGTTTCTGAAAGTAACTCTTCCGCTTTCAAAGGAAGGTATTTTTGCAGGTTCGATACTTGTTTTTATTCCTGCGCTTGGTGCATATATAATTCCTCAGCTGGTTGGTAATCAGGATTATTTATATGTCGGGCAGATTATTGCCTACAAAATTAAAAGCATACCCCGAAATTGGCCTTTGGCATCCGCATTATCGCTCGGGCTACTTGTACTTGTAATTGTTATGCTTATACTTCTATACTGGTTTTATAAACGTGTAATTAAAAAGGAAAATAAATTATTTTTCAATGAGAAGTAGAAAAACAAACATATTTAATCTGACAGTTTTTACATTTGTAATGGCATTTCTTTACATTCCGCTGGCAATTCTTATACTTTTCAGCTTTAATAATGCAAAAATTGTTACCGGCTGGAAAGGTTTTACGTTAAAATATTATTTCGAATTATTTGCAAATAAAGAAATACTAACTGCCTTTTGGAATACAATTCTTGTAGGACTTTTATCAACAATTATTTCTACTGTTTTGGGTGTAGTTACAGCCCTGGCAATGGAAAACAAAAAGTTTACCGGAAAGAAATTTCTATCGGGACTGGTATTTTTACCTTTAATTATGCCCGATATTTTAATGGGCGTTTCGCTTGCGCTCCTTTACAATTTTATGAAAATACAAACAGGGCTGTGGACTGTATTAATTGCACATATTACATTTTGCGTTTCTTACACTGTAATAGTTATCCAATCGCGGCTTGAAGGTTTTGATTATTCTTTGGAAGAGGCGGCGATGGATTTAGGGGCAAATAAATGGCAGATATTTACAAAAATTAAACTCCCCATAATTATGCCCGGAATTATTGCAGCGGCATTATTGGCGTTTACGCTTTCGATTGATGACTTTATAATTACATTTTTTACAACTGGAAGAGGAT
>Ga0209723_1001396_pt1 | contig 37799 bp, 58 predicted proteins | sample BiotimSIPDNA_2_FD_185750 | JGI IMG/M metagenome (GOLD analysis project Ga0209723, IMG submission 185750) | Anaerobic biogas reactor microbial communites from Washington, USA - Biogas_R2 time_0 SIP DNA (SPAdes) (version 2) | ecosystem: Engineered > Bioreactor > Anaerobic > Unclassified | place... | reverse complement strand
ATCTTCGTCGCCGACGGCGTCTACAACGCATCGAAAGAGGGGCAGACCGCGTCGATGACGGACATCTGGTCCGACGACTACGCCCTGATCTTCAAGCGGCAATCCGGATCGCTGGCGATGCCCGGCTTGGGCCGCACCGTGCGTTGGATGGGCCCGGCCGGCGTGCTGGTCAACGGCATGGAGACCGTCGTCGAGTACCGCGAGGAGCAGACCGAGAGCGACATCTTCCGCGTCCGCGAGTATGTGGGCGAGTTCATCTGCGACCCGTACTTCGGGCATCTGCTGTCCATCGACACCTAATCGCGTCGGTGACCGCTGTGTGTGACACTACGCCTTGCGCTGCGCACCGTGCAGCGCAAGGCGAGTCCTGACATCGCAATCGACAGGTGAGTGATGATGGCGTTGACAACCGACGACCGAGAGACGGTGCGGCTGATCGCCAAGGAGATCGCCGGGGAATTTGCGGCCGAAATGCAGCGGTCGCAGAAAGAGGCGCTTCGCGAAGCGATTGAGCATCATGCGGCGACCTGTTCTGTGGTCAAAGACCTGTTCGGCGCCAAGCGGCTGCTCGTCGGGGCGTTGATGGTCTTCGGCGTCACGGGCGGCGGCGGGGCCGCCGGGGCAATGATTGTCAAGTGGCTGTTGGGCGGCTGATGGCAGAGATATGCAGCAAGTAGCGGTTACGGTGTACTACATGGGCAATGGGAATTGAGGTGAACCATGTCGTTACTACAAATTAGCCAGGCGTATCGCGGTGAGGGCACCCTGTTGAGGCGGGTGGAGGGTGCGTGTCTTAAGACAGCGGCCTATATCCGCATTGAAGACCCGGCGACGGAGAATCATGCCAATCGGCTCTTGTGGATGCAGGCTGTTCAGGCGGACGCCACAGCCGAGGCCCGGAAGATGCTGCCTCGTGTTCTGGAGAATGGTGACATCGCCGCCAATACGGATGGCGTTGCCGATTCGACGATTCAGTACGTCGTGGATGTCAACGTCAACGAATTTGCGACGGGAGAATAGAGATGGCAACGAACGCAATCCTCTCCAAGGCAGGGACGCCCGTCGTATTCCAGGACGCCGATGGGGATGTGACGTTTACCCTCAAGGATGGTGTGGCGGCTGGCAACGGCCAGGTCTCCAACCAGTGGGATCGTGGAGCGGCCGCCAGGGCGACGACCTATCTCATGGATGCGGCAATCAAGTGGGTGGAAACCCCGACTCTCGGGGACGTCTGTCGCATCTATCTCAGCGACAGTGAGGCAACGGGGCGGGATCTGAGTTCGGATGGGGATGTGACGCCGGAAACGAAGTTCGACAACTTCCGGTTCGTCGGTCAGGTGGTGTGTTCGGTGGCGGCAGACCAGACGTTTTACGCATCATACATCGTGGAGATCGTCGGTCGATATGTGAATCTCGGTGTCTGGAACGCCTCTGCCACCAAGACACTCAATGCCACGAGCAAGGCGTGCTCGATCACGCTGACTCCAATCTATCCGGACATTCAGGCGGCTACGTGAGATGAGCTTGATCCTGCCCACGTTTGACAAACGCATCAAGCCGCCTCTCGGCACGCCGCTCAATCCCCATTTGCCCATCAACGACGGTCTCGTCGGCTGCTGGCCCATGAACGAGGGGGCGGGGGCGCAGGTACGTGATGCGAGCGGGAATGGGCGACATCTGACTGTGCCGAGCGGCTGGACGCGGGTTGTAGACCCACAATGCGGGGTGTGCCTTTTGGCTGATGGCACAAATTGGATGTACATCCCATTCACCGCGATTACAGCTTATCCATTTACGTTGGTTGCTGCTGCGCGTGTTACTGCTGAAGAGGTAAATGTACTAAGGGCACTCATCGGCCTTGGTAGTGGGGATTATGGAACCCGCTATGAACTGACTCTGGCGAATTATACCACCAGTGATTATGACCGGCCCGGGATGTACGCACGCTTTGCAGGTGGCTCACAAAACTATAGTATGGGGCCTTACCTAACCCCGGAACTGCAACGACGTGTTGTCGTTGGTGTCTTCGCGTCTGCCACGTCACGATTGTTGTATACGAACGGTTCATTCATGGTAGAGGGTACAGCCTCTACTGGTATTGATAGTTCTGTGGACGTTCTTGCTGTCGGTGGATCAGCATACTCGGGGGCACAGGGATTGACAGAGTATGATGTGATTGAGTTCGCGGCTGTTTACAACCGTGCCCTCACCCCCAACGAAATCGCCAGCCTCTATGCGGACCCGTGGCAGGGCTTCCGCCGCCCGGTGATTGAGTGGTGGGGAGCGGTGCTGGACGCACCCTCTGGGACAGACTACTCGTTCACGATCAATGACGGGATGGGGGTGGTGGACGACAGATCGAATCTGGCGTCGTTGATCCGGTCGGTGGCGGAAGGGCTGGGTTTGTCGGATAACGCCTCTTCTGTCTCGTCGCTGCTCAGGACATTGTCGGATGCGATGGGGATTGAAGACGCCGAGTCGGCGTCGGCGGCGATTGTTCGCGGGCTTAATGAAGCGGTCGGATTGACGGACGCCAAGAGCAAGCTGTCGGTTGCCGTGCGACAGGTGGCGGATTCGCTTGGGCTGGTCGATTCGGTGGGGTGCCTGTCGGTTCTGTTGCGGACGATCAGCGACGCCGAGGGCGTCACCGATGGTCAGATTCTCAGCAGGATGCTGGTCGTGGCCGACGAGATCGGGGCGGCCGACGAGATCGGACGGGTGGTGGCGTACCTGCGAACGAAGTCCGAGTCTGTGGGGCTGTCCGACGAGATGATCGAGGGGGCGACGGCCGCCATTGCCAAAACGATCAGTGATGCGATGGGTCTGTCAGATGAGGCAGTGCGGTTGTCCGTGGTGGTTCGGGGAGTGCTGGACGGGATCGGGATAGCCGATGCGGCGCAGCGGTTGTCAGTGTGTCTGCGCGTTGTGACGGATTCTCTTGGTATCACCGATGGTACGGCAATGGCCCGGTCAATGGCGGTTGCCGAGACGATGGGGCTGTCGTCGTCGTGGTCGAAGGCTGTAGGGTACCTCCGTGCGCAGTCCGACTCGATGTCTCTGGCGGACGACTACGCCTCTGCATGGGCGGTGCTGCGGACGATCGACGAGACCCTGGGCGTCACCGACCAGATGATCCAGGAGGGCGTGGCGGTCCTCGTACGGATCATCAGTGACGTGGTCGGTGCGACGGACTCGCGGTCGCAGGTACATGAAGCTCTGCGAGTCCTGACCGAATCGGTGGCGACGAGCGATTCGGTGACCAGGCTATTTGCCGTCAGCCGGGTGATTGCCGAGGTCGAAGGGTTGACCGATGTGGCGAGCCGGGGACGGTTCTACATGATCGCGGACACGTTGGGGATCTCCGATGAGGTGGCCCGGCTGGTGGGGTTCCTGCGGTCCTGCGATGAGGGAGTGGGGGTAATCGAGGCGATTCTTCGGGTCTCCGGCGTGGTGCGCCGTCTGGACGATTCGATGGGGGTGACGGACTCCGAGCAGCATTTCCTCAGTGGTCTGGTTCAGGCGGCAATGGCCTTCCTGATTCTGCGAAAAGGTCGATGAAACTCCATTGGAAAGGCAGCATGATGAAAGCACGATTCACGATGCGAGGCGAGGTCATTGCCGAACTGCGGGACAAGCACGGCAACCTCAAACAGCGGTCGGTGACGCACAACATTGTAACGGACAAGGGCGACGCGCTGGCGGCGGCGGCGCTGTACTCGGCAGCCTATTCTGGTTGGGGCATGAAGCTGGGGACGGCGACGACGGAGGCGGCCAAGAGCGGCGCGGGCAGCTACATCGCAGCGGGAGACTATGTGTCCGGCTCGGCCAAGGCGCTGGATGACAGCACGCCCAAACAAGGCGCATCGGCCAACATCACACAGTTTCGCAGGCTATGGGCAGCCGGGGAAGGCACGAACGCCGATATCAACCGCGTGGCGCTTGTGGACAACACGACCGACGCCGGCGAAGCGGATGCGACGCACACGTTTGCCATCAGTGTGTTTGACGGTGCGATCAACAAGGGCGCGTCGGACACCCTGGCCGTGACGTGGAACGTCACTTTCCTCGGCGCGTAATCCTGTGGTTTCGGATGACTTCGTAGAGGTGGCGCATGCAGCAGGTGATTCCCGGACAGGCCAATACGGTGCAGTGCGACGTGGTCAGCAAGACCACGGCAGACCCGATCGTCTCGGGCACGGCAGAGGCGTTCCTGCTCTGTACGGCAGGGGAGAACACCGGCAAGTGGTGGGACGGCTCCGACTGGTCGGAGACGGAGGTCTCGTGTGGAGAGATGTCCTACGCCGGTGGAGCGTGCTGGCAGATCGAGATAGCGGCGGACGCCTGGGTGTACGGCGCGGCCTACAGCCTCTACGCCAAGGAGTCGGGCGGGCTGAATCTGGTTTACACCGAGTACATCTCCACGTGGTCTTCTCCGGCGGTGGGTCGCGGCGGACACGCCTGGACGTACACGGTGACGGATTCGACGACGGGGGTCCCCCTCGCCGAATGCGAGGTTTGGGCCTGCACTGACTCGGCCGGCAGCAACATTGTAGCTCGCGACCATACGGACGAACTGGGCCAGGCGACGTTCTATCTGACTCCAGGGGTGTATTACGTTTTCCGACGAAAGAGCGGGTACGCATTCACCAATCCCGACATTGAAGTGGTGACTGAATGAGCGGAACGGGAACAGGTACGCCTATCTCTACCGTGACCGTGTTTGCGGTCGAGGATGGAACAGGTCTGAGCACGGCCAACAGTTATCTGTCTGTGGCCAACGCGGACACGTACCATGCGAACTACACACGGTCATCGGATTGGTCGTCGGCTACAGAGACGATCAAACAGAATGCCTTGATCGTGGCAACGCAGTACATCGATGCTGCGTATCAAGGACGGTGGCGGGGCTGCAAGGCCAGTGCGTCTCAAGCCTTGGCGTGGCCCAGGTACTCCGTGGAGGGCGACGATGGGTATGTGCTCGATTCCTCTTCATTGCCCCAGAAACTCAAAGATGCTTGTGCTGAACTGGCATTGCGCGTGGTGCTGGGAGACGACCTGTTGGGCGTCGTTACGCAACCGGGCGAGATCGCATCGGAGAGCGTCACGGTGGGGCCGATCTCCCAGAGCAAGACCTACGTGGGCGGCAAGCCGCATGGGTACCAATACCCCAGGGTCGATGCGATGATGCGTGGGTTGATCGAGGCCGGCGGCAGGGTCATTCGAGGCTGATATGGCGATCACGGCAGCGATGACATTGGAGTTGATCGGCGAGTACGGGGCGGATGCCGTGTTCAACGAGTACGGCGATTCCGAGTATGACCCGACGACCGGCAAGCGGACGATGGGCACGGCGACGGCCCATACGCACAAGGTAGTCGAAGAGGCCCGCAAGGATAAGGTGCCGGGATGGGCGGACATGCTGCTGTACCTGTCGGCGTCCGGACTGGACTTCACGCCGGAGGTGTTGATGGAGGTGGTGTATGCGTCGAAGACATGGACGGTAGTGACTGTCAAGCCGGTGGTCTACAAGGGCTCGGTGGTACTGTACGAATTGGGTGTGAAGGCGGTCGCATGAATGCAAACGAGTTCAACCTGTCCCTGAGGAACTTCGCGGCGGTGGATGTCCCCGAGAAGGTTCGGCAGATTCACCAGAAGGTGGCGATGGAGGCGTTGAAGAGTCTGGTGATGAAGACCCGCGTCAGAACGGGGCGGGCGCGTGGCAACTGGCAGGTGGAGAACAACAACCGCCCGGCCGCGGCGCTGTTGACCACGGACAAGGACGGGCAGTCGACCATTCAACGAGGGCTGACGACGATTGCTCAGGTTCGGCCGTTCAGTGTGACCTATGTCACCAACAACGTGCGGTACATCGTGTTCCTGGAAGATGGAAGAGGGTCGTTTGCCGGGGACCACATGATGGCCCGCACGATTGAAGAAGCCAAGAGGATGTTCCGGTGACGTACGCGGAGATTCACAATGCGATTCGCAGTCGGTTCCAGACCCTGATCGAGGATGGGCAGGGCTTGCCGACGTTGTACGCCAACGACGGCCAGACGGCTCCACAGGACAATGCGATGTGGTGCCGGTTCTACATCCACGATTCGGCGGGGCAGCGGTTGACGGTGGGGGTGAAGAACTACCGGCGGTCAGGCATCGCGGTGGCGCAGTTGTTCGGGCCGGCGGGACAGGGGGACGGGGAGTTGATCGAAATGGCCGATGCGATCGTGGAGGCGTTTACGAGCGTGTCGGCGGGTGGCGTGCGGTATCTGACGGCGTACCAGCAGCCAGTGGGGCTGGAAGAAGGACGGTATCAAATCAATGTCATCTGCCCGTTCGAGGCAGAGCACCAGGCGTAGAAGGGAAACGATATGAGTGACACATCGAGAGTTCAACTGGCATACGTGGCCGAGTCGAGTTTCGGGGTCCAGGAGACCGGCAAGAAGTTGCAGGTTCTGCGGATCACGGGCGAGAGCCTCAAGCAGGATGTGGCGGCGTCCCAGAGCAACGAGATTCGGTCGGATCGGCAGATCACGTCGATTCGCCGGTCGAGGATTACGGCGTCGGGCGGGATCAACTTCGAGCTGAGCTATGGCACCTATGATGCGCTGTTGGTGGCGGCTCTGCTGGATTCGGCGTGGGCCTCTCCCGTGGCGGTGGCGACGGCGGCCACTGTATCTGCTGTGGCCTCGGGCAACAAGTTCACTGGCACGTTCACTGCGCCGACGGTGGGGGAGTGGATCAAGGTGTCCGGTTTCACGACGGCGGCAAACAACGGCTACTTCAAGGTGGTGACGGGCAGTACGTCGGAAATCGCCGTCTCTGGCGGCACGCTGGTCAGCGAGGCCAGTGCGACCGGGATCACCATCGCCCAGGGCGGCTCGATCGTCAACGGCACCAGCCTGAGCACCTTCAACATCGAGCGGACGTATGTGGACCTGACCACTGAGCTTTCGCTGTTCCTGGGAATGGCGATTAACAGCCTGTCGCTGAATATCCCAGTGGAAGGCGAGATCACCGGGGGCCTGGAGTTCCTGGGGTCCAGCGAAAGCTCTGAGACGGCGTCGGGCGGTGCGGGGTACGACGCGGCGACGACCACCGAGCACATGACCGCGCTGGATGTCCAGAACCTGCTGGAGAACCAGACGGCCATGAGCATTCGGTCGTTCACCCTGAACCTGAACAACAACCTGCGTCAGCGGGCCATTGTGGGAAGCTCGGGCGTGTTGAGCATTGGGACGGGCCGGTGCATCGTCTCGGGGACGCTGGAGGCGTACTACGCCAGCAAGACGATCTACGACAAGTATCTCAATGGCACGGCGACAGCGTTGGCGCTGCTGCTGCAAGACCCGAAGGGCAACGGCTACATCATCGACCTGCCAGCAGTCAAGTACACGGCGGGCGAGCGGCCGGCTCCTGGGGCCGACGACGATGTGATGATGACCCTGTCGTGGGCGGCCTACGCACATGCCACGGAAGACGTGACGATGCGGATCGCACGCTTCCCCGTGGCTTAATCGAGAAGGAGTGTGGGACATGAAGTTGAGCGCCATACGCGCGGACTTGGACAAGGAGTTGCAGGGGGCATGGGTTCCGTATGCGGGCGACATCGTCCTGAAGATCGCCCGCTGGAACAACGAGCGGTGCCAGGAGGCGTACCGCAAGCTCCTGGAACAGCGCAAGGTGCTGCTCGATGCCAAGGAGTTGACGGACGAGCAGCGGATCGACGTGCAGAAAGAGGCGGCGTCCCAGACGATCCTGCTGGACTGGAAGGGCGTCGAGGACGACGAGGGCAAGCCGATCCCGTATTCGAGCGACACGGCCCTGGAGTGGTTCCGGGACAAGGAACTGTGGCGGCTGTGGAACTTCGTTTTCATGCAATCCCTTGAGGAAGAGAACTTCCGCAAGGAGCAGGTCCGGGAAGCGGAAAAAAACTCGGCGACGTCCTGAGATGGCAACTCCAGTGGGGGCCATACATCGGGACGCTGAGACAACGGGCGGCCAAGGGCCTGCCGACGCCGGCATGGGACGGCAGGCCGCAACTGCGGGAAGAGTGGGCGTGGGTCTATGATGGATTTCTGGTGCTGTCCAAGCAGAGGCAGGCAGGGTTCGGGGCCAATCCGATCTCGGTGGCCGATGTCTGCGCGTACCTCGATCTCGCGGGCATCCGGGAGACGGGGCAGCGAATCGTGTTTCTCGAGCTGGTCATCGGTTTGGACGAGATAGCGAGGCAGTGGCATGGCCAAAGGGAACATTCGGGAAGAAACGCTAAGCCTCAAAATTGATTCGACCGGCGCTGTCACTGGCGCAGCGGCGTTTACGGGGGCGACCACGGCGGTTCAGGGTGGGGCCACCAAGGCGGCTGTGGCCGTGGCAGGGCTGGCGAAGAACCTTGGCGGACTCTATCTGGCGTACAAGACGCTGGGCACGGTCAAGCAGTCGGTGCGGGACTTTGCGGCGTTCGAGCGGCAGATGGCCAACGTCTCGACCATGCTCTATCGCGACGGGGCAATGAAGTACCTGCCGGCGTACAAGCAGCAGATTCGCGAGTTGGCGATTGAGTTCGGTGAGGGGACCGAGACCCTGAGCAAGGGCCTGTACGACATCCTGTCGGCGTCGATTGACGCCTCCAAGGCAATGGATGTGTTGACCGTGTCGTCGCGTGCGGCGCAGGCGGGATTGACGACGACGGCGGTGGCGGGCGATGCGATTACGACGATCCTCAATTCGTACGGCCTGTCGGCGGACTATGCGGGCAAGGTGTCGAGCGACCTGTTTGAGACGGTCCAGCGGGGCAAACTGGTCTTTGGGGATCTGGCTTCCGAGATCGGCATGGTTGCGGCGGATGCGGCGTCGGCGGGGGTGTCCCTGGAGGAACTGCTGGCGGCGGTGGCGACGCTGACCAGGGGCGGGTTGGGAGCGCCGACTGCGGTGACATCGCTGAGGGCGCTGATTAACGCCTTCCGAAAGCCTACAGAGGAAGGTAAGAAGGCGGCGGCGGAGCTTGGGTTCGAGATGAATGTCACGACGCTGCACGCCCAGCAGTTGTCGGGTATGTTGCGCATACTGGCAAAGGCGAGCAACGAGCAACTGGCGGCGATCTTCCAGAACCGCCGTGGTTTGACGGGTCTGGCGGTGGCCCTGGAGCAGGCGGGGGGCGTGGCGGAGGATGTCGGCTACATCATGGAGTCCTCTGGGGCGGACCTGGAAGCCTACAGCAAGATGGCCGACACAGCGGCCAAGCAATTCGAGCGGTACGAAGAGGCCATGAAGGACATCCGCGTGACGATCGGCGAGGCGTTCGCGCCGGCGCTGGCACGCGGTTCCAAGGCAATGGCTGATTTCGTGAAGGACAATCAGCGGTATCTGGAGAGGTGGTCTACTGATTTTGTCGAGGGCGTGGAGATCATCATCAATGCGATGAACCGCCTCAATACCGCTGACAAGTCGTTTCGGGATAAGTACCTGATGCTCCCGAAGGACCAGCAGGCGTTGTTTCAGCGTGACTACGAGAGGGCGACTGGTGGCCTGGTAGGGTATCACGATGTTCCAACGGTTGGTGCGGCCCCATTTGGCGGAATGGGGGCCGTTCCTGGCGCGAAGCTGCCGACAAAGCGGGTGTTCTACGACCCCGACGACAAGCTGTTCGCCAAGCAACTGATGGACGAATACGCGCGGCAGAATGCCGCACGGCAGATGGGCGATCTGAGGGATCGCGCGAGCGGCTTGCCGGGGGGTGTCCCCGAGCCGACAGTGGAAACCGGGATGCCCACCTACGGTCGACGGGTGCGGGAAGGGGGCCTGATCGGCGGCGAGGGGATGGAGGAACTGTCCGAGTCGACACTGGACGCCCGCGACAAGGTGGAGCGGCTCAATGCCGAACTGGTCAAGGAAATGCAGATCATCGGCCGCCTGGAAGACAGCCATGAGCGGGCCGCGAAGATGGTGGAGTACGAGGCGGCGGTCATGGAGGCGTACGGCAACGGGACCGCTGAGGCCAGAGCCAGACTGGTGGAGTACGAGGAACAACTGGACCGCCTGGAGAAGCGCAAGCGGCTCGTGGATTTGGGGGAGCAGTTCGGCGATACGTGGGGGCGGGCCTTCGAGGACATCGCGGTGGGGGCGCAGGATGCCCGGCAGGCGCTGGATGCCCTGTGGAGAGATGTGGCCCGGATGATCCTCCGCCAGCAGATCACAGAGCCGTTGTCCAGGAGTATCAGCAGGGCATTCGTGGACTACTTCGGTGGCACGCCGGCGGCGACGGATGTGCCGATGGGGGCGACGGACATCAGCTACCAGACGCCGGTGGCGCACAGTGGGTGGCGGGTTGGGACATCGCCATCTGCCGTGAGGGATGTTCCGTGGAGCGTCTTTGCCGGTGCTCCACGGCTACACAACGGGTTGCGGTGGGACGAGTACCCGGCGATTTTGCAGAAGAACGAAACGGTACTACCAGCGGGAGTCTCGCCGGTGACGGTGCTGCCGCAGCCGGTGTTCAACATCCAGAACCAGTCGTCCGCCCAGGTGGAGGCACAGCAGACCGAGGTGCAGTTCGACGGGCGACGGATGATCGTGGGCGTGGTGCTCAAGGACAAGCGCAACAACGGCCCGATGTCGCGGGCGAATCGGCGGAGGTAGCCCATGGCGCAACCTGTGTATCCCAGTCTCGGCGTCAACCCGGACGAAGAGGGCTTTGTCCGCGAGCCGGCTATGGACCCAACGCAGCGCAGTCCATTGGAGGACGGGGCCTATCTGGTGGTCAAGACCAAGACCAAGATTCCGCTGCGGTGGTCGTTTGTCTACAGCCAGTTGAGCAACGCGAACAAGGAGACCCTGGACGCATTCTGGGAAGACAGCGCCGGGTGCGGCGCGATCCCGATCAAGTTCACGGACCCGACCAACAGCACGGCGTACTTCGTGCATTTCACGGACAAGCCGAAATCCACCCTCGAAGGCGATGGGCAGGCCACGTGGCGGGTGGAGATCAACTTCCTTGAGGCGATAGGGACGTACACGTAATGCCACAGATGCCAGCCAATTTGACGGCGCTGAAGAACCAGCTTTCCCAGCCGGGGGCGTGGGTGTGGCTGTTGACGGTGACGCTGCCGGGCGGCCCGACGCTGCGGTATGCGGCCAACACCGAAGACGTCAGCTACGGTGGGAACACGTACACGGCGTTCAACTTCTCCATCGGCGGGTTTACGTGCGGCTCGGAGGGGGAGATTCCCGAGTTGACCATGACCGTGACCAACGTCGGGTATGCGCTCCAGGACTACATGCGGACGTCCAGCGGCTTGATCGGAGGGACGATCAGCTTTGTGCAGGTCAACACGGACTACCTGGCCGAGGACTACAGTGACGACGCGGTGAGCATGACCATCGTGGGGACGGAGAACCGCTGGCCGGATGTGTCGTTCATGCTGGGGGTGTCGTCGTCCGTGCGGTATCGGGTGCCGGAGGATCGGTTCAATCCCCATTCCTGTCGGCACAAGTTCAAGTCTACGCGGTGCGGGTACACCGGCGCGTTGACCACGTGCAACCGCAACCCGGATGACTGCGTGGCGAGAGATATGTTCCCCGGCAACTACGGAGGCCCGTTGAGCCTGCGGAGAGAGGCGGTGCGGTACGCATGATCCGGTTCACGCAGAAAGAGCTTGACGCGATTCTCGCCGACTTCCTGGGCAAACCCTACCGGCGCATGGCGACGGGGCCGGACGCCTACGACTGCTACGGGTTGGTCAAGGCGTTCATGGGGCGGATCGGTGTCGACATCCCCGAGATCGGCAAGGTGGACCCCAAGGATTCCCGGCCGGTGTACGAGCAGCAGCAGACTGACTACGTGCGACTGGACTGGCCGCGGCCCTGGTCGCTGGTGACGTTCTCGGGCAAAGACCTCAATGCGCACATCGGCGCGGTGTTGCCGAATGACAACCTGTTCCTGCACTGTCCGGGCCGGGCGGCGGGCAAGGTGATTGCCGAGCCTTTGAGTCGCAGACCGTGGCGGGACACGATCGACGGGTACTGGTGGCCCAGAAGCTACCTCGAAACGATCATCATGCTCACGCCGATGACCACCAAGCGGGCGTGGCAGTTCGTGCGGTGCGATGGGCGCAGCTTACGCCAAATCATCGAACAGGACATCACCGAGGGCCGGGATGTCCAGGTGCAGGCGTTCCTGGAAGGGGAGGCGGTCGATCCGGCCGACTGGGACCTGGTGCCGGGTCCGGTCAATCAGCTTGTGATTCGACCGATCATGGGAGAGGGCGAGCAGGGATTGATGATGGTAGGGATGGTTGCTTTAGCCGTGCTTGCTCCGTACGCTGCTGCGGCACTGATGGGACCGACGGCCTCTGCCTCCATCGCTGCCGGGACCGCCACTTCATCGACCATGATGACCTACAGTCTGGCGAAGGCGGCGATTATGATGGGCGGCGCGCTGGCGCTCAATGCCTTGGTGGGGCCGGGCGAGGGCTCCAAAGACCGTAGTCAGCACTACACCTGGGACCCGGTGACGACGCAGCGGGTGGGCAGCTTTGTGCCCTTGGTCTACGGGACGTATGGGGTTAGGGGCAACGTGATTTGCTCTTACGCGACCAGCGAGATCGTCACGGAAATCAATTGGTTCAACAAAGAGACCCAGGTGGACTATGCCACCGATCTGTACTGGTTGAAGATCGCCTACAGCGACGGCCCGATTGACGGGGTGGTGGCGGGCACCGAGCGGTTGAACGGCAAAGACCCGCAGCAATACGCAGGCTCCGATGACTTCGTGCTGGAGCACTTCACTGGCACAGACGATCAGGCGGCGTCCAGCGTGCCGGATGCGTTCGAGATTCCGGTCAACCAGCTCTGCGATGACCCAACGGGAGGGGCCAACGAAGTCACGACTACATTCACGGCGGTCAAGTGTGACCGGGCGGCGGTGGTGCTGCGGTTCCCGAACGGGTTCACGAGGATCGAGAAGGACGGCGACCACGCAGCTACGATGGTGGGTGCGACGATCCGCATTCGCGAAGCGGGTGGGGTGTGGCACACGCTGGCCGATGAAGAGATTTGGGGAGACACGAAGCAGCCGGTACGGATTCATCGGTGGTTTGACGAGACCTACACGGGCGGATCGGCATTTACGCTGGTGGCGGGGACGACCTACGAGGTGGGGGTGACCCGCAACAACAGTCGGCACCACGACCACGCCGACGACTTCTACTTCGACTGCATCCAGTGTGCGTTCACCACGGCACAGAAGCACCCTGGTTTGGCATACACCGCTATCGGGGCGGCAGCGAGCAAGTACATCTCCGGCGCGATCGACTACTACGTCAAGATCAAGGGCAAGCTGGTCCGGGTGTACGACGATGCGACTTCCACCTGGAGCATCGAGTGGTCGGACAATCCGGCGTGGGTGGCGTATGACGTCCTGACCCGTCCGGTTATCAAGGGCAATGGCGATTCGGTGCCGTATGCGGTGGAGTCGTACCGGAGACTGGACCCGAGCTATCTGGTGCTCGACGACTTTGTGGCCCTGGCGGACTGGTGCGACACGATGGTGTCCGACGAGGCCGGGGGGACGGAGAAGCGGTTTGTCTTCAACGGCGTCTTCGATGAAGAGGGGTCTACGTGGGATCAGGCTATCCGCGTGCTCAGAAGCGCCTGTGCGATGCCGTACTTCCGGGGCAACCAGATCGGCGTGGTGATCGACAAGCCGGGCACGCCCGTGCAGATGTTCAACGTCTCGAACCTGCGAGAGGGGTTCAGTGAGACGTGGATCGACACATCGGAGGCGGCGACGGTCTACGATGCGGAGTTCTACGACGAAACGGGTGACTACGGCGCAGAATCCTGGCCTGTACCGTTGCAGGGGGCGGCGCAGGACATCCCGGCGAGTCTGGACTGCTTCGGGCACACGAAACGGTCAAGGGTGTGGCGGTACGCCAGCCGGCAGCTTCGGGTCAACCAGTACATGAAGCGCATGGTGGAGATTCCCGCGTGCCTCGATGCCATCTACACGAATCTGGGCGACATCGTGTACGTGCAGCATCCCTCCCTCCAACGGGCTATCGGCGGTCGGATTGTGGAGGTCTACGCAGACGGGGTGAAGGTCGATAAGCCTGTGACGATGGGGGCCGGGGACTATGGGTTGCTGATCCGCACGCATGATGGGACAGCGGAGCGGCTGACGCTGTACGAGGTGGTGTCGGTGTCCGGGGACGACGATGACATCGTGACGATCTCCGGCACGTGGGAATACACGCCGGATGTCAATGACCTGTTCACGTTCGGGGAAGAGGTCAAGGTGATCGACCTGTACCGAGTCAAGGGCTTCGAGCGTGCGGGCAACGGGCAGGTGTTGATCCAGGCGGCGCAGTACACGACGGACTACTACACCGACGACGAGGAAGCGCCGAAGATCGAGGCCAAGACCTACAGCCAGACCAAAGGGGGGATTGCGCCGAGCCTGCTGCCGACCACGGCACAGGCGGTGGCGGCGGATCGGGCGGATGGCAACAGCGCGGTGGACACGGTCCTGTGGGAGGGCCTGAGCTTCACCGGCAACGGCGTGGACAAGGTGACGTGGACGTGCAGTGGGGCGGGGATCAAGTACAAGGGCGTCTGGTGTCCGATCGAGGACGATGCGGTCGGCACGACGGACAAGTACATCTACTTCGACCCGAACATCGGCGACCCGCGATACCTCCAGCACACCGACGACCTGGCGGACCTGGCGGGCTACGAGCGGTACGTCTTCTGCATCAACGATGGCGGCGTGGCGTACTTCCAGCCGGGCGTCCTGATGACGTCCGACGACGTGAAGCTCTACAATATCGAGGCGGGGGCGACCGTTGGGGCAACATGGGGTGTAAACATTACCGATCAGCCCGACGGCTATCTCGTGGAGTGGCAGGGGACGCTGACTGCCCACCCGGCCTCTCCGGAGGAAGGCTGGGCCTACCGCAATTCAACGGACGGCAAGAGCTACATCTACCACGATTCCGCATGGTATCAGATGACCGCCGATGGGGTCGATGGTGCCAACGGTGCTGACGGAGAGGATGGTCTGTCCATTGTCTGGCGAGGCGAATCGTCCAGTCCGCCGGCAAGCCCTGCAACGAATCATGCCTACCGAGACACCGACGACGGGATCATCTACATCTACAACGGCACCGCGTGGGAGCCGATGGTGTACGATGGGTCGGATGGAACCGATGGGGCGGCGGGATCCGACGGCGCAGACGGATTGAGCGTCTTCATTACGTACCACGACAACGCATACGATAACCCGCCTTCGACGCCTACGGGCGATGGAACCACGGGAGGCTGGCACACGAACGCGACCTCTGCGGTGGTGTGGTTGTCGCAGAAAACAGCCGCTGATGCCAGCAGTGGGACATGGGGGACACCGTTCCGCGTGGCGGGCGTCGATGGGGCAGACGGTGCTGATGGGGCGGCGGGGGTCGATGGAACGGATGGAACCTCGATCGTCTGGCAAGGCACCTACGCGAGCCACCCTGCCAGTCCATCGAATGGGTGGGCCTACTACAACTCCACCGATGGCAAGAGCTACGTCTACCAGTCAGGTACGTGGTATCAGATGACTGTAGACGGTGTGGACGGGGCCAATGGTGCTGATGGTGAAGATGGTCTTTCGATTGTCTGGCACGGCGACGCGGCCTCTCCCGATCCAAGCTGGGAGGTGGTTAACCACTGCTACCGCGACACCGACAATGGGTACGCCTACATCTACAACGGTACGGCGTGGGAATTGATGGTTCGGGATGGATCGGACGGCACGGCAGGAACAGACGGCACAGATGGGCTCAGTGTGTTCGTCACCTACCACGACAACGCTGCCGACACGCAACCGTCAGACCCGACGGGCGATGGAACGACCGGTGGATGGCACACAAACGTCACGTCGAGCGTGGTGTGGATCAGCCAGAAGGTGGCCGCCGACGCCAGCAGTGGAACGTGGGGAACGCCGATTCGTATCTCCGGTACGGCGATCTGGTCGGAGGTGATAGACGACGGCGGCAAGCCCGAGGATGGGGCAACGGCCGGGGCGACGTGGGGGCAAGACATTGTTGGACAGCCGTTCGACATGCAGAATCTCGTCAAGAAGCCCACGTTTGAAGACGGTAGTCTTGGGACGTGGTTCGGCAACAACATCACTTTGAGCGATGTTACGGGGCAAGTGTGGACAAAGGCACTGGCGAGTTCGAGTCGTCATGTGATTGAGTACAGCCCCTATACGACAGCCATGCCCACATGCGTTCCAGGCGAGAAGTTCTATCTCGAAGCGGATGTGAACACAGAGGCATCCTCGTATGACTTCATTCTCTATGCGCGTTTCGTGAATGCTGCAATGGGCCCGGCACAATGGGTAGCGGCGAATACTTTGGCAGCCGGGCAAGGCTGGACCCGGTTGAAGGGCGTGGTGACGGCCCCGGCGAATTGTATGTACGTGATGGTGGATTTGTTCACCAGTGCGTCCTCCGGTTTCGGCACTGTACTGGTCACGAACATCCATCTATCTCGATACAATCCAGACGCCGACGTGACCGCCGAGCACCAGGGCGACATCAACATCGACAATATCCAGGACGGCAGCAGCTACAAGAAGCTGTCGGCGGCGAATCTGACGGCGCTGGAGTCGGCGATCAACCTCGACACCCCCCAGCCCCGCAACGGTTGGGAGGGGGCGTTCACGAGCAACAGCCCGTCGGCCGGTTATGTGGCCTGGACCAGTTTCGTGATTCGTTACCAGGGCACGGACTACACCATCGGGGCCTCCAACAGCAACAAGAAGTACCTCTACTGGAACGCTGGGGGGACCAAGACGCAACTGTACGGGACCGACGCGATCGGCGACGCCCTGGGCACGGGCAAGTTCATCGTCGGTTACAACGAGGGCGGCACGTTCTACCCGGCACAGTTCATCAAGATCATCCACGGCGCGTTGATCCAGGCAGCGACGATCCTGGCCGAGCACCTCAGTGTCAGCCAACTGTCGGCTATCGTGGCCGACCTGGGCACGGTCACTGCCGGCACGATCATCCTCAGTCTCGGCGGCGACAACCGTCTCAAGATCAGTACCAGCGGTATCCAGGGCAGCGATGACGGTGGTTCGAGTTGGTACAACATCATCACGACGGACGGCGGCAAGGTCGTGATTGAGGGCGACGTGGTCAAGGCCGGGACCATCATTGCCGATGCTATTGCCGACGATGAACTGACCGTGTTTCGCTCGGTCAATACGGCGGCCTCGGTGGCGTTTTCGACCAGCAGCTACGCCACGATCCAGTCTCGCAGCTTCCCCGCTTCCGGTGGCGTGGTGCATCTGACCATACAGGTGCAACTCAAGACCGACAGCGGCTCCGGCGATGTCGTCAACTGGCAGATCCTGCGAGGCACGACGGAGATCGTGTCTGGAACGCAGGCGATCACCAATGCCTGGAAGACCTATGCGTTCTCCTGCATCGACCTGCCGTCGAGCGGTTCATACACGTACTATTTCAAGGTCAAGGGCGTGGTCGCTGCCGGAGACGCACAGAATCGAATCATGTACTGCGAAGAGGCCATCAAGTGAAATTGATAGTAGACCTGCATTTCAACGGTGAGGGATAGCATGGCAAACGGAAATGGAACGCCGGACCCTACGGCCAACTGCGGGTCGGCATTGACAACAGGCGGCGCATTATGACACTGGAAGCCTCTGACAGGGATCAGTGGAGCGCCCTGCACGACATCAGGAGGCACATGGACGAATCAATGGAGCGACTCCGCAACCGCTTGCCGGTGTGGGCTACCCTGGCCATGTCCATCTTGACTGGGCTGGTGGGAGTGCTCCTGGCCCTGGCAATTCAGGCGCAACAACAGCGTATCGTCAACCAGTCTTGGCCGTCGCGTATTCACGTCCAGCAATAACGTCTACACCGTCGCCGAGTTCTGGAAGCTGTACTGATGGCAAAGCGGCGTCTGACCGAGAAGGAGGTTCTCGAAATCGAGCGGTTGTATCGGGAAACCGATATGACCCAGATGCAGATTGCGCAGCGGTTCGACGTGGCAAAGGGGATGGTGTGGTTTATCTGTCGGCATGAGGTTTGGAAGCGGCTGTGGTCGTGGCCACCGCACGTCCGACCGAGGAAGCATGACGGACGAGAGTGGAGCGACAGGCACTACGGATTGCTGATTCACTGTGCCAACGAAGCGATCAAGGGCTTTCGTTCCGACCGGATGATTGAGAGGGCCGACTTGGTCTCTTTTGGGTGGCTGATGTGTTTGCGGCATCGCAGAGTGGATCAACTTAAAGGCAGTGGCCGGTTCACGATTCTGACGATGATCGATTATGCGTGGTTCCTCAAGACGGGCTTGCACAAACAGCGTCGCGATGCGTTCGATGGATCGGTGGTGTCCCTGGCGGACCTGGAGGACTTTGATCCGGTGGACGACCGTGACCCGTGCCGGATCGCTATCGAGAAGGAATTGTGGGAGAACGTGATGCAGACGAAGCAGTGGAAGAAGCTGGAGGCGGACAAGCGGCGGATGCGTTTGAAGAGACAGGGACAAAAGCGGCAACGCGAGATGATCCGCGAGGCGGGTGAGCCGTTGCTGCCAACAGACTACATGAAAGGGGTATGAAGATGAGGCACGTTGCAATGATCCTTGCTGTCCTCGTTTTGGCACCGCTGTGTTTCGGGCAGCAGTGTCAGGAGCAGGTATGGATGAATCCGGCCGAGGTTCCGTTTGTAGTGGACCCCAATGCGATCCCGGCGGACCCGTACACGGGCGAACCGGCCTTACTGGCGTACTTGATCGGGGACGTGGGGCGAGAGTTGGTCTATGACGGCTATGGCTGCGACCCGGACGCCAACCGGATAACGTTTGCGGCCAGCAGGGGGTTCCTGGAGCACCCCACGCCGGATTCCTTTATGTGGCGGTATACCCCGGTGGCAACCGGTGTGCATTACGTGCAGATCACCGTCACCGATCAGCCGATGGCGCACCAGGAACCACTGACTCGGACGGGGACGATTGCCATTTTGGCGACGCCGCAGAATCGTCCTCCGGTGTTGTGTGGGGGCCGACCGTGATTGAGCTTGCTGTTGTACTGCTGCTGGCGTTGCCGCCTCGTTTGCACCCTGTGCCCGAGGCGGTTCGTCCGTACGTCCACCGTCTGCGGGGCGAGCCGGAAGTGGTCCGGTGGCTTTTGGATCATCGGGACAGCGAGCGGCCGTTGACGCAGATGATCGGTGACGGCGAGTTGCCGGTGGATGTCCGGCAGAGAGTCTGGCAGGCCAAGAGAAAGCTGAGGTTGGCACAATGAAGATCAGAACGCTGGGGTTGCTGTTGGTTCTGGCGCTGGCGGGCTGCTCGCGTGAGCACGTGCGCGGGGTGAGCCTGTCGGCCGGGAAGTTCGAGCAGGGCCTGTGGTACGACCACGACAAGCAGCGGTACGACGAGCACGGCTTCGGGATCAAGCTGGATATCGTGGGCGGCAACGTGCTGCGACCCATGAAGATCCCGTTCAGCACCCAGAACCCTTGGAAAGGCGGTCAGGATGCCGGGGTGCTGCGGTTTCCGTTCGTCGGGCCGTTCGTGTCGATTGCGATCGGCCCCTATGGATTGTATTTTGGGTTCAAGACGTACGAGGTCACGACGGCGCACGGCGGCGAGGACCGATACGGCAAGTGGATCAAGCCCGAAGAGGTCCCACCGGAGGGCAAGACCTTCATCTATTTGTGTCCGTCGGCTACGATCAGGCGGACTCGCTGGAAATGAACCTTGGACCGCATAGCGGGACGCGATTTGAGGATGGCCGATGGCTAACGGAAACGGTACCCCGGACCCGACCACGAACTGTGGTGTTGGGATTGACAACCGAAGGCGGATTATGGCACTGGAGAAATGCGTAGACGACCAGTGGACGGCCCTGGACCACATGCGAAACAGCAGCGACAAGGCGATGGCCACCCTGCGAATGCACATGGACGAGTCGATGGACAAGCTGCGCAACCGCCTGCCGGTGTGGGCAACGCTGGTTCTATCGATCCTGACCGGGCTGGTGGGGGTCCTGCTGGCGCTGTCGATTCAGGGGCGGGGCGGAAGTTGATCCACGGGAACCCGGACGGTATACGTGTGCTGATACCAGACGGTGCCCATCGCATCCAGATAGAGAATCGGCGTCAGATCCATTATCTCGTACGTCTCGCCTGTCCCTAATGCGCGAAGGCCCTTCTCCTTTCTCACCTCCAAAGCGGTTTCAGTTGGTTCGACGGATTGTCTCGTATTGACTCTTTCCCCCGCTGTAGCCATCATCCCATCCCTGGCGGTATTGGCTGTCGGACTCGTAGCGGTGGGTATCCTTGATGAACGCCATGTAGGGGTGCCCGGCGGCGGACAGCCCGCTTGACTCTCCGTGGTCGAACCCTTGGACGTAGGCAGGATCGTGCCCGGCGGCGAGCAGCCGCTCGGCGTTGCTCGCGCAGCCGGCAACGGTCGCAAGCACGACCAGGATCAGGGTGGTTTTGCCGATCTTCATGTTTCTCACCTCCAAACGCTTCTGCGTGCTTCTGTGGGCCTCGACGCCCGAGGCCCGAGTCGCCCAAGCATTGTCATGACAACGAGTTGCGGTGTCTACGGTATACTATTTTCGTAATTTTTATATTTTTCCATTGACGCCGGACGGGGTCATTGTATATTCCATGTATATTCAAAGGAGTGTTACATGGCCAGCAACAATCACAAAAGGGCATTGATGGTTTTGGGCGGGTCCCTCCGCAACACGAACGGAATTGTAGCAGATTGGACAATGGATGTCAATGGGGGATTTCCCTGCCAAGCCTCCTCCGGCGGGTGTGCGTCTTTGCTGGCCAAGCACTCCGGCACCCGCCGATTGTCAGACTCCTGCCTCCGTGGCAGTTCACGTTCCGGGCCGGCTCGCCAATCTCGCTTCCTCTCCCTCCGGTGCGACCGGCCCGTATTTTCAGCGGGTTAGAGTAGATGGCCACTCGGCGGTTTCATATGCCGCACACGCTGGTTAGAATCCAGCACCCGCTAATGGCCCCGCGTGACGGCTCCTGGATGGGGCGTCCGTGACGGTCGGTGACGATCTTTGGCAAGTGAAAAGGGTAGGTGTGAATTGGTAGGCAGCGCGTATTGCTGGATACCGGGCTGGTCGGCTACAATGGTAACAGTCGCGCATGGGGTTGTCCAGGCCAGGGCAACCCCAACTTTTGAATCCTCCTCCGAAGGCGGGCCGCGAGCCCGCTTTAGCCCCTGCGGGATGGTCCCGCGTCACGGTTTATCCGTTTCCGATGGCGTCCGGCTCGATACCGGAAGGGGGCTTGGAGTCCTTGGACGGGACTCTGTAGCAACTTCCTCGGATGCGGCACAAGCCGACGTAACGTCATGGATGACGTGCCTTATGGGTCAGGGGGCGGGCGGCACCACGCGCCCGCCGCTTGGCCCACCTTGATCCCTCAGAATGGGCGATTGCGGCGAGCCGAACCGCACGGATGCGGCGGGTCCGAGTCGCCTGTTTTCAGTCCGTTGACGGGGGCCGGAGCATGGATGCGACGGCCCCACACGAAACACCTGCCCCTGCCCAAGGCTGGAATGGATTCCGGCCTTGGGTCTTTTGTTTGCCATGAATCCTTGAAAAAAATATGGAGATTTATGGAAAACACTCTTGACTTAGGTATAGATGGCCGATATACTTCAATATAGAAGTCAACGCTATTTACAGTGAAAGGGAAAGACGATGACGCTATCGGAAGTCTACAAGCAAGAGGACGTGCAGCAGCGATGGGCGGACCTGTCGCCGGAGCGGCGGGGACGATTGTTCTGGCGGTTCAGTCGCCGACTGGAACGGCTGTTTACCCGACTTGCCCTGGTCTGCGTGTGCACGGACTGCCAGCGGGTGCTGACCTATGAGCAGTACATGGATGCTGGCCGCTGCCCGTTCTGCGGCCGATCTAACGTCGCGACTCCCTACGAGTGCTGACCATGAAACGGATGCGGCCCGATCAACGGCGACAGGTGGTGCGGGATTTTCTCGCCGCCCTGGAGCGCACGTGGTTGTGCCGTCACGGTGAATGGAATCAGGACAAGCTGTTGATGGACCTGGAGAACGAATTGAAACAGAGACGAAAGGGCAGGAGCAATGGCAAAGCGAAGTAGTGCTGTGATAGAGGCTCCGGCGGTGGCGGTCGGGGGGGCGGCCACCACGGAGACGACGCTGGCGACGCGGCCGGATGAATCCGCGTTGGCGGCAAGAACGTCGGACGTGGATCGACTGGTGACGCTGGCCGTCGAGGGCGGGGCGGCGGTGGAGACGCTGCGGGAGTTGTTGAACCTGCGGCGAGAGGCCAAAGCGGACGCGGCGCGGGACGCCTACACGGAGGCGATGGCGCAGTTTCGGGCAAAGTGCCCGCCGATCATCAAGACGCGGGTGGTGGACTTCACCAGCGCGAAAGGCCGGACGAACTACCGGCACGCCGGATTGAGCGAGTCGATCGAACAGATCAAGACCCTGCTCGGCGAGTGCGGGCTGAGCCATTCCTGGCGGACGGAGCAGCCGGACGGGATGGTGAAGGTGACCTGCACCGTGACGCACGCCTTTGGGCACAGCGAATCCACGTCCCTGTGTGCTCCGGTAGACCTGTCGGGCAACAAGAATCCGATCCAGGCGATCGGGTCCACGGTGACGTACCTGGAGCGGTACACGCTGTTCGCCCTGTTGGGTCTGGCGGCGCAGGAAGAGGACGACGACGGCCAGGGAGCCGGCGGGAACGGGGTGATTTCCGTGGAGCAGCAGACGGAGATCGAGCGGCTCCTGAAAGAGACGGGTTCGGACCGCATGAGATTTCTCAAGTGGGCCGGCGTCGAAGGCGTCGAAGACATTCGGGCCAGTCGGTTCGATTCCATCGTGGCCACGCTAAGGAGGAAATTGAGATGAGCGTGTCTAGTTGCGAGTCTCGATACGACGGGCTTATTGGTCAGCAATTCGGCGATTTAACCGTATTGGCTGTTGGGGGGCGAACGTCGACCGAGAAGCGGGTACTCGCAACACTGCGATGCGTGTGTGGAAATGAGATAGTGTGGCCCATTTGTCGCGTTGTGTCTGGTGCCAAGGCTCACTGTGGATGCAAGACTGATTACGTCTCTCGCCGTACGCACGGTATGCGAGGCTCACCTGAGTACCAAGCGTGGATTGGAATGAAGGCGAGGTGTCTGAATCCTCGTGGACGGGATTACCCGCGATGGGGTGGTCGTGGGATATACGTATTCACTGAATGGATTGACTCGTTTGAAGCGTTCTATGAGCACGTCGGGCAGCGGCCGGCTGGAACATCCCTCGACCGGATTGACAACAGCAAGGGCTATGTCCCTGGCAACGTGAGGTGGGCGACACATCGTGAGCAGGCTGAAAATCGGCGGGATACGTGGGCTGTTACTATTGATGGCGTGACGTTCTCTTCTATGGCCGAGGCCGCGAGAGCAAACAATGTGTCGGAGACAACGATAATGCGATGGTGCGAAGACGATGGTCGGCCATCTTGCAACAGACGAAGGAGATATGCCTCATGTCAATCGTAATGGATATCGAGCAACGTTCCGCTGAGTGGATAAAATGTCGCATAGGCATTCCCACGGCAAGCTGCTTCGACAGGATCATCACGCCGGCGACCGGCGGGCCAAGCGCGTCGGCGGTGGCGTATCGGCGAGAGCTTCTGGCGGAATGGCTGACGGCGCAGCCGGTGTCGGTCAAAGAGTCGGGCTGGATGCAGCGGGGCACGGAGATGGAGCCGGAGGCGCGGGCGTTCTACGAGTTCGAGGCGGACGCCGAAGTGACCGAGGCGGGGTTTGTGTTCCTGGATGAACGCAGGCTGATCGGGTGTTCGCCGGATGGACTGGTGGGCGACGACGGCCTGATCGAGATCAAGTGTCCAAGTCCTGGTGTTCATGTTTCCTACCTGATCGACGCGAAGCTGCCTACCGCCTACATCCCGCAAGTCCAGGGGTGTCTGTGGGTGACGGGCCGCGAGTGGTGCGACTTCATCAGCTACCACCCCGAGATGGAGCCGTTGATTGTCAGGGTGTGCCGCGACCAGTCGTACATCGCGAAGATGGCGACGCTGGTCGAGGCGTTCATCGCGATGATGCTCGAAGAGCGACAGATTCTCCTGTTAAGGGGGCTTGGGCCAAAGCAGTAGGTTATCAAATGGAGAGAGAAGGGGGTGCTGGAATGGTGATGTGTGCTGTGTTGCTCGTGTGCTTGTTGGCGTTCTGTGCATTGTGCTCTCTGTTACGCGCAACGTGGGTAAGGCGAGTGTATCACGTGGACGACATCGAGAAGGCTCTGCGGGAGAAGAATCAGAAATAGCGCGGCGTGGCATGGCTTGGCGCGGCATGGCCTGGCAGGGCCTGGCGCGGCTACGCGACGCAAGGCAAGGGAAGTTTTTTGAGGTTCACGGATGGACTTCTACGGCGAAACGATAGACGGACAGCCGGCCACGGACTGGCCGGCGATCCACAAGGCGTGCGCGAAACACCGGCGGTTTGTGGTGCGTGTCGAAAAGTTCGATGAGAAGCGCGAAATCAGCCGACAGCAGATGCGTTACCTGCATGGGGTGGTGTTCCCGACGGTTGCCCGCGAGATGCACGTGTCGCTGTGGGAGGCGGAGTTGCTCTGCAAGACCCAGGCGGGCGAGCAGTGGTTGGTCAAGAAGATGGGCGACGTGCGATTCATCCTGAGCAAGACGGGCATGAGCGTCAAGGACTGCACGGAGTGGATAGAGAACATCTTCGATTGGAGTGACCGAAATGGGTTCTTCGTTCCACCCCCGGACAAGACGTGGTGGCGGCGACGCATAGAGCCAGACAGGGCGGTGTGAGGCGTGACTGGGCTCGGCTTGACATCGCGACGCATCGCAAGGCCAGGTATTGTTTTGAGACAAGTGTTAAGGAGTGAAGCATGAGTGACACGAATGTAATTGTGCTGTTTGGGCGGCTGACCAGAGACCCGCAGTTGAGCTATACCCCAAGCGGTACGGCGGTTACGGATACGGCTCTGGCGTCGAATCGTGTGTGGAAGTCCAAGGATGGCCAAAAGCAAGAGAAAGTGCTTTTCGTGGACGTGCGGGCGTTCGGGGGCATGGCCGATACGGTCAACAAGTATTTCAAGAAAGGCGACCCCATATTGATTACCGGATCGCTTGAGTTCGACCAGTGGACCGCGAAGGACGGCACGAAACGGAGCCGACATCGGGTGGTATTGACGGGGTTCCAGTTCCTGCCGAGCGGCAATCAGGGCCAACAGCAGGGCAACGGTGGCCGACAGCAGCCCCCGCAGCAGCAGGCTGCGCAGGGCCAGCCGCAGGCTCCGCCGCCACAAGGACAACGAGAGCCCGGATGGGACGATGACTTCGGGCCTCCGCCCACCGACGACTCGATCGCATTTTGATTCCACGCGAGACAAGGAGGTTTGACGTGACAGGGTTGCACGTAGTGCGAAGCGACAAGCTGGACGGGGTGCTGCAAGAGTTCTCGGAGATCCTCTGGACCGAGTTTGGGGAAACGGTGGTCGATTCCGCAACCGACACGCAGTTGATGGAGGTGGTGGCGCTGTCCAGCGACGACCTGCTCGGCATCGGCTTCCGCGCCGGTGTTCGCGTGGCGATGACTCAGATGTTGTCGGGCAACGTGGAGGTGGAGTTTCTCTATGGCAAGAAGGCCGAAGTACCCAAGGAAGATGCGCCAGAAACGCGTGCCGTGCGAACGCCTGTACGATCCCTGCCAGGACGCGCGCTGCGATGGTTGCGGCGGCGGCTTTGGGGCCGGTGACATGGTCGTGGTCTGCGAAACGCAGGTGAACGACTTTCGCGACGACGACTTGGTGAAGATGTATCACGAACAGTGTCATGACCGAGTTTGAGCAGTTGTCTTTGTGGGTGGCCGGTCACAGCGTTCACGACGACGAGCGTGGCATGTGCTGCCCGGACTTCTCCTGTTGCCGGCCCGAGTTGCAGGCGGACCAGCAGACGCGATGGAGGTTCATGTCCGCGTACATTTCCGCGTGCGGCCGGCCGGGGAATGAGGACACGGTTCGTGGACAGTTGATGGTGCTTGGGATGTTGAACGGGTTTCTGGAGAGATTGGTGCGATGGATTGGCGATCCGCTCCGGATCGAGTGATGTTACCTGTCGTGGCTGGGCACGGCTTGGCGTGGCTGGGCGTGGCGACGCAAGGCCGGGCGTGGCTGGGCTGGTCGTGGCGCGGCGTGGCATGGCGTGGTATGGCGTGGCGGGGCCCGGCATGGCAACGCAAGGCAAGGGAATTTCTTTAGGAGAACGAAGCTATGAAGACCGTGGTGGCAACACTGAGATCGACGGCACCGTACAGCCAGAGCAGGCACTACGACGTGGAGAAGCTGAACAAGGAATCGGCGAAGGACTACGAAGATCGCACCTGGCGCAACCGCTTGCATGTAAACAAGGCGGGGAATGTCTTTATTCCGCCGATGGCGTTCAAGAATTGCATTGCGGAGGTGGCGCGGTATCTGGCGATGCAAATCCCTGGCAAAGGCAAGGCGACCTACACCAAGCATATCGAGGCGGGGCTGATGGTGGTTGATCCGTTGGTCCTGCCGCTCAAGCCGGAGCAGGTCGAAGGGGAGTGGCTGTTTGTCCCGTCGGATGGCAAGCGGGGCGGCGGTAAGCGGGTCTCGAAGTGTTTCCCTGTCATTCCGGCGTGGGAGGGGGATGTGACGTTTTACGTGCTTGACGAGACGATCACGAAAGACGTGTTCATCAAGCACCTGGAAGAGGCGGGCAAGTTCATCGGGATCGGTCGGTTCCGTCCCCGGAACAACGGGTATTACGGGCGATTCGAGGTAGTCAAAGTAGCGTGGGACGTGTGACGCGAAAGTGCTCGCGGCGCGGCACGGCTTGGCGTGGCTGGGCCTGGCCTGGCGTGGCGTGGCGCGGCACGGCTTGGCGTGGCTGGGCAACGCAAGGCAAGGCAAGGGAATGTATGAAGGAGATCACGTATGGATACGCAAAACGTAAAGGCGACAGCGGTACGGCAGGGCATGCGGCTGGCGACGTCCAAGCTCATCGAGGTGCTCAGTGCGGGCAAGGTGGGCGACGTGCTGACGGATGAGCAGTTGTACACGATCTGTGGGCGCAAGACGATGCCCGATGGCGACGGGTATGGAAATCTTCAATCGGCAATCAAGCACGTGGAGACGAACTACGGTCTTGTCTGGCGGCGCGTGAAGATGACCGGGTCGATCAAGTGCTATGACGATCAAGAGAAGTACGGGGTCATCAGGAGCATGCGCCGGCACGTCGGCAAGGTGTCGCGGAGGGCCTTGGTCGTAGGTCGGTCGATCCAGGTCGAGCAGCTACCGGAAGCGGAGCGGACTGAGGTGCTGGTGCAGGTCGCTCAGCTGAAGGCGATAGAGCAGTTTTCACGGACGGAAATGACCAAGCGGCTGGTGGCTCGCAAGGCTACGGCTGCGCCGGATATGGCGAAGCTGTTGGAGGCGTTTACGAAATAGCATGGTGCGACCGGGCTGCGCCCGGCGCGGCCAGGCAACGCGACGCGACGCAAGGCAAGGCAAGGGAAGTTTTCACGGAGCAGAGCATGGGCAAGGAAGTCAAGTCCGGTACGTATCGAGAGAAGTTGCTTGATCCACGGTGGCAGAAGAAGCGCCTGTATATTCTGGAACGGGACAGATGGTCGTGCGCGTACTGTGGCGACACGGAAAGCACGCTGCATGTTCACCACAAGCGGTATCGCCACAGCGTCGATCCCTGGGATGTGCCTGACGCCGATCTCGTGACTCTCTGCTGCCGTTGCCACGAAACGGAAACCAGCGAACGAAGGGAGGCGGAGGCCGAGTTGATTGAGGCTTGCAGGGACTCATTATCGACAGAAAACCTGCGCGACCTTGCCAGGTGCTTTCGTGGTGTTTCCCCTGGTGTCGAGGGCGATGTCTTTGAGTTACTCTGGGACATCCTACAAGATGCAGACTGCCGAATGTGTGCCCTGGCAATGATGGCCGTCTGCGACCGGTTTGGCTGGAAATTCTCTGGTGTTTGGGGGGGTATCGTTAGCGATGTCCTCGCTGCCGTAAACGCGGTCAAGGGGTATGATTTCGACCGGCTTGCTGAGTGTATCGGCAAGGCTCGGATGGCTGATGGGGAGCAGGAGATCGACACCGAAGGGGACGTAGGATGACTCGCTACTACATCCGGGAGTGGGATCAACGGTACGAGGTGAACAGCAAGGGCCATGCCTTGCATGACCGATTCCCCAGGCGTGCTGGGCCGCTGGAATTCGTCCGGCTCAAGGTCTATGGTCGGTCCCTGGGGATGGGTTGGCGCAAACTGATCCAGGTGGCCGGGGTCCGGGAGGCTCCGGCAGTTTTCGGCATCTTCTGCAAGCTGCTGGAGATCGCTGCCGACGCCAAGAGGGACGAACGAGGGTACGTGGACGATTCGCCGGAAGAGCCGTTGGCGTTTGTGCTGGGCCTGGACCGCGAGCAGGTGGCCAACGCCCTGGCAGTCCTGTCGAGCCCGGCCCTGCGATGGCTGGTCTGTGAGCCGGAAGATTCCTCGCGCGCGCACGCGCACGCGCGGAACACAACACAACTCAACTCAACACAACTCAACGTAGACGTAACCAACCAACCAACCGCCGGGAATTCCGGGAACCGCCGGGAATTCCGGGAAACGCCGGGAATTCCGGGAATTCCGGGAAACGACTACGACCACGACGACAGGCCCCTCTCGCGGTTTGGCGAGTTGGTGGCGTTCTGGAACACGTTTGGGCCTGAGCCGGTGAAGGAGGCGGAGTTGATATCGCTTGAGCCAAGATACGTGGCCCTGGTGACCGGTGTTCCGCCGAACCGATTCAGCCACGAAGAGATTATGGCGGCGATGGAAAACTACAAGCGGGCCAGAGAGTTTCCGGGTTCGCAAACCCATCCGCATTCCCTTGGCAAGTTTTTGGTGAATACGGCGCTGCTGACGAAGTTCCTGCCTGGAGTGTTCAATCTCCCGGATCACGACGGCACGCGGTTCAACAAGAAGGGCAACGAGCGCGACATCCCGAAGGAAGTGGAGGAATACCGTGAACGCAAGCAACGCTTCTTATCTGGCCAGTGAGTTCAAGGCCCTGTACGACGCCTGGGAGCCGAGTCCGGCCGAGGTGGACCTGTACGTGGATTTGTTCCAGCGGTTCGAGAAGGATCTGGTCAATGAGGTGATGCGCAAGTACCGCGTCAGTCCGGCTGGGGATAGGCGGGTGCCGAAGATTTCGACGCTCCGGGGGTTGCTGTTCAAGGCGGCGGCGGAGAAGGCGGCGGAGGGCGGCAAGATCAAGTCGGGTCCGAGGCTGGCGTATCGGATCGAGAGCGCCGATGGCAAGTACAAGCTCGAGTTTTGGTGGCCGGCGGGAAGCGTGATGCCGGAGTGGGACGAGTTGCTGGAGAAGCACGCATCGAAGGCACTGAGCAAGGTGGTGGAGGTCTACGCGGGTGAGTGGATCATCGTACGGCCCGAGCCGGACAAGCCGATGGGCCAGTTGCGGGGACGTCAGGCCATGCTGGAGGCCGAGGCGATCATTGCGATGCAGGCGGAAGAGACGCTGGGGAAGAGGTGGTTGGCGGAGCACTACGAGCGAAAGGTGAGGCTGGCGAGTGCGGCGGATCTGGTGTCGGCGGTGGCGGACGACATGGCGAAGGCTCCGCGCCGCAAGTCAGTGCCGCAGATGGCGAGCGAAATGATGGCCGGCGTTCGGGCGGAAGAGACGAACGTGTTCGCCCCCAAGCCGCTGCCGGAATGCGAGCACGCCGGGCTGAGTGACGAGCAGTTCTTCGCGGCCAATCCAGTCGAGTTGGACGGAGTGTTTTGACCTGTGTTTTCGGGATTTCTGTTTTTGAAAGGAGGCAAACATGCCTGATGCAGTCAATGGGTTCCTGGAACAGCTTGCCAGGACGCACAACAACACGGTGGAGGTGGCCAAGCGCATGCTCGCTGACAAGGAGCACGTGGAGGTCACGTTCAAGCAGGAGGGGGTTCAGCCGATCCGCGCCGAGAGTCCGCCGCGGGCTCATGTGTTCTGGTCGGTGGACGGGTTTATCGAGTACCTCCAGAAGTACGCCACGGACGATCTTGTGGTGCTGGCGGACCCGACGACTGGCGAGATGCAGGCGGTGCTGGACGAGACGGCGGCGACCGGCTTTGAGGGCGTGTCGTTCGAGCCTCTGTATCACCCCCTGTTTGGGCCGTGGTCCGACTGGATCGGCGGCGCACCGCGCGACATCAAGGCATTCGCCAAATTCGTGCTCGGGCAGCGGCATGTGATTGTGGAGCCGGACCCGAGGATGCTGGCGATGATGCTGTCTCAGATTCGGGTCAGCAAGAAGGTCGAGGCGGCGACGGGCTTTGGTGCCGAGTCGACCAATGGCGTGATGATCGAGACGAAGATCAAGGGACAGGTCCAGAGCACGGTTGTGGACCTGCCCGAGACGATCGTGATCGAGTGTCCGGTGTTCATGGACTGTGAGCCGGCCCGCATGGAGGTGTCGCTGGTGGTCGAGGACGCCGGCGGGGTGATGGTGCAGTTGATCTCTTCGGATGTCGAGCGGGAGAAGGTCGCGGCGACGCAGAGGGTGCTGGACAAGGTGTCGAGCACATTGGCTGCGGTGGTGGGCCTGGGCAAGGTCGAGCACGGCCGGTGGTCGTATGTCGGCCGCAAGAACAGCGACTCGCTGGCGTAGCCGGTGGATTGCCGGGCAGGGGCCACGGTGTGCCTCTGGCCGGAAAGTGGAACCGTATGCGAAAGGACAAGGACGTGAAGACGAAGATGTCGAAGGTTGCGGTGCCGGCCGGTGAGTGCCGGGCGGTGTTGGATGCAATGGTCAAGGGCGACTTGCTGGCCCTGGCCAAGATCAAGGGGGTGTCGGTTCGCGGCTCCAAGGCGGCGGTGATCGGCCGCATGGCGGCGGCGAAAGCGCTCATCTACCTGGAAATCCCGGTGGGGATGGACGGCAAGAGAAGGGGGGCCAAGTGAGCCAGTTTTCGTTTGTGCCACTGGAAGGCATCGGCCAGTTCAACCAGGGCAAGGTGTACGAGGACTTCATGGAGAAGCTCGCCGCCTTGCAGGACGACTACGTGAAGTACGTGCGCAAGTACGGGGTGCGGGCGGCGAAGAAGAAGGCGAAGCTGACGTTGACGGTCGAGTTCTCGGCGGACGCCGACAGTCTGGCGGCCATGGTCGAGGATCACGAACCGTGCTCTGTGGACATCGCGTGCGATATCGTGGCCACGCCGCCGAATCCACCTGCGTACACGAGCGTGGCGAGTGTGGATAGCCATCCGAGCAAGGGCCGGGAGTGCCTGTTCGTCCAACGGGGCGGCTCGAAGATGGACTCGCCGCAGCAGGGGACGCTTCTGACGGACGATGGACGCCATCGTGTGGACGTTGAGACCGGTGAGATACTGGAAGAGGCCCAGGCGTAGTTCTTGGGGGAGGGGTTTCGGGTGGTTTGTCGCGGTTTTTGGGGTCAAGAATGCGGATGTACTTTTAACGGCTCCTATATGCCTCTACAATCGACGAACGGCCCGGACCCCTCCTGCCCCCTCGCGAAGGGCAGATCGTGGCTTCCGGCCCCTAAGATCGGGGGTTCCTGGGCAGATTACGAAGGGGCTTAAGAACAAAAAGGTGTGGCAAGGCATGATAAGGCGTGGCGCGGCGCGGCGACGCGACGCAAGGCAAGGTGTTTTTGGTGGAAAGGATATCGTATGGCGGCCTTTAGCAGAGGTGGGCGGGTTCGCCCTCGGAAACGACAGGCACCGGGCACGATGAACAAGACAGAGGCGGCATATGCGGCGCGGCTGGCATTGCTCCAGCGCGCCGGGGAGATTCAATCGTTCCGGTTTGAGCCGATCAAGTTCCGGCTGGCTGACCGGACGTTCTATACGCCGGACTTTATGGTGGTCATGGGTGACGAGATTCAGTTCCACGAGGTCAAGGGCGGCTACGTGGAGGACGACGCGGCGGTGAAGTTCAAGACGGCAGCGGAGATGTACCCCGAGTTCGCGTTCCAGATGGTGTTCGCCGAGGTCAAGCGGGGGGAATTGAGAATCACGAAGGTGCGGGAGTATGGAGCATGAAGAAGAGCGTTTGCGTCGACCTGGACGGCGTGCTGGCACAGTACGACGGGTGGAAGGGCGTCGAGCACATTGGAGATCCGATCCCTGGCGCGGTCCAGTTCACCAAGAAGCTCCAGGAGATCGCCAGGGTGGTGATCTTTACCACCAGGACCAACGCCGACCCGAAGATTTCGGGGCGGAACGAATCGGTCCAGATGCTCACGCAGCGCGTCAAGCTGTGGCTCGACGCCCACGGGTTCGCCTACGACGAGATTTACGTCGGGCAGGGCAAGCCTCTGGCGGCGGCGTACGTGGACGACCGGGCGGTCGAGTGCCGGCCACAGGGAGATCGGTCGGAGTACCTGTATGCGTTTCTGGTCGCGAGGGATTTGGTGGAGGGATGCAGATGACATCGAAAAGCGGCATGGCTGATGCCTGTGGACTGCTTGGCGATCTGTGGCGAGGCATGACCTGGTTGGGGCGCATCGCGGTTTGGCGGGCGTTGGAATCAGATGGGATTTTCTGAAAATGATGTTGACAAGGAATACGAATCTGGTATACTTTGCAGTAGTCGCCACGGCATCGGTCGGGCTTTTGGGGTTTGTTGGGGATTCGCAACGTGCAGGTTCGCAAGACAGCCATCTATGCTATTCGGATATGCAACTTCCTGGCCGGGCAGGAATCGGCGATGACCCTGGCCGAGATCGGCGAGGCGGTGGGGATCAGCCGGGCCAGTGTGCAGCAGGTGATGATTCCGCTGTTGCGAGAGGGTGTGGTGACAAGTCGGTGCGGCGCATCGGGCGGATACTGGATCGAGAAGCGACGGCGTCCGAGTGTGGGCACACTGGTGGCGATTCTCGGGGATGGCATCTGTCCACCCATGACCGACGATTTGCCGGAGGAAGCCCGGATTCGTCGCAGGATAGGAGCACAAGTCGGAAAGGCCCTGCGAAAGATGAAGCTCAGCGACATTTGATCTTCGGTGTCTCATGCGAAGCCCGCCCGCACAGGGCGGCGACCGTGAGTCATCGTCTTTCCCTTGGCCCCCGTCTCGTCAACGGGGGCCGCTTTTTTTTGTTCTGGATAGCTTTTTTCCTGAATTTACGGCCCGCTCCTGCCGATCATATCTTATACTTCCATATAGAAGTACCCTCATTCTAACCCATGCAGCAGGAGGTGTTTATGAAGCGGACAGAGGTGCGTTTGGCGGTGGCGGTCTACGTGTTGCTGTGCCTGGGCGGGGTGGCGCGGGGAGATGTGGCGGAGCGGCTCGGGCGGACGTGGGCGGCAATGGCGATAGTGGAGAGTGGCGGCGATCCCCGCGCTGTCGGAGACGGCGGGCTGGCGGTCGGCATCCTCCAGATTCAGCCGGTGATGGTGGCAGAGGTGAACCGGATCGTCGGCGAGACGCGATACACCCTGGCGGATCGGTGGGATGTGCGCAGGAGCGTGGAGATGTTCTGTGTCTACAGCCTTCACTACTGGCCGGACGGGACGTCCGAACAGTGGGCGCGGGGCTGGAACGGGGGACCGGACGGCCCCCAAAAGGCAGCCACGCAGGGGTATTGGAGGCGGGTGTCAGTGCTTTTGGAAAAAATCCATAAAAATCCATGAAATTTCGCCTTTTTGCTCTTGACATAGGTATAGTTAGCCGATATACTATGTATAACAATCAACATTCCACTATTTGAAATGGAAAGACGATGAACCATCAACTTGAAGCATCCAGGCGAATCGCTGACGACCTGGGCCGGGGCGTCGAAATGGTCATGGCGGCGTTCGCGAAAGAGGAGGCTCGGGCACTGGAGGCTGAGGCGAACCAGGAGTACAGAGGTCACACGATAGCGAACATGCGCAAGGCGTTCGATCTCCTGGCGGACCCGGACGACTGGCGGGCACCGATCGACGCATGGATTGACCACAGGGCCTACGGCCTTGCGGCGGCGGCGGTCGAGTTCTTCACCTGTACCGAACTGCAAATCATAGGGGGCCCGCAACCGTTGACGGGCCGGATTCTGGTTCACGCAGACGGCTACCGCATGGGGCCGGCGGGGCCGTAGAGAAAGGAGCAAATCATGCGAGTAGTACAAGAGGCAGACACGACGGAAACGATTGAACCGACCGACCTCATCAAGATTGACGAGATCGACCCGACGGAACTGTTCACGGCCAAGGATGATGCGGGGGCATTGTTGGTGGCCGGTTTGATTGCTCGGATCGAAGATGCGGTCAAGAAGCATGTCCCGGATGTCTCTACCGACGCAGGGCGCAAGGCCATCGCTTCTCTGGCCCGGAAGGTTTCATCGGCGAAGGTGCTGGTGGACAATCTCGGCAAGGACCGGGTGGCGGAACTGAAAGCGATGCCGGCCAGGATCGACGCCGGCCGCAAGGTCTGGCGGGATTCGATGGATGCGTTGCGGGACGAAACCCGACAACCATTGACTGAGTGGGAAGCCGAGCAGGAACGTCTCGCCGAGGAAGCTCGCCTTGCCGCTTTGAAGGCCCAGGCCGAGGAAGAGGCGTACGCCGAGTATGCCTTGCGCGAGCGAGAGCGAATCGTCCGCGAGAAGGAGGCGGAGCTGGCCCGGATCGAGGAAGAGAACCGACGCAAGGCCGAGGCCGAGCGGGCCGAACGCGAGCGGGTGGAACGCGAAGAACTGATTCGCCGAGAGGCCGAAGAGAAGGCCCGGCGTCAGGCCCAGGAAGAGGCCGAACGCAAAGAGCGCGAGCGACTGGCGGCGGAAGAGGCCGAGCGCAAGAGGCTGGAGCGTCTGGCGGCGAACGCCAAGCACCGGGAGCGGATTCACCGGGAGGCGCGGGAGTCGCTGGTGATGCTGGACTTCACGCCCGAGCAGGCGGCGTATCTGGTCGAGAAGATCGCGGCCGGCGTGGTGAACAACGTGCGGATAGTCTACTGAGGCGGATCATGGCGGACACCCGCTACAACCCCAGAACCGGCAAGGCTTGGGCGGTCTCGGACCTCGTGACCGAGGCTCTGGAGGACGCATTTGTTGCCCGCGAGGGCTGAAGAGCTGAAGAAAGGGGAATGACGATGAACGAGATGATGACAAACTACCGCGTACAGATCGATATGAGTGGTGGCCAGGGTCATTGCTGGCGTAGCGTGGATGATCTGGACTGCCCGGCAGATATCGCAGAGGAAATCGCCTGCGAGATCATCGACGGCCGACGCGAATCCTGCGATGACTACATAGCCTCCAACGGCCAGCACTACCGTTGGGGCGTCTAACCCCCTGCCCCCGCTCCCGCGCCGGGGCAGAGTGAACCGAACACGCAACCGAATGAAAGGGAAATTACGATGGCAATCAGAAATGCAAATGAGATCACGGCCGACGAATATCGAGATGGTATTTTTGTGATCGAGGATGCCGACCAAATGTCAACTGGCGTGTGGTGGATTCCCGACGACTGGACGCCCGGAAACCGCCTGACCGCCTATGCGAGATGGTATGCAGATCGCGATACGGCACAGGCCCACCGCGAAAAAGTCATGACAGAGCCCGATGAGCCCACGCCGCCCCCTGTTACCTGTGCTCACTGCGGGCGCGAATTGGACGCATACGAGACTGGATGCGAGTGCGACGTGCCGAACCACTGACCGAACCAAAAACCGAAAGGACAGAACCATGCTCACACGACATATCAAGAAAAGCGACTACCGGACTTTGACCTAACCCCGTCCCCGTGCAGAAGAGAATGGAGATTAGAACTATGACGACTGTAGAAGCCAACCCTAACCCAAAACCGAACGATAGGACCCCGTTTGCAGTCACAGAATGCACGGGCTGCGTCTGTGTCTGCCATCGCGTCCGATGTGAGCCCAGCCCCGGTATGGTATTCGTCGAATGCTCCAAGTGTGGAGCAACCCAGCGAATCGAGCACTTTGACCATGCGACGCCGTGTTATCGTGGCGCGCGACGAAAGGAAAACCATGAGTCTCACGCATGAACACAAAATCACGCTGGAGAAAACGGCGCGATTGCAAGCAGAGCTAAACGACGCCATGCGCTATTCCGGCTGCCCTGATGGTGTGCCGTTGTCCGGGTGGTGTGCCTATCTGGCGTGCATTAGACGCGCCGCCATAGCCTGCATGGAAATCAACGATTCGGGCGAATCGTACAGCCACGACAACGCCGACGGTGCGCAGGCTCTGGCAAACCTGTTTTCGGCCCTGAACAGCGAACCGCCATAGCAACTAACCCCGTCCTATTCGCCCCCCTGCCCTGCCTCTGGTCGTACCATGCGGGCCGGGGCCTTCCGCTTTTTCGCCCTGGCGCGTTCTTGACTTCTTTTCGCATACGCCGCCTCTGATTCGTCATAATCACAATTTTTAATTCTGCGATAAGCATTTTATTGAGCCTGATTTGCAGATTTTTTTCCTGCGTTTTTGCCTCAATAATGAGGGTCGTGCTACGATCCAGGCAGGAAGCGCATACTGGGCGCATACGATTCGGCTCGGACACGCGTAACACTACACCGTGACATCCCTATAGGGTGGATAGCAGCAGTGATCTCCAACAACCACACACAGCAATCATCAGCTCGCCCGCCGGCCCGGCGCTCCGCTCCCACCTCGTGAGATCGGCTGCTATCCAGCCGGGCCTGGCGGCGGGCCGGAAAAAGGAGAATGAACGATGACAACTGAACAAACCATCACGATCAACGGCGAAGAGTACGAGATCGCCAATTACACCGATGCTACGCCAGCCCTGCCGGATATTGATTGGGCCGATTGGTGCGGCGAAGGCTGCACAGAGGTGGCGGATAACGAGATCGATGCGTGCTACCGCTACGATCTGGGCAATGGCCTCTCGCTCTACATCGATCGCGAGCAAGGTGCGATTACGGCCATCAGCATCAGCCGCGACACAATGATGGAGCATGTGCAGGAGTGGTGGAGCAATATCACCGATGGCAGCGATGAGCAGGCAGAGTGGTTGGCGGCGTGGGGGCTCAATGCTCTGAGCACGCTTGTGATCGCCAAGCCAGGAGACGAGGGGCCATTCCGCGTGTGGTGCGAGCCGCAATACTTTCCCGGCACGTGCAATGCGCCGCTGCCACGCTATGCGCATAAGTGGGCTACAGATGCCGAGTGTGTCACCCCGGATGACGATCTTGGCATTGCCGAGTTTGACACATACGAGCAGGCACAGGCATACATCGATGAGTATTACAGTGCTCCGAGCCGCTATGATGGGATCCCGGCCTGCAATGTAATGAGCCACGGGCAGGCCGGACCGGATCGGCTGATGATTGTCCGGGCCGACTGACGCATTCTCTGGCCCCAGCGCTGGCGCGGGCCGGGGAGGTGAACAACGTGAGGATGGTCTACTGAGGCGGATCATGGCGGACACGGAAACCATTCGAGCGAAGCTGAGAAAGATTGCCGCCTTGGCCGAGAGGGGCGTTGGCGGAGAGTGCGACAACGCCAAGGTAAAAAAACAGCCTCCTGATTTAACAGCGGGAGAATTTAACAGGAGGGAATGCTGATGTGGCTACCCGAGGGATGGTGGATCATCACCGAAAAATCGACCGACGGCACTCGGTTTACTGCTGGCGCGAAAGGATTGCCCGAAATTGAATCCTCAGCGAAATTTCGCTCAGACCGTGACGCCACTG
>Ga0209723_1001393_pt1 | contig 37852 bp, 41 predicted proteins | sample BiotimSIPDNA_2_FD_185750 | JGI IMG/M metagenome (GOLD analysis project Ga0209723, IMG submission 185750) | Anaerobic biogas reactor microbial communites from Washington, USA - Biogas_R2 time_0 SIP DNA (SPAdes) (version 2) | ecosystem: Engineered > Bioreactor > Anaerobic > Unclassified | place... | reverse complement strand
TGCAGTTCGAATTGAATTTAAACTTTAGTTGCGGCAAAAATAACGAGATCCACATGGTCTAAGGTCACATGCTCCTTTACTCAAAGAGCATGCATAGAAGGTAACCAGAGACAGATGGAAAGAAGACGTGGCAATCAAAGTTCACATTATGCGGAGTCTGCGCCCACGAATAAAGCAGGGCATGATGCAGCAGACCTTCACCTGATGCGTCTGTCTGCCTGCTGTATTGGATAAGAACGAACAATGAGTACCGAACGTAACCCCGCAGATATTGGCATCACAGCTCAAGACTTTGCTGACTGTGGCTGGAAAGAGGTATTGAGCAACACGGAGCGAGACGGCTATGTTTCCATGTGGCTGGCCTTTTGTACCGCTGCAAGGCAAGCGGCAGAAGATGGACAACAGCCCCATGCGAAGGTGCTCTGGCTACTGGGCGACGCATGCTCAATGATGCTCTCGCCTAAAAGCACCAACGAACCGTTCAAGCCCGCAAAGAATGGACTGAGAGGAAAGCGGTCGGCAATTCCCGAGGACCTGTCTGATATCGAGATAACATTTCTTTCCGAGATCGTTGGTGGCATTAGTGATCCATGGTTGAAAGCGCGTGTGGCAGACCTTGTTTGGATCAGAAAACGACCACGTGATGTCAGTTTCGCTTTGATGGCAATCGATAGTTACCGGTCAATACCAATAGATCCTGATACGTGGGTGTTCGATGGCCAAGAGTGCTGGGAGCGCGCCATACGTTTGGCTCTTATGCTCAACGCAGGTTCCGGAAACCGCTTGAAGGAGATAGAAGACACTGTTATCGGGGCATTTGACTCGGCCACGTGTCAGGATGGTTTCCTCGCCCTCTGGCTGGCAGGCTTGCTCTTCGATAATGGACTCGGTCGGGACAAACATCTGATCATCGCGCAGAAACTTGAGTCTCTGGGACGTGAGTTCGACAATGAGAGTGATCTCCACCGTACCCGCGAATTCTTTGGGGCCTCAGCAAAATGGTTCAGGGCAGCCGCCGATAACGCAAAGTTCGCTGAAATGGCGGTCGCCGTCGCGGAAAGTTTTGTCAAGGAGGCGGGGGCAAGAATTGCATCCGATAAACCAAGTCATATGGCCGCGGCGGGTTTCTATGAGGACGCTATCCAGACCTACCGCACAATCCCCCGTTCTGAACGACCTGTTCATCGGGTAGATGAGCGGCTCAAAGAACTTCAATTACGTCTCAACGAATCGGGAGAGAGGGCGCTGGACGAGATGGGTGTCATCAGCATCCCTGGCGTGGATCTCAATCAGGTTATCGAGGATGCTGGGAATGCAGTGCATGGTAAGAGCATTATTGAAGCCCTGAAAGCGTTCGCCGATTTACAACCATATTCAAAAGTCAAAGAACTTCGCCAGCAAGTAGTCGAGAAACTTCGGAAATATCCAATTCAGGCTATCATCCCGGGGGTTGTGATGGGTCGCGATGGTCGCGTCATAGCCAAGCGACCCGGCATGAGCCTGAGCGATACACCTTCCGAGGACGACGAGATCGGTATCCGTGCCGAGATGATCCATGATCACGGTATCCTGGTCGGAATGGTTGTTCAGGGCCGCATCTTGCCTGCACTTGAAGTTCTACAATTAGAACACCGCTTACGCGAATCAGATTTCGTTTATCTCGCCAGCCGGTCACCGATTGTGCCCATTGGCCGCGAGCGTCTCTTTGGAATGGCTCTGTTTGCCGGTTACGACTATGACTTCGTGACGGCACTCCACCTCCTGATACCACAGATCGAGCATATGGTCAGGTTCCACTTGAAATCCGCCGGCGTCAAGACCACGACCCTGGATAGCAAAGGCATTGAGACAGAGAACGGCCTGAGCACACTGATGGACCTGCCGGAGTGTAAAACGATATTCGGTGAGGATCTGACTTTCGAGATACAAGCGCTGTTTTGTGACGCTTTCGGGCCGAACCTGCGTAATGAGCTTGCACACGGCCTTCTCGACGACAAAGCCTGTCAAACCGCTTATGCGGTATATGCCTGGTGGCTTGGTCTCAAACTTGTGTTCAATACATTCTGGAATGCCGCACGTAAGATCGATGGAAGTGACGAGGAGACAGCAGCATGACCCCCGTCCGAATCTTCATCAGCAGCGTGCAGAAGGAGTTCGCCGACGAGCGGCGGGTGCTATTCGATTACATCAGGAGCGACCCTCTGCTGCGTCGTTTTTACAATGTATTCCTCTTCGAAGACCTGCCGGCTTCCGGGCGCCGGCCGGATGAGACCTATCTGGCAGAGGTGGACCGGTGTGGCGTCTACCTTTGCCTGCTTGGTAACGAGTACGGCCGTGCGGATACCGACGGTCGCTCGCCCACCGAACGGGAGTTTGATCGTGCCGCTGCCGGAGGTAAGGAGCGCCTGGTCTTCGTCAAAGGCAATGACGACTCAGTGCGTGATCCGAGGGTGCTTGCTCTTCTCCGCAACGTTGACAGTCAGCTCATCCGCCGCCGTTTCGGCAGCGTCCCGGAGTTGACTGCGGTGGTTTATGCCAGCCTTGTCGAACACCTGGACCGCACCGGCGCACTGCGAACCCGCCCATTTGATGCCTCCGCATGTGCCGATGCTACGTTCGATGATATCTCGCAGGAGAAGGTCGGGGAGTTTCTTTCCCGTGCTCAGCAAAGTCGAGGGTATGCCCTCAGCCCCAATACCCCGGTGCGCAAAGCGCTGGCGCACCTGAACCTGCTTGATGGGAGTCTCCCCAACAACGCGGCTGTGCTCCTGTTCGGTAAACAGCCTCAGCGTTTCCTTGCCAGCTCCGAGGTCAAGTGCCTTCACTTCCACGGAACCGTTGTGGGTAAACCCATTCCCTCCTACCAGATTTACAAGGGCACTGTCTTTGAACTGGTCGATCAGTCGCTTGACTTCGTGCTCTCCAAGATTGCCCGTTCTATCGGCACCCGAGCCGAGGGGCCTACGGCCCCGGCGACATACGAGGTCCCCCCGGAGGCTGTGGGGGAGGCTATCGTCAACGCCATTGCGCACCGCGACTATGCTTCAAATGCCTCGGTTCAGGTCATGCTCTTTTCCGACCGATTGGAGGTGTGGAATCCCGGTCAGCTGCCGCCGTCCCTTTCGCCCGAGGCGCTCCGTGTCCCGCATCCCTCTATCCCGCGCAACCCTCTCATTGCAGAGCCGCTCTTCCTGACTCGCTATATTGAGAAAGCCGGCACCGGAACCCTTGATATGATCGAGCAGTGTACCCGGGCCGGCCTGCCGCCGCCGGAGTTCCGGCAGAACGGCCAGCAGTTCGTCCAGGTTCTATGGCGCCCCGGGCGAGACCGGATAGTAAGCGCTAAAACAGGGGACCTGGTGGGGACCAAGCTGGGACTAAGTGGGGACCAAGTTGAAGTGCTGCGCACCTGTGTGACGGAGACATCCATCTCCGAACTTATGGATATTGCAGGGAGAACGAATCGCACCAAATTCAGGAACTCCGTACTGAAGCCACTGATGCAGGCGGGGTTGATCGAGATGACCATCCCGGACAGGCCCCGGAGCGGCAACCAGAAGTATCGGGTCACTGAGAGGGGGCGTGCCCTGCTTGCCGGGAGGGATACGCCGTGACCACCCGCGAGGCCGGCCCGCAGGCCCCGGTGCGCTACGAGCTCCCCAAAGAGGTGGTGGCAGAGGCGATCGTCAATGCGGTCGCCCACCGTGACTACACGAGCAACGGCAGCGTCCAGGTGATGCTCTTTGCGGACCGCCTGGAGATCTGGAACCCGGGCACGCTCCCGCCGTCCCTGACGCTCGAAAAACTCCGGCAGGCCCACGGGTCGGTGCCGGGCAACCCGCTCCTCGCAGAGCCGATGTATCTCACCGGCTACATCGAGCGGATGGGCACGGGGACGCGGGACATGATCCGGCGCTGCACCGAGGCCGGGCTGCCGGAGCCGGAGTTTGCCGTCAGTGATGGGTTCCAGACCATCATCCGCCGGACTCTGGCCCCCAGTCTGGCTCCGCAGCCAGAGTCACAGCCAGAGTCGCTGGAGACGAGAGTCCTCCGGCTTCTCGAGGACGAGCCGAAGTCCAAAGCGGAACTCTCGCGGGGGCTCGGACAGAGAGAGATCTCAGGTCAGCTCAACAAGGTCGTCCGCAAACTCCTGGCAGATCGGATGATCGAGTACACCATCCCTGAAAAACCGCAAAGCCGGCACCAGAAGTACCGCCTCACCGGGCAAGGCCGGGCTGCGCTCGCGAAAGGCCCCAGAGGAGATGCGTTATGAGCACCTTCGGCGAGCGTGGGATTTTCACGCAGATGCTGGTCGTCACCTCCTTTTAGGGGATGCGTTAACCACGGCAGGCTGAAAGAGGTGACGAAAGAGCACCCGCACGACATCACCGTGGCTTTTGGCGGCCCGATCGAGAAAGGGCTTCTGATGAGTAAGGGGCCGGGAAGGAGCACGTTCTCCTACCGTCCCGGCCGCCGCCCGATGGAGGGTAAATGTTCGGAGCTCTTGGGATCTGTTCGAGGTCGAGCTCCGAACATTTGCCGGGGGAGCTTCGAACATTTGATCGCAAGCTCCGAACATTTGGATACATTGCGCGAGATTGCAAGGCTGGTCGGATCTGTGCGGAAAGCGCCGAAGAAGGCGGTCTACCGTTCGCGGGAGGCACAGACGCATATCTGTGAGGGGTGTTATTCCCGGCTCGTGCGGGAGGGGAACGCGAGGGTGGGGGTGCGGTGATCTCGTGGCGTTTCAATCCTCCACGAAATAGAGAATCCCCGAGCGTCAGATATCGGACACCTGCCAAACAAAAGATGTCCGATATGTCTGATAAATGTCCGATAAATGTCCGTTATCTTACAGGGTATACTCTCGATACATCAGGCTTTCCCGGCGTGTGACCGAGTTAAAACATAGGTTCCAGGCGATCATCCGTCGGGGCCAGCGTGAGGGAGAACCTTCGGGAAAACTGGCGCACTGGACGATAACCCTGGAGCGGGAGGGAGCCGTGATCGTCGTCCGGGGCGAGGGCGCTCTTCAACCTCGCTCCGCCGGGTGGATAGGGTAGAAGAGGTTCTGAAAGAAGATCGCGCTGTCGACGAACTGCACATCCCCCTTCGGGCCGACGATCTCGGACGCCGTTCAGGCCTCCTCCCCGGCCCGCTTGAGGATGAACTGATAGTCCTCCTCCGGGATCTCCCGCATGGCTATGCGGAGGTGGCCGCTCCACATCGTTTTATTCGTGATGAATGTGAGATCCGGGATCAGCGGCTTGAACTCAAGGGGTTCGGTGAAGACTGCCACCGGCCGGACCTTCATGCGGAAAGGGAAGACCTCGTCGCCCATCTGCGGCGGGGTGATGAAGAGGCGGGAGTGGTCTTCGTAGGGCTCTGAGATGACTTCATATGCTCCGGTTACTGCTGAGGGGAGGATCGTGTCGCCCTCTTTCTCCTGCCGGACGTACACGAGTATTGTATCGCCGGGCTTCACCCGCTGCATGAGGCTTTTGTTCCGCTTGGGTACTCCCCAGATGTGCTTCTTTTCGAGGATCTTCCAGTTGTCCCGGTTGGAGGAGGCGATCCAGTGGGTCATACGTCACCATTCATCTGCCGATTTTAAAATCCTTGGGATCTTGAGGACGCTTGCACGAAAACGGAATATTATCCAACTCCCGCTACGACTTGCATGTAGATGCGATTGAACATGTAATCCTTGAAGAGTTTAGCGAAGGTCTCATCGTCATTGATCTTTTTGAAGATCTCCCTGTTCGTGGAGAGCATCTCGATAAGCGTATCCTCAAAAAAGTTGTTGAAAGCGATACGGACGTTATCTCTTGAGTTAATCTCCGGGTTGAACGTCTGCCGCAACGTGGTGTTATCTATCAGCCTTTTCTCCATGTCGTCGGCGAAGTAGGCGATTTTGTCCTCGTTGGTGAAGTCAGTGCCGAAGTTCTCGTTGATGTACTGGATGATCTCCGAGAGAGGGACTTTTTCTTCCGGCAGGAGCTGCAGGGGCCTTTCATCGGGCTGTATCAGCGTTCCGTCCGCATTGATCATGACCCTTCCGCTGCTGGTCTCCTGAATCCGATATGAATCCATATCGATGTTCTCGATCACATCGACCGGGAGGCGTTCATTCTCCTTCGGAAGGGCCTTCAGGAGGTAGCGGGCGAACTGATAGTACTTTTCGAGCGCTACGTCCTGGAAGGTGATGATCTGCGAGAGGAAGGCGTAGAGGTTGACGAACTGCCGCAGTGTCTTTTTGAACGTCTCGCGGTCTTCCTTCTCGAGGTGCGTGTAGTTCTCCGCAACCGGCCGGATGATGGTGTGAAGCATCTCCTGCCTGCCCTTCTCCGCGAAGTATTCGTTGCCGAACGCCTCTACGTCGTCTGCGGTGTATATGGCGGCCTGGTCGAGTTGATACTGGAGATCGTAGAGCCGGTTCGGGTCGGTCGGCTCATTTAAGAGGGTCTTTTCGTAGTAGGGTGCAAAGGATTTCTCGATTTCCTGGGCGTCGTTTGCGAAGTCGAGCACCATCGTGTCGCTCTTCTGCGGGTGGATGCGGTTTAACCGGGAGAGCGTCTGGACGGCGGCGACGCCGGAGAGTTTCTTATCCACGTACATCGTGTGGAGCAGCGGCTGGTTAAAACCAGTCTGGTACTTGTTTGCAACGACGAGAAGCCGGTTTTCCGGTCTCTTGAACTCATCCGCCGTCTGCCGGTCGGGGAACCCGTTCATGCCGCCTTCAGTGAACTTCTCCTGGAGGTCGGGGTCCAGCACCTCGCCGGAGAATGCGACAAGGGCCTTGAACGGGAGGTGGTTCTCGCGGATGAGCCGGTCGATGGTCCGCTTGTAGCGGACGGCGTGGAGCCGGGAGCGGGTGACGATCATGGCTTTGGCCTGCCCGCCTACCCGGTGCATCACCTCGTTTGAGAAGTGGTCGAGGACGATCTCGCACTTTTTGTTGATCGCGTGTTCGTGGAGGTCCACGTAGGACCGGAGGAGGGCGGTCGCCTTCCTCCTGGGATACATGGGGTCGCCCTCGATCTTCTTGAGCAGGTTGAAGTAGACCTTGAAGGTGGTGTAGTTTGCGAGGACGTCGAGGATGAAGTTCTCAGCGATCGCCTGGTGCATGGAGTAGAGGTGGAAGGCTTCAAACTCGCCCATGCGGTTCCTGCGCCCAAAGAGTTCGAGCGTCTTCTGTTTAGGGGTGGCGGTGAAGGCGAAGAAGGAGACGTTCTTCGGGCGCTGGGTGGTTTTGAGATACTGTTCGATCTGGGTGTTCACCAGGTCTTCGTCGTCGATATCGGGTTCTTCGTGGTACTCGGCCTCCTCGAGGGTTCTCGGGGAGAGGACCTCGCGGACGCTGCGTGCGCTCGCGCCGCTCTGGGACGAGTGGGCTTCGTCGATGATGACGGCGAACCGGTCTCCGGGGCGTTTTGCGATCTCGTGTATCGCGTGCGGGAAGGTCTGGACGGTGACGACGATGATGTCTTTGTTCTCGCTGAGGGCTTCGGAGAGCCCTTTTGCTTTTCTGCCGGAGATGGTGGAGACGACGCCTTTGACCTGCTCGAACTGGCGGATGGTCTCCTGGAGCTGCTGGTCGAGGACCCTCCTGTCGGTGATGACGATGATCGAGTCGAAGAGCCGCCGGTCCTCGTCGCCGTAGAGGGTGGCCAGGTAGTAGGCGAGCCACCCGATGGTGTTGCTCTTGCCGCTCCCGGCGCTGTGCTGGACGAGGTAACTCTCTCCTGTGGGGCGGGACCGGGCGTGGAGGACGAGGCGGCGGACGGCGTCGAGCTGGTGGTAGCGGGGGAAGAGGAGTTTTTTTCCGGTCTTTCTGCCGTTTTCGTCCCGCTCCTCCACCTCGCGGATGAAGTGCTCAAGGATGTCGAGGACGCTCTCGGTGTTCCAGACCTCCTCCCAGAGGTAGGCGGTGTCGTAGCCGTTGTGGTTGTTCGGGTTCCTCTCAGGGTGTTCGGGGTCGCTCGAATCGCCGCGGTTGAACGGGAGGAAGGCGGTCTTTTCGCCCGCGAGATGGGTGGTCATGCAGGCGAGGTAGGGGTCGACGGCGAAGTGGGCGAGGCACCGCCTGTGTGCAAAGAGCGGCTCCCTGGGGTCGCGGTCTTTCCGGTACTGCCGGATTGCGTGCTCCACGGTCTGCCCCATGAGCGGGTCTTTGAGTTCGGCGGTGAAGATTGGGATGCCGTTGACGAATATGGTGAGGTCGAGGGACTGCTCCGTCCGGGCGGAGAAGTGGAGCTGGCGGACGACCGAGAAGGCGTTCTGCCGGTAGAGGTTCCGGTGCGTCTCGTTGAGGCCGGAGTTGGGCTTGAAGTAGGCGAGGTGGAAGATGCAGCCGAGGTCGTGGACACCTTTTTTGAGGACGTCGATGGTGCCCCGCTTCTCGATCTCGGACTTAACGCGGCCGAGGAACTCCCGGCGGGTCTCGGCCCCCCGCTGCTGCTTGAGTTTCTCCCACTCGGCGGCCTGGGTGGCGTAGATGAAGCCGCAGAGGTCGGTGGGGATGAGGCAGAGGTCGCGGTCGTAGTCGGCGCTGGTGCGGAGGCGGTAGTGGAAGCCGGGGTCGACGAAGGGGTTCTCCTCGTCGAGGGTCGGCGGGAGCTCGCCGGTGAGGGTCTTTACGATTGTCTCTTCAAAGTCCGCTTCGGATACTGTCGTGACCATGACGGCCTCCTCCCCGGCATCCCGGGGGCTCGGGAGCCGGTTTTGTGGCTTATTATGGGAAATGGGTCCTGATGTGACATCAAGGTATTGATTGGGCCTTTTGCCGGGGCTGAACAATAGAACAGGATCGATACTGTTGAATACGGCGGGATGGATTTACTGGTATGCCTCTCACCACCGATGATTTCCGGAGAGAACTTCGGGAGTGTCTCTCCCAGGTGGAAGCGTCAGGCATGACCGAGATCACGCTCCGGGCCGGTGATCTCCACAAGACTCTGGGTGGTTATTCCGGATCAAACCACCGGATGTCGGCCTGCTGTTCGGCAATGTACCAGGCGATGGAGATCGGGGACGAGATCGTCAAGGCGCCACCAAAGGGGAAGGGTGCAAACCTGTATATCTGCTATCACCTTCCCCGCCCCTGAGTGGTCGAGGTGCAGGAGAACCTTCGGCTGGTACTCCCCCGGAGCCGCAGGTCTTTGCAGATCCCGAGTATCTGATGCTCCGTCATCCTGAGTATGCGGCGCTTGACCAAATCAGTGATCTGGTCAGAGCCACGCCTGCAACGGTGGTCAGCATCTGTCGCACGATCACCGAACATATCACAAGGAATGTCTGCACCCGGCAGGAAATTCAGGCCAAGAAGATGAGCCTTGATGAGATGTGCGGGATAGTGAAGGCTTACGAACTTCTCGATCCCCGTGCCCTTGCCTACCTTAATACACTCCGTATCATGGGAAACAAGGCGGTTCACGCTGACGCGGAGTTCCTGGAGCAGGACCGGATTATCATCTGTTCAATTCTCCACGAGTACCTGCTTGCTGTGCTAGAGGCGGAGCTGATCTGAAGATTGCCCGCGAAGAACAATATTTTGGATGGCAAATCTGGTGGTAATGTTGAACTTACACGATCATCTGACACAACTGAAGTTCAATCATCTTCACGAGAATCGCCTTGATGACATCAAACGGAGCGCTTTTCACCTGTTCACCGATTATACCCATCGCTTTCTGCCACAGCCCCTCATCACGACTGGCATCGAGGAAGTCATGACCTGCCCAAGTCATGCGGAAGATGGCGTAATCATCTGGTTTTACCGAGTCCACACCGTAAAAGATTTTTGCCTTGATTAACCCGGCATCGTTAAGAAGATAAACGTGATATGCGATCTCTTCAGGTGAGCAGTCTTCTACCTGTATATTAGCAATATCATCACCTGTTGAAGATTCTATCTGGAATAAGATTTGCCGCACCAGTTCCATGTCACGCTTCATGCTGCCTCCCCTTCGTCCCGGACGTCGATCTTTCCGGTGACAGCGGCGGAGATGAGGGCGGTGCGATATTCCTTAAACAGGGCAATTTGCCTGTTTGCACGCTCAAGGATTTTATCAGGCATGGCACATTTTTTGTCGATGAGAGCCAGAATCTGCCGTTGCTCAGAGACCGGTGGACACAGAATTTTAAGCTGTGGAAGTTTACTGGCCTTAATTCCGAGAACTGTTGACCCAGTGCTCTGACAGAGCATCTGATTCTGAAAATATGGGGATAATACTGAATAAAGCACAAAGCGCGGCTCGAAAAGGGAAGGGTCCATCCGGAAACGAATTACACGCTGTGCAAGAGCAATATCCTCTCTATCAACAAGTGCCGCATATCCAAGCGGGGCCTCGGTAGTCAGTAGTAGGTCGCCAAGCTGGGGAAGCCCTCGCCGCATGATGGTGAGGTAGTCTATCTCTGAAACAAACTCTCTTGAGGCTTCATAGTCAATCCAGCCCTTGCGGATATTCTTTGCTGTCACCAAGAAAATTCCGCTTTCAGTCTTTGTTGGCGTCGCGCCTCGATAGTCTGCTTGCTCAATGGCACAGCGTGTAAACGCCCGAACCTCCCAATGAGTCGGCACCTCCCCGATCCACTCCACCCCGGAATCCTTCATCTCCACGTCCGGGTCGAGCCCCTTCGTCACGGCGTGGGTGATCAGCGCCTGTCGCTTCTCCTCGAGGAGTTCGATGAAGCGGTGCTTTTTCTCGATAAGGGCGTCGATTCGGGCGGTCTCGCGGTCGAGGAAGGCGACGATGGTGTGTTGTTCGGGGAGGGGGGGGAGTAGCCACGTAGCGTTAGCATACTTTTCCCCGTTAACGTTTTCAATCGTTGACGAGATTGCCGTTACTTGGAGAAAGTCTGCGAAAGCTTGAGTCTTGGTGAAAAGGAATACGAATTTCGGCAAAACATTCTCAGATGGAACGAAACGCACAAGGTACCCGGCATAGGCGCAAGGTCCGTGCTCCCCAGAGTCATAGAGAAAGGCACGACCAACAGTTCCGCTACGTGAGATGAGCACGTCCCCACCTTTAAGTAAGTAGTCTTTTACTAACTCCTCTGGGACGAAGACACCTGTTTCCTTGAGATGCCCATCCTCAGTTATATCGGTGGTACGAATGAAGCGAACCCCTGTTGTTGTATAGGCAGTTGCAGCCACGTTTGCGCCGTAAAGTGCTGATCGTAAGCACAATGTCTTTAGCCGCCGCACCTCCCAATGCTCCGGCACCTCCCCAAGCCACTCCACCCCGGAGTCTTTATACGCCGGATACCGCTTCCACGCCCGCACCACCGTCGGGTCGATCGCGAACCCCTCGACGTCTCCCGCGCTCATGCCGCCACCCCCGCGCCGCAGACCGCAGGCCCGGCGGCCGGCCGGGTCCGATCGTTGTGCGACATGAAACCCCACTTTGTGTCGCACAAATATTGTTGTGGGTCATCAGTGTCCCACAACCGCCCCCGGGATCTGGTTTGTGTATACTCTGGTATACACAACGAACTTTGTGTATATCGGATCGGGGTTTTGATATACACAAAACCGTTTGCAGATATCAGGGTATTCACAACCGGTCCCCCTCGGTGATGGCGAGCAGGCGCGGGAAGGCATACATGCTCGCTCTTCGGCCCGCTCCTCGCTGCAATACCTGGACGAGCTCGTTCTCCTCCAGGTCCTTGAGGATCTTTGCCCCGCTTACCTTCGGGATCGCTGCCTGCTCGTAAAACTCGGCCGAACTGAAGACCGGCGCTTTAAAGAGCGCATCGATCGCGGCGATCGCATACTGCGACCGGGTCACCTCCGGCACCGTCCGTTTCATCTCGTTGTAGAGATCGAGGATCGCCGTTGCTTTCCGGCCGTTCGCCCCCGCCTGCTCCTCGATAGCGTGGAGGAAGAACGCGATCCAGCCGTTCCAGTCCCCGTCCCGGGAGACCGCGAGCAGCCGCTCGTAGTAGACCGGCCGGTTCCGCTCAAGGTAGGCGCTGATGTAGAACATCGGGCTCCCGATCAGCCCTTTCTCGTAAAGGATGAGGGGGACGAGCATCCGCCCGATACGCCCGTTGCCGTCGCAGAACGGGTGGATGAGTTCGAACTGAGCCTTTAAGACGGAGAGCTGGACGAGGACGTCCTTCTCCTCCCGCTGCAGGTAGGCCTCCCAGTCCGCGAGCGCCCCGGTGATATCCCCTGGTGCTGGCGGGACATAGATCGCGTGCTCGATGTGAGCGTCCCGCCCGATGAAGTTCTGGATCGTGCGGATGCACCCCGGCTCCCGGTCCATGCCCCGGCTGCCGGCGAGCAGGATCCGGTGCAGGTCGCAGACGAGGGCTAAATCCAGCCGCCGGGTTTTGAGGGCTTCCACCGCAGTGTTCAGCGCTTCCCGGTAGTTGATGATCTCCTGGATATCGGCAAGGGCCGCATCGCCGATCGGCTCCTTCGGGTTCGCCTCGAACCGCAGGACGTCCTCAAGCGACGCCTGCGTCCCCTCGATCCTCGACGAGAGCACCGCCTCCTGTGTCAGGAGCGGAGAGAGCAGGAGCCGTGGGTTCGGGATCGCCTGGAGGATGCCGTCGTACCGGGCGAGGGCACGGTTTGCCGACGCTATCTGCGGGATATGGGTCTCCCAGTCGATGCCGGCCGGGGGCAGCGGCTCCGGGGCGTAGGGTTGGACGGTCATGCCGTCTCTGCCTCCTCGCGGATAGCCGGCTTGCCCATCGCCGCCTCGATCCGATCGAGGATCTCCTCGTATCGCCGGTCGTAGAACGCCCAGAAGTCGTCGTTCCGAAGCGCCGTCGGGGCGATGACATGCGATTGCAGGATCTGATCCAGACGCTCCGCCGGAATCCCCTCGTTCTTCTCGATCCGTTGCAGGTATGCGCTCGGTGCGCTCCCGCCGATCATCCGGTTGGTGCGGGCCGAGAGAGGCGCTTTGTTGATGATACAGTCCATCTCCGCCCCGTGCTTGGCGATATTTTGCTCATCGGCATGATCCTCGCACCATTTCCGGGGGAAGATATGGTGGATATCGACGTTCTCGTCGTAGTAACTGGTAATATCGATCGGCTGGCCGGAGCGGAAGTCCTCGCACCCGTCCCGCATCATCAGCGCGAAGATGCCCTTGTATGCCGCACTCCGGCGGCTTGTCAGTTCTTCGAGACGGGCTCCGGAGAACGTTGCCTCCTTCACCGCTGTAGGTTCGTCGCCGCCCCGGACCCACGCGATCAACTCGGGGAGATCCTTGGCAAACCGGCTCTCGATCGTGCTCCCGTACAGTTCGCCGAAGACCCCGCACCAGTACCACCGTGAGAGGAGTTTTCTCACCGTATCGTTATCCGCCTCATCGCCGAGCACCGCGAGAGTGGCGGCCAGCGGAACGATCTGCGTCCGGTACGGCAGGTCGCGGCCGGTAAAGATCTTCTGCATCCGCAGGAACTTGGCCGCCTTCAGGAACCCTTCGACTACCGTATCCCGGTGCTCGAGATAATCCTCGAGTTTGAGTTTGAGAATGTCTTTGCGCTTGCAACTGATCGCCGGGGCACGGCCGTCCGCATCTATTCCGTCGACGTGCTCCCGGTACCGCTTCATCGTCGCAAGCAAGGTGACCGCCTGGAGGAAGTCGTCGCTCGGGATCTTCCTCAGAACCTCCTCCTTGGTGAATCGATTCGAGATATCTCGCCAGTCGTCACGAAGCAAGAAATTATCGGCTGCAAACGTGGCAGTCAGAAGCTCGAAGACCGTCAGCGATACCCCGCCGGTGTTCACCTTCTCAAAGACGAGACAGACCGCTTCTTTTGGCGTCTCCCTTCCCATCTCGATGACCGGGAGTTGGTACTGCTCGAACCGCTGGATGACCTCCTTGTAAAACTGATTGAAGGTTCTCGCTTTGGATCTGTCATAATCCCAGTACTCATCGTACCCCTCTCTCCAGGAGAAGCTGTCATAGAGCTGTTTCACTGGAAAGAGGCCTGCAGCATACTCTTTATCTGGGGTAGAGTAGTCCTCATCGACACCCCCCCGGAAGTTCCTGACGCACTTATCCTCAGGGATGCTCCGAATACACTCTTCACGATCCTCATCGGGATTAAGGCATTTTTCGATGTCAAAGTAATAGTGCCGGTAGATCGTCTTCTTCTTGATATCCTCGGTGACGACCGCTCCCGGCTTAATCAAAGCCTGGAAAAGGGCAGTTAGCCGTTGTTGCCCATCGAGGATTAGCTTATCCGGTTCGACGGCTGGTTCAGTGGGTAACCCCTCTATCGGCCGCGGTTTGAAGCGGCACTCGCTATTGCCAGTCTCGAGCACCATTACCGCTCCGATCGGGAACGAGAGGGAGACGCTTGAAAGCAGGCCCTTGATGCGGTTGTCGTCCCACACCCATCCCCGCTGAAAATCAGGAAGCTGAATTTTGCACTTATCAATATCCTGGAGGATATCCTTCAGGAAGACCTTGTTGCTCTGGAAACTTGTAATCCCGGTCGTCATTCTTCACCCTCCGCAAGGTCGATGAGGTCGTAATTCGTCCGCACCACCCCGATATCGTGCTCGATGAGCAGACTCACCATCTGCTTGCCATTCATCAGGGCAATCGGCGTCTTGTCCGGCTGCTCCGCATCCTGCCGGGCACCCGCGGAGAAGTCACTCGTGGTGATGATCAGCCCCTGCTCGTGCGCCCCAAGCGATCCCCTGACCTGCTGGACGACCGGCGCCTGGACGTTGCTCTTCCAGCGCTTCACCTGGACAGCCATCTTCGTCTGGATGACGTCGCCGGCAACGAGCGTACCCCGCACGTCGATCCCGCCGTCATTGCTCGCCTTGGTGACCGCGACATCCTCAAACCCGATCTTTGCGAGCAGTTCGCCGACGAGTTCCTCGAACGCGGTAGGATGCATCGTCTTGATCCGCTGCAGAAGGCACTCCCGCACCTCCCGGTTGTGCACCTCGATCTGGTAGGGGAGCCCCTGCTCGTGCCACCGGGTCAGCCCGACGTATCCTTTGCCGAACTTCTCGAACCTCGGGAGTTCCCCCCGCTTGACCTGCCGCTGGATCTCAGTGAGGATGCCAGCATACATCGTCGCTTCAGGCGTCAGGCCGCCGGTTGTGATCAGGTGGAGGTCGAGAGCCTTCCGGGTGATATCCCGGTAGTGCATCGGCTGCCCCCCGGCATACTCCTCCAGCACCATCTCGGCGGCATCGAGGAACGACAGAGAGGCCGGTTCCGGATCGTCTTCCCCGGAGGGGGGATGACCACCAACCTCACGACACCCGAAGACGCCGGGCGCTGCCCGATAGAATCTGGACCGATCCCCATTCTTCTTGATATCCACGGTGATCCTGGCGTTGACCGAGTCCCAGGGAGTCAACCCTGCGCTCGACCAGAGACCCCGATCAAGTATCTGTTGCGTGATCTCGCGGTAGTGGAGCGGCTCGCCCGCTGCGAGGAGCACCTCGTATGCAGCGTCGAGAGCACTCATCCCATCATCCCCTTCACCATCACCAGGATCTCCGCTTCGAGTCCCTTGATCTCCGCCTCGATCTCCTCAAGCGGCCGGGGCGGCGTGTAGGTGTAGAAGTAGCGGTTGAAGTTGATCTCGTAGCCGACCTTCCCGACCAGGCCGTCTTTTTGGTCCGTCACCGACTCGTTGATCCAGGCATCCGGAACATGGGGCAGCACCTCACGCTCGAAGTACCCGGAGATGGACTCCTTCAGCGGGACGTTCTCAGTGTCGCGGAGATCGGGATCGGCCTCCGGCATGCCTTTCGCGTCGAGGCAGGCGGGCGCCGTCTCGTCACGCTCGGAGAGCGCCGAGATGATCGCCTTCTTCACCGCACCGTCGAGCTTCACGCCGCGTTTCCTGAACCCTGCGACCAGAACCTTCTCGAACCGCTGCCGGTCGGTATACACCTCGTCACCAGCCATCTCGCGGAGCACGGAGAGCACCAGGTCCTGCTGCCGCCTCCCCTCGGCGACCTCGGCAGCCCCGGCGTCGCCTTTCTTCTTGCTCGCCGCGAGCCTTTCAAACGCACCCTCACTGCTCAGGCGTTCGATCCGCTCCGGTGATATACGGAAGTTGAGGCGGAGCGGCCGCTCGACGGTGATCTTCCGGTACCCGAACTCCGTGGCATCAAAGATCTTCACGATCTTCGACTCCTCAAAGGTCTGGAAGAGCCCCGTGATCTCCCGGATCTGCTCATCCGTAATCTCGTGGCGTTTGTCCCCGAGGCTCCTGCGCATCTTCGCGTAGCACCCGGTCGCATCGATGAGCTGCACCTTCCCCTTCCGCCTCTCCTCCTTCCGGTTCGAGAGCACCCAGATGTAGGTGTTGATCCCCGTGTTGTAGAAGAGCTGGCCCGGCAGCGCCACGATCGCCTCAAGCCAGTCGTTCTCCAGAACCCAGCGCCGGATCTCGCTCTCTCCCGAACCAGCATCCCCGGTGAAGAGCGGCGAGCCGTTCATGACGATCGCGATCCTGCTCCCGCCGTCCTCCGGCACCTTGCGCTTGGCGAGCATGTGCTGCAGGAAGAGGAGTTGCCCGTCGCTGATACGGGGGAGACCCGCCTCGAACCGCCCGGCCGACCCGCGATCGTACTCAGCCCTGATGAAGTCCTCCTCCTTCTTCCAGGACTTCCCATAGGGGGGGTTGCAGATCATATAGTCGAACTTCGTGTTCGGGTGACCATCTCTTGAGAACGAGGTGTCGGGCTTGATATTGTCTGCATCGCGGTCATCCCCCTTGATCAGCATGTCACTCTTGCAGACTGCATACGTCTCGTCATTTGTCTCCTGCCCGAAGAGCCGGATGTCCGCATTCGGGTTGATATCAGCGAGGATGTGCTCCTTGGTGACCGAAAGCATCCCGCCGGTTCCGCAGGCGGGATCAAAGACCGTTTTGATGATATGATTGTGGGCGAGCATATCCCCATCGCCCGTGAGCATGAGGTTCGCCATCAGTTTGATCACCTCGCGGGGCGTGAAGTGCTCACCGGGATTCTCGTTGTTCTGTTCGTTGAACTTCCGGATGAGTTCCTCAAAGATGTAGCCCATCTGGTGGCTGCTCACGCGGTCGGGGTGAAGGTTCACCGTATCGGAGGCAAACTTCTGGATGAGCAGATAGAGCGATCCTTTCTCATGCAGGGCCTGGATAGAATTGCGGATCTTAAACCGGTCCAGGATATCTCTGACGTTCTCGGAGAAGCCGTTGATGTAGTCTATCAGATTCTTATGGATATTCGCCGGGTCGTCGAGGAGGCGTTTGAAATCATATTTTGAAACATTGTAAAAGGCGTAGCCCGATTCGTGTTTGAGAACACCGTCGAGGTTGTGGATCTCGTCTTTTAATTCGGTGTATTTTTTCAGCACATTCTCTTTGGTCGGCGCGAGCACACAGTCGATGCGGCGCAGGACTGTGAACGGCAGGATCACATCGGGATATTTCGAGCGCTTAAAATCGTCGCGAAGGACATCATCTGCGACAGTCCATATAAAACTGGTGATGTGCTGGAAATCTGCCATATAACTATTCGATGGCGAGAAAGTGTATTAAGAGTGATTATTCGCGATCGCACGGGTTCCTAACCGACGGATCCGCCGGCCTGCACCCGGATCAGGTCGACCAGTCGGGGGGGCATCAAGTTTCTGCAGCCACCTGAAGAATGGCCGGATACGGGAACTGCACCTGCTTCGAGACCGGACGACGCGGAAAATGAAGAGTGGCGCCGATATCTGCGAAAGAGGGAAGAGAGATCGCAGGTAAAAACTCTCAACAAACTACTACAAACCATCTCAGAGGGTAGGTTCAAAAGACCGTTTTTCTTTGTTGGATTACACATTCAACAAGATTCGATTGAGTTCATTTCTACAATCATCTTCAATCTCTTCGCCGATCACGCATCCTGCGGCCGGTCGGAAGCAAGAACCCGCGTAGCAGCCTTCGTTCTCCCGACAGTTCGTATCGTCCCTTCCTTTCGCATCTCCTGAAGCAGACCCCTGATAACGAGGTACTTCTGTTCGTCGTTCAAGGCTTCCGCGACCTTGTTGAACAATGTCGTTACTGAGATGGTGAACGCCTGCCGGCACAACCCCGGGGGGGAAAAGCGTTATCCTGATGGGCGGGTAACAGGAGTATGATACAGTATGCTTACGGCTGATGGCATTCTCGGTGCGCTGGCGGAACACCGCGAACGGATCAGGAGCCTGGGCGTTCGGCGGATCGGGGTCTTCGGGTCGTTTGCCCGGGGCGAAGAGCGCGAAGAGAGCGATATCGATATCCTCATCGAGTTCAAGGAAGGAGGGCGCTCCTTTGACACGTATATGGACCTTAAGTTCTTCCTCGAAGACCTCTTCGGGAGAAGAGTCGACCTCGTCGACCGCGATGCCATAAAACCGGCTCTCGCACCGCACATCCTCCGGAGCGTTCGGTATGTCCCGGGAATATAGCCTCTATCTCAATGATATCCTTGAGGCTATCGGGAGAATTGAGCGGTATACCAGGGGAATGGATTACGAGGGGTTCCTGGCAGACGACCTGGTGCAGGACGGAGTGATCCGGAACCTCATGGTCATCGGTGAGGCCGTGAAACTCATCCCCGAACCGCTGAAATGCGAACACGCCGATATTTCCTGGAGAAAGATTGCAGGAATGCGTGACATCCTCATTCACGCATACTTCGGGATCCATAACGAGATCGTGTGGGACGTTGTCAGGAACAAGATCCCGGAACTACGGGGCGCAGTCAGGCAGATGCTTGATGACGAGGCCGCCTGATCACCCTCTGCCCGGGAGATCCAGTGCGGGAGTGTCGTAGGATTCCATCAGGAATAAGGATGTGAGTATCATTCCACTTTCAGCGATCATCAACGGCGAAAGGGTTATCGGCCCCGATCTGTCTGATAGCGAATGGAGCGAACTCAAGGCTCAACATAGAAAAGGTCTCACTATAACAATGCCCTGCTGCGGGATGAGCGGGCATGCCAGAATGTCAAAGTGCGGCCTCAAGCACTTCTACCACGCTCAGAGGTCCGGGGAGTGTGGAGGAGAGCCGGAATCGCTCGATCACCTGAGACTCAAGAACCAGATCTACCAAATCTGCAAAGCAGAAGGGTGGGATGCTCAACCCGAATATCAGTCGCCGGCCGGTGATTGGCGGGCAGATGTCTACGCAACGAGGGGAGAGCGGAGCGTAGTCTTTGAGGTCCAGCTCAGTAAGATCAGCCAGGAGGAACTTCAGGAAAGGGAGAGGAAGTATGCTCGGGATGGAATCGAGTCCTACTGGCTCTTAAGAAATTACCTGGATATTCGTCCCCATTACGAAATGAATGAGGAAGATGAAGATTATCTAAATTATCTAGATTATCTAAATCTTGATGAGGGTGAGTTTTCCTTAACCCGCGAAAAGTTCTACTATGTTAAAAAAGGGATCCGCACCATTGGGATCAATTCCGATAACCGGACGCTATGTACCACAAAAAATCCATCGACAGAATTGATGGAATGGGTAAAATGTACGCTGAGCGGAGACTATTCCCATTATCTTGTTGAATATAAGGCACAATACCAGAGAGATATTAAATTAAGAAACTCTGCACTGCCCGTCCTGTACGAACTCGAGGACTTTGAGCAAAAGTATGACGAGTATCAACTTGCCCCATACGAACTCTATGCGATTTTTAAAAACAATACCTGGGATGATTGCGCGAGCCTAAAAGAGGAGATCAAATTAATGTACGCTTCATTCCGGAGATTCGAGAACGCTCTCACGGACATATTCTCTCCAAAGAATGGATTTACATGGAAAATCGATCCGGGTTCGGGAGAAAAATACAAACAATTCAAACTCATCTCAGAAAATCAGATCTCCTCAATCCGTGAGCAAGTTAGAGATCTTAAAGAGGTCGAGGCGAAGTTTTCATCGATATTCAATGACCTGAGATGTTATCTCGAAAAAAAACCCAGAAAAAACCTAAATGTAGTGCGCATTATCAGGAAAGAAGCGCTCCATAACCCGAACAATAGAAAGCAAGAACAAGGGAGCCACAAACCAAATGATAGAAAGCAAGAAAAAGAAGAGAAGGTCGACTTCGAATTTTTGAAAGTGCTGCCCACTGTCTCCCCCGTATCGCAACGGGGGTGGAAATACAATAATCCATACGGATGCATGTGGCCTATCAATAAGGACGATGCAATTGAATTTGAGCAAAAAGGCTACGGGAAGATTGTAAAACGCGACTCGCCTTAAGATCTCTTCAACGTAGCACCCGCCACCGCGAGTTCTGGACGGGTGACGCAGCTCACGGCCTACCTGAGGGAAAAGCCGCGGGTTTGGACCCTCCACCGGCAGACCACACTCCCTCCGGTCGGCCGAGGCCCGCGCCTCCGGCGCTTCGCTCCGTTCCGCTCCCGCTCCACTCCGCGAGCCTCACCTCCCTCCAGTCGTGGCGTCCGCCTGGTCTTCTCTTCCTGTCCGAGACCTCTGACGACCATGACCGGCTCGACCCTCACCGGTCATCGTCTGCCGGGAAGTGCTCGTCGCGCCGTGCTGCGGCACCGCGCTCCTCGCACGGAGGGGTGCCTTGCGCCACCCCTCAAACGACCTCCACCGCTCAATCGGACCTGCCTCAAAATTGCAGAATACAGAGCCTATATGCTTTGCCAATCACAAATTCAAATAAAGTTAAAATACTGCTGGATGCGATTGAATGACTGAAAGAAAAACACAAAGCGTTGATGTGAGCAGTCTATTGAAAGCATATGCACCGACGATTGTTCTGTTAGCCATCATCATCGGCCTGATTATCTGGTCGTTTTCGACCGGCATGGCAGCAACAGAAGGGGCGCCCGCTATCACGTCAACGGCGGTAATCCTGCTCATCGTTGTCGGACTGGTCGCGGGAGTGCTTGGCGGCATCATCGGGACCGGCGGCTGCAGTGTCATGCTGCCGATCCTCCATTTCTACCTGGGGTATCCGGTGCCCATCGCTATCGGTACCACGCTGTTCGCTGTCATCTTCACAGCGATATCCGGAGGGTACGGTCATCTGATACGGAAAAACCTGGATGTAAAAACCACCCTGTGGCTTGGCGGGTTTGGCATAATCGGCGTGATTGCCGGTTCGTATGCCTTCAACCTGCTCTCGGATCAGACGGCCCTTCTGGGACTGATACTCGGTATAGCGTTCCTGTTGCCTGCGGTTCGCATGATTATCGAAGGAGTTGCGCATAGAAAGAAAAGCCAGCCGGAAGGAAACGTCATCCCCGGATCCGGGGGGAAAAAAGGACTGCTCGGGTTGATAGTCGGTGTTCTGACGGGGCTTGTCGGACTTGGCGGAGGATATGCCCTTGTTCCCGGTCTGATCTACCTGTTTAACGCGCCGGTGTACGTCACGATGGGAACGTCGCTGGCAACGATGATCCCCCTGGCCATCGTCGGTGGAGGTATCAAGCTCGCAGAGGGATATGTTGCAATCGGCGCTGCATTGCTCCTGGCCGCAGGAACGATCGTGGGCGCACAGATCGGCGCTGCCGTCATCAAGAAATTCCACCCCGCAACGTTGAAACTGATCTTCGGCCTGTACTTTTTGTACGTCTCTGTGAAGTTTATACTGGCCTACTTCGGAATTGCAATATTCTAAAGGAGATCCAGACGTCGACGCCATCCGGCCCACCTCTGCCGGGATGGCGCCGTCACCCCCCGTGGTCACGATGGGGGGAGCTTGTCTCCGGCCAGGGGGACGATTCCCGGGTGCGAACCCCTGCCCTCATCCCGGACGTACCTGTTTTCAACTCCGGGCGTCGCCTGCTATCTGCTGCGCCCAGGCACCGCCTTCAGTGGTCAGCCGGTAGATGATCCAGTTCCCCTGCGCCTCGCCGACGATCAGCCCTGCCTTCTTCAGGACCGAGAGGTGGTAAGATAACTTCGAATCCGCTATTGAGAGCACCTCCTTGATGACGCAGACGCAGAGCGGCTTCACGGAGAGCATCGCGAGGATCTTGAGGCGGAACGGGTCGGCGAGTGCGCGGTGGAGGGCGCTCTCCCGTTTGAGCGCCGCGTCGTCCGGCAGCTGCTCTGCCAGCCCTGCGATGCCGCCGCACCGGCAGAGCGACTCCTCGACGTCGGGAGGGAGGGGCATGGATGCGCCCCGGCATTTTTCGTCTTCTGTCATCAGGATGTCACGCTCGATATTTCAAATTAACATGAAATAAAAATGCCTATATCCTTTCGTTGCTACCATACGAGGCACGAACAAGTTGTTTGACAGCAGAGGAGAAAAAAGCATGGACACTATAAGCGTCGGTTTCATCGGCGGCGGCAGGATTGCCCGGATCATCCTGACAGGGTGGGAGAGGGCCGGAGCAATGCCGGAGCAGGTTATTGTCAGTGATGCGAACCCGGTGGTGCTCGCCGCGCTCAAAGAACGGTTCCCTGCGATCGAGGTCGCCGGCGACGACAACACCCGCCCGGCATCGGCGGATATCGTGGTTCTCGGCCTGCACCCGCCTGCCGTCGGAGCGGTGCTGCCGGCGATCGCCCCGGCTCTGCAGAGCAGGGCGCTGCTCGTCTCGCTTGCGCCGAAGTGGAAGATCGCCGGACTTGCCGGGGGGCTTGCCGGCCGGCAGGCGATCGCCCGCATGATCCCGAACGCCCCGGCGGCCGTCGGGAGCGGCTACAACCCCGTTTCGTTCTCCGAAGGGGTGACACCCGAACAGAAGCGACAGTTTGAGCAGGTCTTCTCCATGCTCGGCAAGATGCCGGAGGTCGCGGAGGAGAAGCTCGAGGCATACGCCGTCCTGACCGCCATGGGACCGACCTACTTCTGGTTCCAGTGGTACGAGCTTCTCGACCTCGCCCGGTCGTTCGGGCTCACCGACGCCGAGGCGAGGGAGGGGCTCGTCGCCATGGTCGAGGGGGCGCTCCGGACGATGCAGAGTCCGGACTTCACGCCGGATGCTGTGATGGATCTCGTCCCCGTCAGGCCCATCGCGGCCGGCGAGGAGGCTATCCGGGAGATCTACCGGACGAACCTGATTGGGCTCTACCGCAAGCTCGCCGAATGATCCCGCCGCTTCAACTCTTTTTGAAACCAGAACCTTTATCGGGTGGTGGTGCCCACATTGTTTCAAATTATGTTGAAACAGTGTGGAGAGTACTACCATGACGGATGACACCAGCAAAAAACAGAAGGAAAGCATCGCCGGAAGGTTCAAGAGACTCCTTGCACCGGAGAGCGACTGCGGCTGCTGTTGCGGCGGCGTGAAGGTTGTGCCGAAGAAGACGGACGAGAAGAAGGAGTGACCGGAAGCGGAACATGGCAGACGAACCGACGACCCTGACGGAAGATGAACTGGTCGACGAGATCCGTGCCTGGGCGGAGCAGTACGCCCGCGACCACGATCTCGTGCTCAACCCGGACGAACGGGTCAGGAACGCTGTCATCCGGGGGCTCGCCCAGAACCAGCTCCGGCACGGCAGGCGCTACTGCCCCTGCCGCATCCGGAAAGGTGTGCCCGAAGAAGACGCAACGATCGTCTGCCCCTGCGTCTACCACCGGGAGGAGATCGAGGCCGAGGGCAGATGCCACTGCAACCTCTTCTTCCGGAAGGGTGCGGTCGGACGGGAGGAGTGACGGATGAGCGATCCGGTACTGACAATCGAGATAGGAGCGGAACTCCTGTGGGTGCTGCTTGCGGCCGTCATCGTCGCGATGGCCCTTCTCATCGGGATGCTCTTCATGATGAGGAACCGTATGGCGGCCATGATGGACTACGGCTGCTGTTGCATGCCGCCGGCGGAGCGCGAGCCTTCCAGAGACCAACAGGACGGTGAGTGACGAACATGGATCTCATTTCCAGCCTCATCACCGCCGGAGAGTTCTTCATTGTCATTGCCGGGGAACTGATCCTGCTCTTTGTGGGGATCACCTTCCTCGTCGGGTTGCTGCAGGCCTATATCCCGGAAGAGCGGATCCGGGGCGTGCTTGCCGGGAGGCGGCAGGGTGTCGGGAACGTCCTTGGGGCCGGGTTCGGGGCGCTCACCCCGTTCTGCTCCTGCTCGACGATTCCGATCCTGCTCGGCCTCCTCGACATCGGGATCCCGTTCGGGGTCTGCATGTCGTTCCTGCTCGCCTCCCCGCTCTTAAACCCGGTGATCCTCGCCCTCCTCGTCGCGCTCGTCGGGGTCGTCCCGACCGCCATCTACGCCGTCTTCACCTTCACGGCCGCAGTCGTGCTCGGCTGGCTCCTCGGCCGGCTCGGCTACGAGCGCTACGTCAAGGACGTCATGGTCGAAGGCCGGCCGGAACCGTGCGACTGCAACAGCAGCCACGGGACGCGGATCCGCGGGGCGTTCTCCTTCGCCGTCCGTCTCTTCCGGCAGGTCTTCCCCTACCTCATCCTCGGCGCAGGGATCGGGGCGTTCATCTACGGGTTCATCCCCGGAGACCTGATCGTCGCGGTCGCGGGGCCGGACAACCCCCTCGCCATCCCGGTCGCGGCGGTCATCGGCGTGCCGATGTACATCCGGGCGGAGACGCTCATCCCGATCAGCGCCGTTCTCCTCGAGAAGGGGATGGGCATCGGCGCCGTGATGGCGCTGATCATCGGCGGTGCGGGAGCGAGCATCCCGGAGGTGACGCTGCTCGCCGCGATCTTCGAGCGGCGCCTTCTCGCCGCCTTCGTGGCGGTCATCCTCGGGGTTGCCGTCCTCGCCGGCGTGGCCTTCCAGGTCCTCGCCGTCATCTGAGTTGCAGATAGAGGAAACGATAAAAGAACACCAGATTACAAAGGAACAGATCATGATCGACATACTCATCGGCGCTCTTGCGTCGGGGCTCGCGGCAGTGCTCGACTACCTCTCGGCGCACGTCCTCACCTGCCTGGTCCCGGCGTTCTTCATCGCCGGCGCCATCGCGGCTTTCGTCAAGAAGGACGCGATCCTGAAGTACTTCAGCCCGGACACGCCCAAGCACATCTCCTACGGGATCGCATCGGTATCGGGGACGATCCTCGCGGTCTGCAGCTGCACCATCCTCCCGATCTTTGCCGGCATCCTCAAGAAAGGGAGCGGCATCGGTCCGGCGACCACCTTCCTCTTTGCGGGTCCCGCCATCAACATCCTCGCGATCATCTACACCGCATGGGTGCTCGGCTTCGACCTGGGTATTGCCCGGGCGATCTCGGCGGTCGTGCTCGCGATCGTCATCGGGCTTCTCATGGCGCTGATCTTCCGGTCGACGGACGTTGAAACGCTCAAGAAGAAGGCGATGGCACCGAGCGTCTCCGGGGCGTGCGAGGAGGAGAAGCCGCGCTGGGTCACGCCGACGTTCTTCGCCCTCCTCATCGGGGTGCTGGTCTTTGGCGCCTCGCCGCTCGACTGGACGCTCCGGCTCGGCATCGTCTACGTCCTGACCCTCGCGATCGCCATCCTCCTCATCTACTACTACGATAAGGACGAGGTGACCGACTGGGGGATGGAGACCTGGGACCTGACGAAGAAGATCTTTCCCATCCTGATCGCGGGAACCTTCGTCGTCGGGATCATCGCCTTCTTCCTCCCGCCCGAGACCTTCCAGCCCTACTTCGGGAACAACTCGCTCGTGGCGTGCTTCCTCGCGGCGATCGTCGGGATGATCCTCTATATGCCGACGCTGCTCGAGGTCCCGATCATCGGCACGACGTTCGGCTACTCGGCAGGCCTTATGGCCCAGGGCCCGGCGCTCGCCCTCCTGCTCGCCGGGCCGACGGTCAGCCTCCCCTCCGTCCTCGTCATCCACCGGATCATCGGGGTGAAGAAGACTGCTGTCTACGTGGCGCTGGTGGTCGTCTTCGCGACCATCGCCGGGTTCCTGTTCGGGAACGGGATGCTACTACTTTAGGAGCGATTCTATGGAGACAAAGAAGAGAGAGAAACCCTGCTGCGCTGCCGAAGCCATGCGCCGGATCCGCCGGATCGAGGTCGGCGGGGTCGTCGTCGGGCTCGCGATGCTCGATGATGCCTTCCAGGACGTCATCGATCGCGGTATCACGGGCGAAACCGCTATCGGCGATGAACTCGTCAGGCAGATAAAGATCTACAACTACATCCCGAAGGAGGCGGAACCGCTCTACCGGGCGGCGCTCCTTTTAGCCTATCAAAACGAGGTGAAGAAACGATGAAGGTAGAAATACTCGGAACCGGCTGCGCCAAATGCAAGCGGCTCACGAAGAATGCAGAAGCAGCGATCAAGGAACTCGGCATCGAGGCCGAACTCGTCAAGGTCGACGACATCACCGAGATCATGGACCGCGGCGTGATGCTGACCCCCGCCCTCGCCGTCGACGGGGAACTGAAGGTCTCCGGCCGGGTGGCCGACGTCAAAGAGATCAAGGAGATCCTGCAGGGGTGAGATCCCTCTTCCCCTGCAAAGGAGTCTGAGAGATGGTGCTGGTTGAAGTATTCGGGACCGGCTGCGCCAAGTGCGGGCGGATGATCAAAAATGTCGAGATCGCGGTCAGGGAACTCAAGATCGATGCGGAGATCCGCAAGATCGAGAGCCTCGATGCGATGATCGAGCGGGGCGTGATGCTGACGCCGGCGCTCTACGTCGACGGCGAGGCCAAGGTCGTCGGCCACGTTCCCTGCGTTGAAGATATCAAACAGATCCTGCTTGGAGAGAAGTGATATGGCAGAACAGACAGTACCGCAGTGTACCTGCGGGGGTGGCGCGGAGCCGGAAGGCGGCACGAAACGGATCATCTTCGCCTGCGCCGGCGCATCGAAGGCCGGACAGCTCTCGAACGAGGCTGCCGTTCAGTTAACGAAGGAAGGATACGGGAATATCGCCTGCACGGCCTCCCTCGCCGTCTCTACACCCTCGATCAAGAAGAAGGTCGAGGCAGCGGACGAGGTGATCGTCATCGACGGCTGCCCGGTCGGCTGCGCCCGCCAGATTGCCGAGCGGGCCGGGATTGCGCCCGACCAGGAGATCGTGGTCACGGACCTCGGGATCGAGAAAGGCGGGGGCCTCGACCTCTCCGAAGAGGACGTGGAGACGGTTGTCTCCGCCGCCTGGGAGGGGAAAGGAAGATCGAAGACGGAGAACGAGCGCAGGCCGTCCGGTGGATGCGGCTGCGACGGCGGGGGCTGCTGCTAGGGTGAGAGAATGGCGGCACCGAAGCCCGACCGGCGCCTCTCCACCTTCGAGAAGTACCTCTCGCTCTGGGTGGCGCTCTGCATCATTGCCGGGATCCTCCTCGGCAGCACCTTCCCCGGTGTCGCGGTCGCGCTCGATGCCTTCTCGATCTACCAGATCTCGATCCCGATAGCCATCGCGCTCTTCTTCATGATCTATCCGATCATGGTGAAGATCGATTTTTCCGAGGTGCTCCGGGCCGCAAAGACCCCGAAGCCCGTTGCCCTGACGCTCCTCGTGAACTGGGCGATCAAGCCCTTCACGATGTACCTCATCGCCACCTTCTTCCTCGGCTACCTCTTCGTCGACTTCCTCCCGGGCACCGAGATCCTCCCGAGCGGCGTCGAGGTCGAGCTCTGGCGGAGTTACGTCGCCGGGTGCATCCTGCTCGGCATCGCCCCCTGCACGGCGATGGTGCTGATGTGGAGTTACCTCGCACGGGGCAACGACGGCCTGACCCTCGTGATGGTCGCGATCAACTCGCTCACGATGCTCGTCCTCTACGCCCCGCTCGGCGGGTTCCTCCTCGGCGTCGCCGCGATACCGATCCCCTGGGAGACGATCCTCCTCTCGGTCGCAGTCTACGTCGGCCTTCCGCTCGCGGCGGGCTACGTGACGAGGAAGTGGATCATCGCCAAAAAGGGCATGGCCTGGTTCGAGACGAAGTTCCTGCACTACCTGACCCCGGTGAGCATCGCCGCCCTCCTCGGGACGCTCGTGCTCCTCTTCACCTTCAAGGGCGACGTCATCCTCGCAAACCCGCTCACGATCCTCTGGATCGCGATCCCGCTCTTCATCCAGACGGTCTTCATCTTCGCGCTCGGCTACTTCGTCCTTGCCCGGCGGCTGAAACTCGCCTACCGCGACGCGGCGCCCGCCGGGATGATCGGGGCCTCGAACCACTTCGAGGTGGCGATCGCGACCGCGACGATCCTCTTCGGCCTCGGGTCGGGGGCGGCGCTGGCGACGGTCGTCGGGGTGCTGATCGAGGTGCCGGTGATGCTGATGCTCGTGCGGGTCTGCCTGGCGACACAGGGCATGTTTGGGGGTGAGGCAGAATGACGAATGGCAGAATACTCAGAAAGGTGCTCGTGCCGCTCGACGTGACGGAGAGCGGCGAGACGATCCTCTCGGCGGTCGAGGAGATCGTGCGTCTGGGCGTCGAAGAGATCCGGCTCCTCCACGTGGCGAACGTGCGCAATACCCTGGCGGCTCCGGAGATCCTCGACCACGACCGGGAGGTGCTCGAGGCATGGCGGGAGCGGCTGATCGCGTGCGGGGCTCCGTCCGTGACCGTGGAGGTGGTCAGCGGCATCCCCTCGATCGATATCGTCGAGCGGTCGGAACGGGACGACTACGCGCTCATTGTCCTCGGCTCCCACGGGCGGAACCTTCTCTCACGGGTGCTCCTCGGCAGCACCACGGAAGACGTCCTCCGGAACGCCAACGACCCGGTCCTCCTCGTCCGGCTGCGGATCATCGAGACCGGCGATGGAGCGACCTGCCGGCTCGCGACCGACCGGCTCTTTAAGCGCATCCTCTACGCGACGGACTTCTCGGCGTATGCCGAGCGGTGCATCCCCTGCCTCTCGTGGATGGCCGGGGCGCACCCCGATGAGGTGATCGTCGCCCACATCCAGGACCTCCGGCACCTCGCGTACGCCTCGCCCGAACAGATGGCGGCGTTCAACCGCCGCGACGAAGGGCGGCTGGCGGCTCTGAAGCAGCAGTTCGAGGCAGCCGGGTTTGCAAACGTCGGCACCGTCCTCCGGACGGGGAACGCGATCGACGAGGTGCTCTCCCTTGCGAAGGAACGCGGCGCAACACTGATTGTTCTGGGAGCGAAGGGGCGGCACGGGATTGCAGAACAGATCTTCGGCGGAGTGGCCGAAGCGGTCGTGCACCGGTCGGAAAGCCACGTGCTGGTGGTACGATAATTCAGGAGAGATAGATATGGCAGAACAGGAACTCGTCGTCGAATGGCGGCATATCGGAAGAGACATCGAGAACACCTGCGAGCGGTGCGGCGAGACCGGACGGGCGGTGATGGACGTCGTCGAGCAGATCCGGCCCATCCTCGAGGAGGAGGGCATCGCGGTCCGGGTTGTCGAGACAGCCCTCGAAAACGAGGCGATCGAAGAGTCGAACAGCATCCTCTTCAACGGCGTGCCGCTCGAGGATCTTATCGAGGGTATGGAAGTAACCAGCACGCCCTGCGCCTCCTGCGCCTGCATCACCGGGCAGGACGATGCAGCGTGCCGTGCTATCGAGTATAACGGCGAGCGTTACGAGTCGATTCCGCCGGAGCTGATCGCCCGGGCGGCACTCAGGGCACTCGGGATAGCGACTACAGTAGAATAACGTGATAACTATGACAGCAATCGAAGAGATTCAGAAGATGGGATCGACGATGAAGGAGATCCTCGGGCTCTCCGGCTCGCCCGTCGGCGTGCGGATCGTGAAGCGGGGCGATGAGATCGCAGAGGCCGAACCCGCAGGGGGACACCGGTTCTGCCAGGCGCTGATGCGGGGGAGGCGCGGCGACCATGTCGTCGTGACCGCCGAGACGATCGCGTGCCCGGCGGCTGCCCGTGCCTTCGGGTTCAGGCCGCTCCCTGAGGCGCTGAAGTCGGGGAAGGGGCTGGTCGGATTCGGGATCACCAAAGAAGAATCGGTCGGACAGCAGATGTTTGTCGGGATGACGACCTTTGAGCCGGGCGAGATCATCCAGCTCGACGTCTTCCCGCTGGATGCCGCCGGGAGCGAACCCGACATCGTGGTCGTGGAGGACGAGGTCGAGAAACTGATGTGGATCGTCCTCGCCTACATGCATGTCCGCGGGGGAGAACGGGTATCGGGCTCGACCGCCGTCCTGCAGGCGACCTGCGTGGATGCGACGATCATCCCCTACGTCGAAGACCGGCTCAACTACGGGTTCGGCTGCTACGGATGCCGGGACGCGACCGATATGGGGGCGGGCGAGGCGATCCTCGGGTTCCCGGCGCGCTACCTCCCCGAGATCGTCGAACACCTCGAGTACCTGAACAAAAAGGCGCTCCCGCATTCCCGGGGCAAACATGCCCTTGCGGCGCTCACGAAACAGCGGAGTGCCACCGAGCAGGGTTCCTGCTCGTCGCTCTGAAGAGGGTCTGATACCATGAAGAAGAGAGTCCTCTTTGTCTGCACCCACAACGCCGCCCGCTCGCAGATGGCGGAAGGCTACATGAACGCCCGCTACGGCGACCGTTACGAGGCCTTCTCCGCCGGCACCGCACCGGGAACCCTGAACCCCCATGCCGTCCGGGCGATGGCCGAGATCGGGATCGACATCTCCGGCCACCGCTCAAAGGATCTCGGTGAGTTCGACGAGCAGGAGATGGATTACCTGGTTGCGGTCTGCGAGGGCGGGATCTGCCCCCTCTTCCCCTGGGCGAAGGAGGAGATCCATCAGGAGTTTCCCGACCCCTCGAAGCTCACCGGCACCGACGAGGAGGTCATGGCCGGTGTCCGGCGTATCCGGGACGAGATTGTCGGCTGGATCGACGCGACGTTCGGGGGGAACTGATTGGCGGTCACCGTCATCGCCTGTTCGGGGATCTCGAACACCGGGAAGCTGACCGCCCAGGCCGGGGCGATGCTCCTCCACTGTTCCTGCGGGGCGGTCGAGGCCTGCATCGCGGCCACCCGGCCGACGGCGTCGCTGGAGGCTGCGGTCCGGCACGCGGATCGTATTCTGGTGCTGGACGGGTGCGCCGACTGCTGCGGGAAGAAGAAACTCCGGGCGCTCAGAATCGAGCCGCACCTGCACCTTATCGCGACCGACTGCGGCATCGCGAAGAACGGGATGAGCGAACCCCGGTTCGACGAGATCGAGCGGCTGGCCGCCGCCGTGCTGGAGGCGATCCGGCGGTGAACCGCGGTTTGTCCCCGACACACAATGGAGAGACGTCGATATCTTCGGCAGGGAAATGCGATGATGAAGCGTCACTGGAGAAAGCATATATATCAACCCATACAAGAACACAAAATCATTTCAAACTAAATTGCAACAGTCAATCCAGCGACAGGAGTGTCCTTGATGAAAACAAAACAACCATGCAGTCCTGATGCCCCGCGCGTGCGCCGGGGGCTTGCCTGCAGCATAACCGGACGAAAGGTCCTGCCGTTAGTTGCTCTGTCGGTTCTCCTGGCCTTTGCCACTCTCTTTGCAGGCTGCACGACAGAACCCGGCGGAGCGGATGCCGCCACCGTCTCGCCGCTCAACGGCACCGTCACGAAAGTCGAAGTCATCCACTTCACCGCGCCGAACCAGTGCTACTCCTGCGTGGTGCTCGGCGACTACGCCGAAGAGACCGTGAAGACACATTTCCCCGGTGAACTCGGCTCCGGGAAGGTGATATTCGACCACGTCGACGTCGCCGACCCGGAAAAGAAGGAGATCGTCGAGCGTTACGGGGCGACCGGCTCGTCGCTCTGGATCGGCACCTACGACGACCAGGGCGGGTTCTCTAAAGAAGAGGATACCCGGGTCTGGTACAAACTCAACGACAAGCCCGGATTCATGCAGTACCTCAAGACGCTGATCGGGATGCGTCTCGCCGGGGACTTCTCGCAATGAGCCTGATGGGGTTCATGGAGACGATGGGGACGAGCAGTGTTCCCCTCGTCGCCGCGTTCTTCATCGGGTTGATGATGGCCCTCTCCCCCTGCCCGCTCGCGACGAACATCGCCGCGATCGGCTACCTCTCCCGCCGGATCGGCAGCCCGGGGCAGACCCTCCTCGCGGGGTCGCTCTACAGCGCGGGGAGGATGGTCGTCTACGTCGGCATCGCCGCAGCGATTGTGACCCTCGGCCTCTCCGTCCAGGGGATATCGCTCTTCCTCCAGACCTGGGGCGAGATGCTCGTCGGCCCGCTGCTGATCGTGATCGGGGTCGTGATGCTCGATCTCGTCCCGCTTCCCTCCTTTCAGGGCGGCAGCAGGAAGTTTGCGGCGTTCAAGGAACGGGTCGCCGATAAGGGGCTCGCGGGAAGTTTCATCCTCGGCGTACTCTTCGCGCTGACCTTCTGCCCCTTCTCGGCGGTGCTCTTCTTTGCGATGCTCGTCCCGCTGGCGCTCCGGACCTCGGATCCGCTCGGGGTCCCGGCAGTCTTTGCCGTCGCGACCGCTCTGCCGGTGATTGCGTTCTCGCTGATCATGGTGACCGGGATCGCGAAGGTGGGGAGCGCGATGAAGGCGGCGGAGAAGTTCGAGTACTGGACGCGGCGCATTGTGGGAGTGCTCTTCATCGGGATCGGGGCCTATCTTCTCGCGGCAATGCTGCTTGGGTGAGGCAGGCCGTCGCCGGTCGATAGGCGGTGCCGTGAGCAGAGGGTGTCTGGACGGTTGGGATCCCGCCGGCCGACCCTCGCACGAAAAGGATCCGTTACTCAGGACCACCAGGGTGCGTGTGCCTTCGGGCAGGCAGTCCCCCGTTCAAGCCCCGGCGTTGCTCCGGTCACCCGCATATCTGCACCACCTTCGCCGGCTCGTACCGCAGGACGACCTCGCTCGTTCTCCCGCCGGCCTGCACCCGGATCAGGTCGACCAGCCGCAGGGCATCGAGTTTCCGTAACCGCTTGAAGAAGGCCGTGTAACTGATCTTCTTGTCCTTCGCCCCGGTGTAGATCGCGCCGGAGACAAGCGGTTCGGTCTGCTCCTGCGACAACTCAGCGATCCTCCGGAGCAGCAGCCGCTCGTCTGCGGAGAGCGCCCGAATGCTGTAGGCAAGGTGAATGTGCTTCGCCTGCTCATAGGCGACCGTGACATCCTCCTCGATGACTTCGGTGCGGGCGGCGCACTCTGCGTTCAGCACTGCCCGCTTCACCAGGTCCAGTCCCACCCGCACGTCGCCGGATTCCATCGTCTGCTCAACGATGCGGTCCAGTATCGCTGCCGGGAATACACCCGGATAGAGCCCGACCCGGATCCGCTCCTGGAGGATGCCCCGGATCTCCTCGGCATCGTAGGGCGGGAAGTAGATGTCCGAGGGGCGGAACGGCGAGATGACCCACCTGCTCAGTTCACTCGCAAGGTCAAGGTCCATGTCGCTGACCGTCGCAAAGACCGCTGCCCGGGCGCCGGGGTAGTCCTGGTGCAGCCGGAGCAGGGAGTTGACGACGTCCCCGAGCGTGTTGTTGTAGTGGAGCAGGTTCGCGTCGTCCAGGCAGACGATCAGGCTTATCTCTCGCCGTTGCAGGGCGCCGCCGATCGCGTCCATCACCGACTTGATCGAGATCCCGGTCCGCGCCGGAGCGTGACCGACGATCGCTGCGTAGATCCGGGAGAAGACCATGTACTTCGTCCGGTCGTTCTGGCAGTTCACGTAGACCGGCAGGATCTTCTTTGTGGTCTGCTCGAGTTCGGTAAAGATCCGGAGCACGCTGGTCGTCTTCCCGGTTCCGGGCAGACCCCTGCAGACGGCGTTCAGCGCCCGCCCGCCTTCGAGTGCGGGACGGACCTGGTAGGCAAGGTCTTTGAGCTGGCTTTCGCGGTAGTTGAAGAACTCTGGAACGTAGTCGATCTCGAAGACATCGATGCTCCGGAAGAGTGTCTGGTCGGACATGAGGAGTCGCTTTCGCATACAAGGATCGTCGGAAGGCGGTTATTTAAGCGGGGGCCGTGCGCATGGTGAAAGTGAAAAAGGGATTATGCCGGGAGGACTTCTGCGCTCATACTGCCTCTGCTGGGTCCGATAGAGGCATTGTTTGCGAGAGTTCAATGTGGCTGATCATCCGCCGAGCACCTTCACCAGCACCGCCACCACCCCGCCCACGACCCCGCCGGCCCCGGCGCTCACCGTCGAGAGCCGCCGCTCCTCCCCTGCTTTCTCAGCCCGCCAGCCTTCCAGCGCCCGGATCCGGGCCTCGAATTCCTCGTCCTGCGCCTCCATTCGCGCGAGCGCACGGCAGATCCACTTCACGTCCCGGTTCGTCTCGTAGATGAGTTCTCTGGTGGTCTTTTCCCCGGTCATCCTGGTAACCCTCCCGGAGGACTATGGGCACTCGGAACCAAAAGCCTGACCGTAAAAGATATACGCAGGAATCCGGGCCAGATCTGTGCCCCAGGATAAAGTCAGGCTAATATTACCGTAGCGCATATCCTATGATTGTCTGTCATATTCCCGGGAGCATGCAGGCAGGAGAAGAACTCCATGGCAGACTTCGTGCAGAAGACCGTGAACAAGACGGCGGTCCGGGACCTCACTTACCCGATCGCCAACGTAACGTCGTTTAACAACATCATCGAGAGCATCATCGACGACAACCCCTTCGGGTGCGTCGGGTATACCGGCTCCGACGGGCAGCCAGTGGCTGCTGTCATCCGGAACCGCGAGCACTATACCGTGAAGGTGAACTTCCTCGACGGCGAGGGCAAGCGGGTGGGGAACGTCTCCCTGCAGTCCCCGACGATCGCCGCGTTCGAGGCGAACGCCGCGGCAGTGATGGGCAACGCGGCGATCGCGACCGCGATGGGCGGCGACGCCGTGCGGAACGGCCCCGGCGAGACCTACTACGCTCAGCTCAAGTGCCACGACACCTCGGGTGAGGACTACTACGTCACCTTCACCAGAAAGACCGTCCGGATCTCGTCCTACCAGGACGATGCGATCATGGACGCGGTCGAGACCTGGGCCGACACCGCCGGCGCACTGGAGTGAGAGAGAGGTTCTTTACCTCTCTTTTCGTCCTGAGAATGAATTCATTTTTGTCGAGATTTCTTCCAACTCTATCGGCTGTTATGGGTCACAAACGTCGCCTTCCAAGAGGTCCACGATAGTTCCGGCACCACACTGCCGGCACTCCTCGAGGCCGTGAACGCCGACGGCTCCGACTACGCCTACATCGAGAGCGAGCGGCTCGGCCGGACGAGCAGCAAGGAGCAGTACGCCCACTTCTACGACCAGGGCACCATCGAACTGACGGCGCCCGGCGCGACCTACCCGGAGCCGGAGGGCACCAACCCGTTCCATCGGCAGCCGTTCATCGCTCCGTTCGCGGCGCGTGGCGGGACGTTCGATGCGGTCTGCATTGTCATCCACACCAATCCTGACGAGGCCACCGAGGAGACCGATGCCCTCACGCCGTGGTGGAGTACGCCCGCGGGATCTACCCTGCTGAGCAGGACCTCATAGTTATGGACGACCTGAAAACCGACGGGTCGTACTTCGACGAGGACGGCGCCACGACGATGAAGGGTGAGGAGTAAACCTGGCTGATCACGAACGACTTCGACACCACCACAAAGAGCACGGATGTCGCCTACGACCGGATCGTCACCGGCGGCGCCGGCACCGACTATGCGGGCGAGGCTGGGGTCTTCGGGTTTGCCACAGTCTACGAGTTGAACCAGACGATAGCGGAGGATGTCTCGGATCACTATCCGGTGTATGCGGTCTTCTGGACGGGACGAGACGGGGACTGAAGAGATACTCTTTTTCAATGAGATTCCGGGTGCAGGTTCTCGTTGTGATCCGTCCAGTGCCCCTGTTAGTGGGGGACTGCCCCCCCACACCCCTGGCGTTGCGACTGTCCCTCACCAAGACGACCTCATGCCCTCTCCCGAGGAGTTTACCGTGAAATGCTCGTGAAACCAGCCGCACGCAGCATGCAACCGAGGAGAGCAATGTGCGTGCGGCGTGGGGGTGCACTGGTCAGCACAGCAGGGGATGTAGCAGTCACGACGTGTAGACGTTCGGGTCACGAACAGCCGGGTAAGAGCAGGGGTTATGGATTTAATTTCTTGATTTTTAATGATCCACACCTACAGGACCATTCATCTTGTAACTTGTCACCAATCTTTACGACTTCAATCCATCGATTACAATCTTTGCATTTTACTTTAGGTAGTAAATTAAGAACGGAATTTGCGTATTCTAGAGATTCACCACGAGAAAGACACATTGCCCAATCATTGAAATGACCTCCCAGCACATTTCTTAAATAAATTAACCGATTTAAATCTTCTATTTCTTCAGAAATGGATGTTTTTCTCAATTTTTTTGCAATCCCAGGCCATAGATCTCCAATTGTATACCTATCGTTGCTTTTTCTGGTCACACTAATGGGAAGGCGATAACTCAGGTTGCTGCAGATCATTTCTAGTAAAATGCTAGCGTTTGATAATATTTCATTAGTACTTCCTTTCTCTAAAGAGCCTACTAGCGTATCTTCAATGAGTAAAGACTCACTCGTGATTATTGGGCCTTGAGCTGAATTCCAATTCAGGATTTCAACAGTATTTAGCTGACAATTTTGATATCGGAATAATTGAATTAGTTGTTCTTTCCATAGTCGATCATGAACTGTAATAATAAACTGCCAATTTTTAAAATCAGTCAGTAAATAGTCAATAACTTTCAACCGTACTGACGAATCGACACTCTGAAAAACATCATCTAAAACCATCACTTTAGGTTGACCGTTCTCCGATGAATACCGGATTAGCTCAATAAAAATAACAAATGCTAATAGATCGAGATTTGCTTCAGAAAAGATTTGTTCTGGATAAACGCTGTTTCCATTCTTTAATGTTACTATAAATGAAATTGAAATTTCAGACAAATCACTAATAAGAATTTCGACTTTTTCTACAAAATCTGCTGTAGTTGAGAGTTTAATAAAGTTTTGAGTAATGCGAGGTGATAACTCATTAAATATTTGTGTGGTTCTTTCTTTTGCTGTTAATACACATGGAGAGTCACACTTCTTCAAACAATTTAATTCAGTTTTCAACTGCCGAAGGCGTTCTTGAAGATCTATATATTGGAAACAAGTTTCCTCTTCCTCTGTACAAACATTTCGTTTTCGTTGCATTATTTGAATAACACCTAATTTATTACCTTTATAGAAAGTATCCTTTATAAAAACATAAATTTCGGGGATCTCGTAAGGAATATCATCAATGGAAATTTGGAGCATTTCAGATATTTTTTCCCGGGCTATATTTCGCTCCTGCTTTAACCCATATATTTTTTCATTAATTGTGGCAATTTTCGTAAATTCAGGTGCTTCTTCACTTTTATTATTATATGGAACAAAGCGCCAAAATATTTTTTGTCTTTGAACGTCCGGGGTATTCCAAAACATTAAGATATCGGACCGTCTTAAGATAAATGGACAAAAAAAGAACTTTTTATGTTCTCCAGACACAATTTCGCATTTCTTTTGACCATCAGTATTAACAACAATTTGTCTTTTTATAGTCTCATTATTAGATAACTCTAGAATTAATAATGGTTCTTTATCGGAAAATTGCGAAATCACTTCGGGCGTTGATTTACTGTTTAAACCAGTACTTCGATGAATTGTGCCAAGCAAAAGCAATTCGATAGCATCAATTATACTTGATTTTCCAGATCCATTGTCCCCAACGATTACAGTTGAAGTTGTTCCATTATTACCATTCTGATTATAAAAAGTAAGTTCAAGATCTGAACTAACACCTCGAAACTTAGAAATTGTTATTCTTTTTAGGTAAATATTGGATTCTTTCATAAACATCAAACATTCCCACGACTAATTTTTCAAACGTTACTGGAACTAATATCCTAAGTTTGCCACTTTGGGTCTCACTCGTCCAATGAGATCATCCGATATCCCGATCACCCGCATTCGAAATTTCGTCTGGATACAGACTTTGCCAGTTGGTCTTTTCACCCC
>Ga0209723_1001391_pt1 | contig 37890 bp, 35 predicted proteins | sample BiotimSIPDNA_2_FD_185750 | JGI IMG/M metagenome (GOLD analysis project Ga0209723, IMG submission 185750) | Anaerobic biogas reactor microbial communites from Washington, USA - Biogas_R2 time_0 SIP DNA (SPAdes) (version 2) | ecosystem: Engineered > Bioreactor > Anaerobic > Unclassified | place... | reverse complement strand
CTAAAGGCATAATTAACCAAAATTCAACTGGTTATTATGCTCTAAGGCCATATTGCTGTTTCAAAGAACTTGATTTTTGTCTATTATGCAAAATCCTCACATAAATGAAATCCGCCGATGTGATCTGTCTAGCTATCCCCGTCGACCCGGCGCCGGCATTTCATCTTGCTGAGTTCCTTTTTCCGGTCTTTATGTGGACCAGCACCGCCCCGCAGATAATGAGCATAACCAACCGGCACCAGGGAATATTTACTTTTCTTCTTTTTTGCCATATTCATCATCCTCCCCGGAAGACGGCCGGGACTTTTTACGCTCTGCAGATTTCTATATGAGGTGTTTAATGATGTCTGCCCCGGCTACAAATGTGCCAATGGATGCCCCCAGATTGGTCATAACGATCACCAGCAGGGTACGCAGGAGGCGATTGCGGTAAAAGCCTTTAATACTTAAAATGTCCTCGCCGACATTTTGCAGATCCTCCACCGCCGGCTTTCTGATAGCAGCTTCCACCAGGCCCGAGATCCAGCCGCAAGCCAGGACCGGATTCAATGTAGTGAAGGGCGCGGCCACAAATGAAGTGAGTATGCTTAAAGGATGCCCGAAGGATAAGGCCGTGAACAGGGCCGCCAATGAGCCCGTCCATAATACCCAGGTGGATAATTGCTGCCAGCCGGTTTGCACATCCACCAAAAAAGCATAGCCGATGAGCAGCAAAATTGCTGCGGGGATGAACCACCCGGCCACTTTGGCCCAGGGCCCGGCAGGAGGTACTGACGAGATCTCTTCAATATTCTGGGTTTTAAATATTTCTTCTTTCACGCCCGGTACATGGGCTCCCCCTAGAACAGCTGCTATCTTGGGTCCGGGAGCATTCTTGATCCGGTTGGCCAGATACTGATCCCGCTCCCCGATTAAGACCTCCCCGATTTGAGGAAACTGTTTACGGACATCGGCGATCACCGATTCCAGCATATCCTGCTGGAGCATCTCCTGCAGATCATCTTCAGTGATGTCCACCTCTTCATCAATGGACCAGATCAGGCTGAACAGAAGTTTAACCTTTTCGCCGAAACCCAATTTACGCCATATACGCAGAAACGTGGTTTGAATGCTGCGATCGGCCAGAACCAACTGAGCTCCTATTTCCTGGGCACTCTCGATCCCCTGCTTCATTTCTCCGCCCACTGCCACTCCCAACTGCCGGGCAATCTTTTTTTGATAGGACCCCAGGAAGAGATTGGCAATCATAAAACCCACTTTTTTGGCTTTGATCACCTTGACCAGATCGGTTTTTTGCCATGCTTCAGGGTCCTGCATATTGTCAAACCGCTCCTGATCAAGTTCAATGCATACGCTGTCAGGGCGCTCCGTGGAAATCACCTCTTTCACCAGTTCCACACTTTCCTTTGATACATGCGCCGTGGCGATTAATATGATTTCCTTGCCCTCATACTCCAGGCGGGTCACATTTTGTTGTTCTGTCACTGTTTCCATCCTTCCGGCAGCAAAGTCCTTTGCTGTATAGATTATAGAAGGCTTTTCAGCCCGTGTAAAAATGTTTTCCCCATCACACTGGAATGCAGCGGAACAACATTTATAGAGGGATTCAACTTTTTGAAGTGTAGGAAAAGAATCTCGTGTCTTCCTCTTCCAGATGCCCAACTATTACATCATCAAAAACAAAGGAGAATAAAAGGGAATTCTTTACTTCGCTGCTGGCATAAGTCTTTTTTAGATGCAGAGTCTTATCGATCAGCTCCTGGTGGATCTTTTGATGCTCGGCAAGTTCAGGATAACCGATTTCCTTTAAAATCTCTTCCTCATGCTCAAAATGCTGTGCAATATAATCCAATAGAATCTCCAGCTGTGTCATGATCTCATCCTGCCCCTGGCCGGCAAAAGAAAGGTTGATCACCTCAAATCCCATTTCGATCATTTCACGATGCTCCCGATCAATTTTCTCATTGCCGCTGTTCCATTCGTTTTTCCATTGCAGCTGAATAACAGCCGAAGAATTAATACCGGGCTGGCTGCACGCCGCGACTCTATTCTTGCCGCTGTTTTTAGCCTCATAAAGTGCGGCATCAGCACGGTTGAACCAATCAACACTGGTTTCACCGAATCTGTATTCCGCAGCTCCGATGCTGACTGTAACTTCTCCCGCTCCCGCCAGGGAACTTTTTTCGATCTCAGTGCGTATCCTCTCGGCACCGATAATTGCATTGCTCATGGATGTACCCGGCATCAAGACCACAAACTCTTCGCCGCCGTATCTGGAAGCAATATCTGCACACCTTAAAGAGTCTGTTATAATCCGGGCGAGATTCTTCAGCACCTCATCACCGATGGCATGGCCGTATTTGTCATTCACTTTTTTAAAATGGTCTATATCTATGATCAAGATAGTGGATGGTACATGATAGCATTGTATCCGGTTAATTTCCTCACCCATTTTCAAATCCATAAAGGCACGGTTATAAAGGCCGGTTAAGTAATCATGAAGACTTAAAAGCAATAGTCTAAGATGGGATTCTATCAAATTGCGCATTTTCTCCATCAGCTTGATGATTTCCTCGGAATAATCGTTTTCCTTATCGTCCAGAATACAAATCGTCCCAAATATTTGTTCATTGGGCAGTTTGATAGGAAACCCCAAATAACTGTTCAAATTGAATTGCAGATCGGGATTGTTTTGCCACTCTGACATTTTAAGGGCATTGGGTACCAAAAGCTCCCGGCCCTGACGGATGACCTTCTCGCAATAAAGTCCCGAATCAATCCATCTTGTTTTTTCCCCCGCCACAAACGGGTTGTTATTCTTTTTGCTGGCCGCCAATACCTCAATTTCAGTATCCTGGACCTCCATTATCAAGCCGGCCCGAACCCCGGCCAGCCGCGCCACCAATTCCACGATCTCCTGCCATTCCTCCAATATGGAAACAGGGATACCCGGCTTTGTATAGTTATTAATGTAGCTATGCAAACTTTTCGCCAGCCTTTCGGAGTTGTAATCCTGTGGCATGCCTGGCCTGATTTGAACCTTAAACATACCACAGCACAACCAGATCCATCATTTAAGACCTTACATTGGAAAAATGTTTTCCCCTTTTCCTATTATAATTAAAAGAGGACAATTAACAACTATGGTCAAATGCCCTCATTTTTTAAGCTCCGATATTATGTTATTTCAAAACGCAACAAAGACCCCCAGGCAGACAGGGATGTCGGACCGATTCAATGGCTTAGCGGCAGCTAAGCAGTAGTTAAGCAGTAGCCAGGCAGTAGCCTAGCAGTGGTCGAGCAATTGTTAAGCAGTAGTCAAGCAATTGTTAAGCAATTGTTAAGCACTTGTTAACCAGCTGCCAGACCCCGGATAGACACTTTCACGGTAACAGCAGGAGCAGATCTTTGTGTGGAGGAAAAGAGATAAAGGCGAGGGTCCGCCCACCAGATACCTTAATAGTAAAGTCCTTTTGTCAGAGTTCAGCCTCTCTTAATACCACCAGCGGAAGACCGGGCTTTTCCGGAATACAATGATTGCTCCTGCAACGTATGAGCACGCCATTGGGACATTCTTTCCATTTTCATCTGACAAACTAGCCAACTGACCGCTTCCCAGGCCATGGGGACAGACCCTTCGTCTGCCCTTCGGCTCCGCTTCGCTTCGGACAAAGGTTCAGTCCCCAAGGCTCGCTGACTGCCCTGACCCAATGGCACAACCGCGCTCCAGCGTGGGTTCGCCTCACACCTTACTCCTCACTTTTTCCAACTTTCAGCTTTCAGCTTTCCGCTTTCATAGACGTCGGCCCCTACAACCGCGCGCCAGCGCGGGTTCCCGCCTCACGCCTTACTCCTCTCGCCTCACGTCCCCCTAAGCCAACGCCCCGCCATCAACCACGATGGCCGCACCGGTGGTATAAGATGAGGCATCAGAGGCCAGGTATAAAACGGCTCCGGCCATTTCGTCGGGTTGTGCGGCCCGGTGCAAAGGTATCTGGGGCAGCAGGACCTTATCCATCAGTTCTTCATTCTGAACCATTACCGAAGCAAATTTGGTGTCAGTAAGACCGGGGAGCAGTGCATTGACCCTGATACCGGCCGGGGCCAGTTCCTTGGCAAAGGATTGGGTCATGGCAATGACCCCCGCCTTGGTAATGGAATAAACTCCCTGAAACAAAGCGGGCCTGACGCCGTTTATTGAAGCTACATTAATTATGGATCCCCGGTTATTTTTCATCATCAAGCGGGCACCATGCTGGCACATGAAGAAATTGCCTTTCAGGTTTACCTCCATGGTTTTATCCCAGACATCCTCGGTGGCATCGATTATACCGCCAAAGTAAAAATTCATGGCAGCATTATTGACCAGGATATCGAGGCGTCCATACTCCTCTTCAACAAATTTGAATAAAGCTTCTATTTCAGACGGGACCCCATTGTGGCATGCTCTGGCCACTGCCTTGCCGCCGGCATTATTAATGGTTTCCTGTACTTCGGGGAGTCCCTCCATAGTCTTATTGGTGATGATAACCTCGGCACCATATTCCGCCAGTGCCCGGGCGATACTGGCTCCAATTCCCCGGCTGGCACCAGTAACTACAGCAATTTTCCCTTTTAAATTAAAATCTACGATCATATTTTTCCCCCCTTGTTTATTGCAAAGCTCTATAAATCCGACTCTTTTATGAGCCTTGACGCTGTTGCCTCCAGCTCCTTAATGGGTACCATGAGGAACTCAAAACGCTGGTCCCTGGTCTGGCCGTGATAGAACCGATAATAGATCTGCTGGGCAATGACTGCCAATCTGAACAGCCCGAAGCAATAATAAAAATCGAATTTGTCGCTTTTGACCCCGGCCAGTTCACCGTAAAAATCAAACTGTTCCTTGCGGGTGAGCATCCCCTCCAGATGAGTGGGCATCTGACGGATCGCTTGCATTGACGGCGGATCACTTTCCTCCACCCAGTAGCCCAGTGATGAACCCAGGTCCATCAAAGGATCTCCCAGTGTTGCCATTTCCCAGTCCAGGATGCCGATTATCTCGGTGGGATTATCGGGATTTAAAACCGCATTATCGAATTTGAAATCATTATGGATGATCCCGACTGCCCCCGATTCACCCGGCATTTTATCCTGGAGCCATTGCATCACTGCTTCGAAATCCGGGGCATCCGGTGTCCGGGCATCCCGGTACCGTCCGCTCCAGCCATCCACCTGGCGTTTCACATAACCTTCCGGTTTGCCAAAGTCCCCCAATCCGGCTTTTATATAATCCACCGCATGCAGCTGGTATTGCACCTTGATGAGATTCTCACTTAAGGTCCGGGCTTCGGCAGCGTTTAGTTCCAGTCCCGCCGGCAGGTCCCGGCGCAGGATGATCCCTGGTATGCGTTCCATCACGTAAAAAGGACTCCCTATCACCGCCTCATCCTCCGTATAGACCAGAGGCTGCGGACAATAAGGGTAAACCGGTTTTAATGCACTGAGTATCCTGTATTCCCGCCCCATATCATGAGCAGTTTTAGCCTTCTTGCCGAAGGGAGGCCGGCGCAAAACCATCTCCCGTTCCCCAACTTGCACGGAATAGGTCAGGTTGGAAAACCCGCTGGGGAACTGTTTGATGGCGATATCCCCTGCCAGCCCGGGGATATGTCCTTTAAGAAATTCCAGGACTTTCCCCGCATCAAGTTCTTCGCCGCTCCTTATGGATGTTGCGCGATCAGTTAAATCACTCATTTCACACCTCCATAAATTTTTTACTTATAAAATAGATTCCGCCACATGGATCACATAATCTGCATATTCATCCACCGATACTTTTCGGCTCTTGTATTTCCATCTTTTCATATACCAATCCTGAAGCATGGCCTTGATGACCGAAGCCGCCAGGATCACATTGCCCTCCCGGAAAATACCGGCGGTTATGCCGTCTTCAATGATATCAATGAAGAGTTTTTCCGTATAAAGCTCGCTGGCTATGGCCCGTTTCTGTTCCTCCCGGGGCAGGTTCCTGGCTTCGATATAGGTAAAGTAAAACCAGGTCTGCATGGCTTCGGAAAGATATATATGGGATTTAATGGCCAGTCGCAGCTTTTCCGCCGGGTCACTGCCTTTAGCGATCTGCTCGGTAAGTACCTGATTGGCGATCTGCCGCCCCTGGGATAATATCAAAATCAGCAATTCCTCTTTACTGGTGAAATAAGAGTACAGGGCACCACGGCTCAGTCCCGAGGCAGCGGAAAGATCCCGGATGCTCATGGCCTGAAAACTTTTTTTACTGCAGATATCCAGTGTAGCATCAATGATCTTGATCAGGTTTTCAATGACCTTTTTTTCCTTCTTGACTTTGATGGAATCGCGGTGGTTTTCCAGTATCTGTTCTGAAATCTCTTCCTTGGATATTGTGACCATTTTTTTAAATTCATTGTAAATCATACTTTATGCAACCGTTCCTTGATAATTCTAGGCATACTGCCGGAGTATTCTCCGGGCCACATTCATTTTATGCACTTCATCTGCCCCGTCGTAGATGCGGGCTGCCCGTTCATGGCGGTAGAAAAAGGCCAGGATGGTATCATCGGTCATACCCAGACCGCCGTGAACCTGAAGAGCACGATCCACTATGTTCTGCATTACATTAGCTACATAGAATTTGATCAAGGAAATATCAATCCGGGCTTCCTTTTGCCCCAGATTATCGATCTGCCAGGCTGTATGCAGTGTCATGAGGCGGGCAGCCTGCAGCTCTGCCGCCGAATCTGCGATCATAGCCTGGATTATTTGTCTGGTGGCCAGGGTCTGCCCATCCGGCGTTATGATCCTTTCATTGGCCCGTCGGCACATCAATTCAAAAGCCCGGTTACAAACACCTATCCATCTCATGCAATGGTGTATGCGGCCCGGGCCCAGTCTTTCCTGGGCAATAACAAACCCCGATCCCTCAGGGCCCAGCAAATTGCTCTGCGGCACCCGGCAGGATTGGAACAGGACTTCGGCATGGCTGAAATACCCTTCCCCCTCATGGCCCATGACCGGGATATTTCTCACCAGGTTAAACCCCGGATTATCAGTGGGCACAATAATCATACTGGCCCGCAGATGGGGGGGAGCTTCCGGATCAGTAACCGCCATACAGATGGTGAATTTTGCTCCATCGGCTGCAGTAGTGTACCATTTCTGCCCGTTGATGATATAATCATCGCCCTCTTTCACTGCAGTAGTATCCATCATTATGGGGTTGGAACCCGGCAGTTCCACTTCCGTCATGGAAAAACAGCTGCGAATCTTTCCCTCTACCAGGGGGCGCAGGTATTCCTCTTTTTGCTGTTCACTGCCGTATTTATGCAGTATTTCCATATTGCCCGCGTCCGGCGCCTGACAGTTGAAGGCATAATGGCCCAGGGGCGTCCGCCCTAGAGCTTCAGAAACCAGACCATGTTCCACCAGATTAAGGCCCATGCCGCCATATTCCTTATCCTGGTTCGGCGCCCACAGTTCCATCTTCTTGACCATTTTCCTTTTCTCTTCCATCACCGGTTCCAGCTTGCGGAAATCCCCGGTAAGAAACTCATGTTCCAGCGGTATCAGTTCCTTGTCGACGAATTCATTGATCATCCCAATAATCGTTTGCATCTTGTCTGAAATTGCAAAATCCATAAGCACCCTCCTCATAATAATAAGTTTAATAAGTTTTACCAGCAGATTTACATGCCCTGGCCGGCATTATATTTTTTACCAGGAGTTAAGTAACCGAAAATCTGATGCTGCCTTGTTATTGCCAGCTCAACGGTAAGTAATGAATTCACCAGCATTGCGGCCTTCCAGGTGGGGATAACTGTTAAAAGTATGCAGGATCAAGCCCGCTCCCCCAAACTTGAATTTGGTTATCGATGTATTGACCAGCCCCCAGCCCGTACGAATAGCATCATAAGGGGACATTCCCGTCGCCAGATGCACGGCAGTCGATATCACCCCTCCCGAAGAAAAAATCAAAATTCGGCTGCCCCTTTCATTTTCGGCAGTGATTTGTTCGATAGCAGCCTCTACCCTTCCTCTGAAATGCTGCCAGCCTTCAATACCTTCCGGATCCGAATCCCCGGCCAGCCATTTGTTGACCGCCCGGTCAAAAAGCTGCTGGAAAGCTTTTTTATCCGTAAAAAGGTTTTCGACATGCTGGCGCAGTGAGCTGTCCTCACTGCCTATAATAGGAATGAAATGCTTTAAGATCGCCTCGAACTGATATTCATTCAGGCCCGGAATCTGGGTGAGATGTGGCACGGCAACTCTGGATTGTACCTGCTTTAAAACCAGATCAGCCGTGTCCACCTGGCGCTCCAGGGTCCCGGAATAGACCCGGTCAAAAGACAGATCTGTTTCTAATAAATATCGCGCTGTCAGTAATGACTGTTCTTTGCCCAGCTCAGACAGGACATCATAATTCCAGCTGCCGAATGAAGCCTGCCCGTGGCGGATGAAAATCAATTCCATGTTTTCCTCTCCTATGGTTTCATTTTCTATTTCTGGTTTGATGATTTCAGAATAATTAAAAATAATGAGAATGTCAAGGAAAAAAGACGGACGTCCGTTTTTTTGTTGACTTTTCCAGCCCGGCCGAATATGATGGTTATAAACATATAATATGCAGCATTCATGGTAGATACCCGGGTTGGCCAGGGGTTATTACCAGAGCGAACAAAGCTGGTTTTTCTGTGTTTATCGAATATTTACACAAATTATAATAAGGAGCCAAAATGAAAATACTGGTTTGTATAAAACAGGTCCCCGACCCGGAATCAAAACCCCGGATCAATGAAGCAAATAACTGGGCCCACTATGGTGATAAGGTTTCTTACTGGATCAACCGCTATGATGAACATGCCGTGGAAGAAGCCCTGCGTATAAAAGAAAAGATACCCGCCACCCGGATAGATATCGTTTCCATCGGACCCCAGCGGGTTAAAACTTCCATAAGACGTTGTCTGGAAATGGGTGCTGACCAGGGTTTTCACCTTTGTTATGATAGCGAAGATTACCTGAGCCCGACAATAAAATCGCGTCTCATTGCCGAATTCTGCCGGAAACGGAACTATGATCTGATTTTAACCGGCGTTATGTCGGAAGATATGATGTCAGGACAGACGGGACCCATGATCGCAGCCCGTCTGGGGATCCCTTCCGCTGCTTCCGTCATGGAGCTGGAAATCAAGGAAGAAAAAACTTCTCTGCGGATAGAAAGAGAACTGGATGCCGGTCACCGCTGTTCAATGGAACTGAAACTCCCCGCCCTGGCTGCGATCCAGTCTGGTATCAACCGACCCCGCTATCCCTCCCTTTCCCATGTGCTGCGGGCCAAAAACCTGATAATTGAAGAGATTGAATGCTCTATTCCCGATGCGGTTTACGAAAATATTGCTGCACTTAGAGAAACGTCCTCAGATCGGGAAGGGCTGATACTGGAAGGAACAACCCAGGAAAAAGCTGCCCGGCTCTGGCAGCTGCTCCATGAAAAATCCCTGCTTTGATCATAAAGGAGAAAGATATGCAAAGTTCAATTATGATAGTATGCGAACAAAGTGAAGGACATATCCTGGCTGTCACCCATGAACTGCTGACCTGTGCCGACTTCCTGGCGGCAGAAAGTTGTGCCGGGACAACCGCCGTATTGCCAGGAAATATTGCTGACGTTGAACCTTTGCCCGGTGCCAATTTACTGGTGATAAACAGCCCCACACTAAGGGAATATACCGGTGAAGGCTGGGAAAAAGCCGTCTTACTGGCCGCTGAGCAGATCAAGCCTGATATCATCATAATTGCCCATACCTCCAGCGGATATGATTATGCCCCCCGGGTAGCCGCCCGGCTGGATGGGGGCTGTATAACCTCGGTTACCGGGGTAGAATTATCCCCGCAAGGTGTAAGATATATCCGCAGCGGCTTTCACGGCAAGCTTGAAATGCTGTATAGCTCAGGCAAATCCCCCCTGGTGATAACGGTTCTGCCCGGTGCCTTTAAAGGAGCTGCCAAGCCGGCCCCACCGGGAAATATCACATATATGGATGCTGACATCCAGTTGCAGCAAACCTCTGAGCTGCATTTTAAAACCGCCGATCAAACCAATGCTGAACTGGAAGTCGCTGATGTAGTAATAGCCGCCGGTAAAGGCATCGGCAAAGTTGAAAACCTGGAACTGATCAGACAAATGGCTGCTCGTTTTAAACACTCTGCCATAGCCGGTTCCCGGGTCGTTTGCGATAATGGCTGGCTGGAGTATAATGCCCAGGTGGGCATGACCGGTAAAACGGTTACACCTCTCCTCTATGTGGCCTGCGGCATCTCCGGTTCCATGCAGCACATCGCCGGTATGAAAGATTCCAAAACCATAGTATCTATAAACCGGGATCCCGATGCTGCTATTTTTAAACATTCCGATATCTGCATCATTGAGGACCTGGAAAAATTCATCCCTGTCTTCCTGCAGCAGGAGGAGGGATCTGCAGTTTAATCTCTGAATTCTTCTTGTTAGCGAGGTTGCCAAAACAGGCGTTTTATGGTAAAATAATTACTTGGAAACGTATTTAACTTTTAAATTGTTAAACTGCTCTGGTCTAAAATTTACCTTGAAATATTTTCAGCATTTTTAAATAAAACAACCTGTCAATGAATCATATTTTAGCCGCACCAGCCATATTATAAATCGTTGGGTTTTAACCAAAAGTTTCGCAATGCGTGTTTAACAAAAAAGACTTACCGCCGCCAGGCCGTAAGCCCTTGTTGTTTTTTGTCCAATAACCATATCCAGGTTTTTAGTAAAGGTATCCCCCTTTGTTAAAATACAAGAAAAATAGGAAAAGGAGTTGTTTTATTATGAGCAATGAAAAACTGAATCAGTCTTTTGCTATGGCTGATAATATGATGGAAAAATTTTGGGATATGTGGCTGGTAAGTCTGGGCAGTATGTCCTGGTCCCAGGAACAATTGGAGGGCATGGTGGCCAAATATCTGGAACAGCGGAAAATAGCCCGGGAGGAATCCACCAAGATTGTGGAAGAATTGATGGGCCAGGTTAAGAAAAACCAGAGCCAGATGCAGACCATGATGCAGGAAGCAGTCAAGGCGGCTTTCGAGAACATGGATTTTACCAATTTCGATTTCATGGGAGTAACCAAAAAAGTCGATGAATTGTCCAAAAAAGTAGATAACCTCTAAAAACGGAGGTATGTCAGTGCGGTTACCTTACCAGTAAGTGATAACCGCCTTTTTTTATTAGCACTGGCTGCAGACCGGGCCCGGAAAACTTTTTTTGGGGGGCCGGGCGGCAGCCCGTGAAAAAACTGAGCAGCGACCGGTTGAAAATCGTGGTTGAAAGGAGCAGTTTCTATGTCGATGAACTCCAATGACAAAGAAAGAATCCATATGCCGGATTTTACTGAGCTATGGAAAGATATGTATTTCAAGACCGAAGCAGCCTGGGCTGATGCTTTCAAGGAATTGATCAGCACCCAGACCTTTGTCGGGATGATCAACAAGGCCCTGGAACAAAATTTATCCAACGAAAATGTGACCCGGCAAATGATGGATAAATATATGGAAATGAACCCGGTGCCCTCGAAGAAAGACATCGCCCGGGTGGCTGAATTAGTTATCTCCCTGGAAGAAAAGATCGACCAGCTGGAATTCCAATTCAGTCATACCATGACCAGAATGGCTGACAGCCTGATTAAAATGGCTGAACATCAAGCCGGATTGAAAGAAGAAATGAACAACCTGCAGCAATCCATAGTGAAAATGGAAAAAAAGCTGGAAACCGTTAATAAAAAAGTCAATACGGCCAAAAAAGAAACCCGGGTGACCAAGAAGAAGGACACCTCTGCCCCGTCAGAGGGCTAAAACATCGCATCCCGGGAAAAATGCGGGGAAGGAGACCATTTGTGATAGAACATATTTATAGTGAATTAAAAATTGGGGACAAGGGTTATGTAGAAAAAACCATCACGGAAACTGATTTATATATTTTCGCTGGAGTAACCGGAGATTTCAGCTGGCTCCATGTCAATGAAGTCCGGGCTGCCCAGGGCCATTTCAAGACCCGCATCGTGCACGGCATGCTCCTGGCGGGTTTGATTTCCAATGTGGTAGGCAACCAGATGCCCGGTGTGGGCACGATATACGAAACCCAGAACATGAAATTTTTAAAACCCTGCTTTATCAATGATACCATCCGAGCTCAGACGGAAGTGGTGGAACTACTGGATTCTGGCAGGGTAAGACTTAAAACCACCTGTTACAATCAGCATGGTGAATTGGTGGTCGACGGCGAAGCCATTGTGATACCGCCGCGCCGACACGTGATCAAAGAAGCCATGCCGGAACAGGATATAGGAGGAAGAGGAAATGGATAGGCTGCGTATACTGAGTGGTTCCCCTGATGAAGTCGGTGCCATGCTGCAGGAGAACTATGACCGCATGCTGGACAGCAGCCGCAAATGGGCGGAACTGCTAACTTTTGATCCGGACCCCCAGACGGGTATGACGCCCAAAGACGTGGTCTGGCGAAAAAACAAAGCCCGACTCTATCGTTATGTAAATAACCAGGGGATAAAGCATAAAACTCCCCTGTTAATGATCTATGCCCTGATCAACAAACCCTATATATTGGACCTGATCCCCGGAATGAGCCTGGTGGAGTATCTGGTTGAGCAAGGGTTCGATGTATATATGCTGGACTGGGGCGAGTGGGAATGGGAGGACCGCAACCTCAGTTTCTGTGATTTGATCGACGATTATGTCACCCGGGCGGTCAGGAAAGTGATCCAGACCTCAGGTTCCAGTGAGGTAAGTCTCCTGGGATATTGCATGGGGGGAACTATTACCACCATGTATGCGGCCCTTTACCCGGAGCCCCTGATAAAAAACATCATATATGTAGCAGCACCCATTGATTTCCAGGACGCCGGCCTCTCCAGCGTGTGGCTGAAAGATCCGGAATTTGATCCCGACCGGGTGGCTGATACTTTTCAACTGATCCCCAAGGATTTCATCGATTTCGGTGTTAAAATGCTGCGGCCGGTCAACAATTTCTGGGGCACTTATACCCGTTTGTGGAAATCCATTGATGATGGCACACCCATTGCCGCCTGGAAAGCTTTGAATAAATGGGTCAATGACAATTCCAATTTTCCTGGAGCCGCTTATCGTCAGTGGATCAAGGAACTCTATCAGGGCAATAAACTGGTGAAAAAGGAATTCTACCTGCGGGGCCGGTTGGTGGACATGGCCAAAATTGAAGCCAATCTGCTGGTCTTAAGCGGGACGAACGACCATCTGGTACTGCCCCATCAGACCAAGGCCATTTTAGATCAGGCCGCATCTGCCGATAAAACCTATAAGGAATTTCCGGTAGGGCATGGGGGGATAGTTTTCGGCAGTTTTGCCAAACGGGAACCATACCCCCTGATTTCAGAATGGCTGGCGGAACGTTCCTAGCCATTGAGCTGGCGGTGGATCCAGCCAGTCACCCGGGAATCGTAGAGCAGTTCCATATGGTTTAATGGCAGGGTGGTTTTTTCTCGTAAAACCGCCCCCCGGCGGCTCATTCCAGCTGTATTAAGTACACTGTCGACAAATACGATGCCATCGCCGGGGATGCTGTCAGGAGCAGGGGTCAGGCCCAATATGCTATTATCACCGGCTAAAACCGCGAAGGTAATATCAGGTTCCAGACCCCGGCTTTCCAGTTTCTGTACCAGATGTCCCCCGTCATTCATGGCCGTTTGCAGGCCCCGGGAACAACTGATAAAACCGGTACCGCCATAATAGGTGGTCCACCAATCCTGCTGGCTGATGTCCAGAGGGAATTCCTCTGCCCAGGGATATAACATCTGGCATTGACCGGGGAAACTGCCCTCACGATAGATGGCCCGGGACGAGATATCGATGAAACTGCCCATATGCAGCAGTTTGTGCCAGGCGATTACGCCATTGCCTCCGGCCAGGTAGATCAGATAACCGAGACCTGGATAGCGAAAAGAATAGTCCGTCCCCAGATTGGGGGTTCCCAGCATGATATAATGCCCCACATCATCACGGTAAGGGGTCAATGCCAGGTTGGATAAATAAATACGGGCAGCAAAACCACCTTTACTATGGGCGATAATATTTATTTTCCGGACACCGGACAATTCTTTTACCTGCTGTATGGCATGGGCCAATACCTCAGCCTGGTGATGATTGTCCCCGTGAGAATGGGAAAATGTCAGGGAAAACACCCGGTAGCCCCGAGCAGTCAATTGCTGCTGCAATCCGGTGAAACCCATGTTATACAGATTGGTATAGGAAGTGGCATCCAACCCGGCCCCGTGTACCAGCAAAACCGGCGTTTCGATCAGGTTACGGTCCCATCCGGGAGCCAGATGCAGCAAATAATCGCCGGGGGGCGGGGCGGCGGTCCCAAAAGCATTTATGAGATCGGGATCCAGTTGTTCATTAACTGCGCAGAAAGAATGCCGGGCATCGATCAGGGATCCCACTCGAAGCAGGATGGTCTTATCCCAGCATTGCAAGCTGTTTTCTGAATAGATTCTTAAATAATACTGCCAGTTTTTTAACATATGTTCACTGAAGGCCAATGAAATCAATCCTCCGGGAGCTATCATACTATCCAGTTTAACAAATAATAGCCGGCAAATGTAGTAAACCCGGCTAATCGTAAAAGGAGGCCCCTGCATTGAATATGAACCAGCGTTATACCCTGCAAACCAGATATATGGAAATACTCCGTCAGCTTTCCCGACCCTATGCTTATTGGTCAACTCCCAATACCATTATTTACGAACATCAAAACCTGCGTCTGCGCCGTTTTCCCAACCAGGACCAGGACGCCAAACGCCCGGTATTGATCCTGCCCCCCCAGGCAGGGCATCATGCCAATATTGCCGATTATTCTGATGATCAAAGCCTGGTCCGGGTCTTTCACCGCTACGGTTTCGACGTTTATGTCACCGAATGGCTGAGTGCCGATCCCCGCTATAAAAACCTGGGGATAGATGATCACATACGCCTCACCGATGAAGCCATCGAGGAAATACGCCGACGCACGGGAATATATAAAATTCATCTGGTGGGTGAATGCCAGGGCGGATGGCAGGCCGCGATCTATACTGCCCTGTTTCCGGAAAAGATCGCCAGCCTGGTATCAGCCGCCGCCCCCATTGACCTGGAAGCAGTCACATCCCCCATGAATGATTATGCTCGCCTGCCCATGTCTTTTTTCCGCTATCTGGTGGCAGCCGGCGGCGGCATCATGAAGGGACGCTATATCCTCACCGGCTTCAAAAACATGCAGCCAGAGGAACATTATATTAATAAATACTCCCGTCTGTGGAAGATGCTGGAGGAAGATGACCAGGAAGGGCTGGATCGTTTTGTCCGCTTTGAAAATTGGTATGAATATACTCAGAATCTCCCCGGCCGTTTTTATCTGGAGATCGTTCAGCATTTATTTAAAAATAATGCCCTTACCAAGCCCGGCCAGCTCAAGCTGGATGGAAAATCAGTAGATCTGGGCCAAATCGAATGCCCCCTGGTCATAATGGCCGGTAAGAAAGACCACATAACCCCGCCAGAGCAGGCCTTTGCCTTAAAAAACCTGGTGAAAACTCCCTCCCACGATATCATCGAGATTCTAACCGAAGGCGGTCATATCGGGACTCTGATGGGAAATGAAGCATTGAAAACCAACTGGACTCAGGTGAACGAAATGCTGCAAATGGTAATTTAATTCTGCGGGCAGACAATAGGAGAAAATTTCTCAGGACTCCATGCCCATGGCTTGATCTTGCTCCAGATAGAAATAATATATCCAGGTGACGATCAGGGCCATTAACATTGGCTGAATGACTCCCGTTATAACAACAAAGAAGATATACATGGCAGTCATTCCGCCAATAAAGTTAACCAACTGACCAAGAATGATCTGCAGGATGAATACCACTACATAAAGCAAAATCCACAAGGCAATAAATTCAAACAAGATGTTCAGGCGCTTGCCCTCTGATAATAACCCACTCCTGCCCAAACTTTCCCGCAGGCTTCGCTCTTCCAATACCAGCAGCGGCAAAATTAAAATATATCTCGTAAATAAGATAAGGGCAATTACCCCTGTCAAGACCAAAAACAGGGGTCCTGCCTGGGGAAAGATGTGGCCGCCAACAGCGGTAATAGATTTGATACCGATGACGGCTAAGGCGCAAAGCATCAGTTTCCACCAGGGCTTGAGTCCGCCCCCGGCCGTCTTTTTATAATCGAATTCCTGGCTGGCATCGTATAAGGACAATCCGTAGATCAAGGGACCGACCCACAATGGACTAATAATCCAGCCCGGAACATTGAAAGCCGCAATAATCTGCAGAATCTCATTCCTGGAATTGCTGAATGCCAGGAGAATCAGCCCGGCCAGAATTCCTGCCGGCAAAACAATAATCGCCATTGGTTTTAAAAATTTCCCATATGCTTCCAATGCCCTGGTTAAAACCATCTCCAGCCAACTTCCCGCTTTCAGATTCATTTCATGGGTTTACTGCACTCGCCTTCCAGTTTCTATAAATCATTTCTGCATTTGATGAGGGTATTCCTCCACTATTCCTTCAGAGATCAATTTACTATAAAAGGAACAAAATGATAAAGAAAATAACCATGGTGATAAGGCCCAGGGGTACACCCAGGGCGGCCCATTCTTTACTGCTGATACGCAGTTTGGAGGCAGTTACTATATTGGGGATATTACCCGGGATCAACATGCCGCCGCTGATCAGGAGCCCCATTATGATGGCTTTCACCTGGGTGTCTGTCATTTGCCGGCTGATTTCTGCTGCCGTTAATGTGGCATTGTCCAGAACAGCGGAAATCATATTGACCCAGTAAAGTAGCTGCGGCGAAAGTCCCAGGATATATTTATCGATAAGAGGCGAAAATCCTTCACCCAAAAACACCAGGGCCATGACGAAAAGGTAGATTTTAAATGCCCGGATGATAATGCCTTTCCAGGTTTCCTGTTCGATAACTTCCTCTTCATCCCCGGCAACCTCATCAATTTTAACCTGGCCGCTGCGAGCCACATAAACAGCTCCCATTATGCCGAAACACACCACTGCCGGCACAATATATACTGCCAGCAAATGAAAAAGGTAGAAGAAGCTTTCACCCAATTTGGAAATAGCTATGGTCGACAAAGGCTCACCGATGGGTGTTAAGGCGGCACCCATGCCAATGGAAAAACAGGCGATGATGCAGACGATAATCTTTTGTTTTCTTTCCAGGGGCAGTAAATAGATGACCTCCACCAGAACAATGGAGGCAATAATGGCCGTAATAAGACTGGATAATAAGCCCAAAACCACAATCACCAAAAAAACGAAAATCGCGAGGGGAATCTTCTTTAAAACCAGGTTCATGAATACCTGGAATTTATCATGGAGGAGGTAAAACAGCGCACCGGCAATGAAGACCGCGGCAGTTATCATGATGGGCTCTTTGAGTGCATGCAGCACCAGTTCAAAGCTCAGGACACCCGAGATGATGCTGGCGGCTAGCCCCATGACGAATAAAAAGGGTTCTAAATTTTCTTCCACCTTTTTGTTAATGAAGGGGACGCTTAAAACTAACAGCAATACAATTATGAGCCCAGTAATAATCATTGCAATATCCATCCTCTTTCTTAAAACTATTGATTATTATATGCATAAACGACCTCTAATTAAACATAGCTATGCCCTCTTGGGGCCCCTAAAATTATCTCCGGATTTTTTCACTCGCTATATTTGCATATCTGCCCTTATATGCCACTGTACCACTGTATATATTAGAACATTTTTTATTATAATACTACCATTAAGCCGATCGGCTTATTTTTATCTTGCCTATAGAATTATTTAGTTTTATAATTAAGCCAGCCGGACAGCTTAATTTTTTACAGGAGGTGTTTTGTAATTTCTTTGTTTTTGTACATGGCTATATAAACAGCCTTAGAGGAGGTAACTATTATGAAAAAAATCGAAGCAGGAATTGTGGACTGGGACATATTAAAAGAAGATTTAATGGAATTATCCAAAGAGGAATTGGCTGAACTGGTTAATGTATGGATCAAAAATTACTGGACCTGTCAAAGTTACTGGATGACCTACGTGGAACGAGATTTTGGCGAAGAGATCGCCGGCAAACTGGACAGTGAAGTTTTTGAACAAGCAGCACGGGTCCAGGCTTATCGCATAAAAAAGGCTCTTAATTTAGGCGATGATATGCAGGCACTGGCTTTTGCCCTGAAACACTCGGCCTTGCAATGGTCTCCCGGGGGTTTTGACTGGGAGTTTGACCTGGTAACAGATAAGGAAATCAAAATGCATGTCAAAAAATGCCCTATGTCGGTTTTCCGTGATGAGAAAAACCTTGAGTTATTACCCTGTAAACAAATTTCCCCGCCCATCTATACCGCCATGGCTAAAGCCATCAATCCTAAAATGACTGCTCGTTGTACCCACGCACATCCCGATGCGCGCAAAGAAGGCGTCAACTGCGAGTGGCATTTTTTCTATGAAGACTAGATTTTTTAAAACTTAATCAAAGTCGTTAACTAACTCCAATAGTAATTAAAAACATACCACTAATTGCAATATCAACAAATTTTCAAGGTGCTGCAAATCACGCAAAAAGGAGTGTTACAATGGGAAACAGGCCATTAAACGGAATCAAAGTACTGGATCTGACCTGGGTCTATTCGGGCCCTCATTGCACGGCTTTACTACGGGATTTCGGAGCTGATGTGGTTAAAGTGGAAGGCCCGGGTTTTGGTGATCATACCCGTCTATTTCCCCCTATGAATGATGGTGCCAGTGGTTATTTTTACATGTTGAACCATGGCAAAAAATCCATAGCCTTAAATCTGAAACAACCTCGAGCAAAAGAAATATTTCTGGAACTGGTAAAACAATTTGATATTGTGGCGGAAAACTTTGTTCCGGGAACCATGGAAAAATTGGGACTGAGCTATGACGAGCTGAAAAAAGCCAACCCAGGTATAATTATGGCGTCAATATATGGCTTTGGCAGCTTCGGTCCCTATTCCTCGCTGCCGGGAGTTGATCCGGTTGCGCAGGCCATGGGCGGTTTGATGAGTCTCACCGGCTTGCCGGAAACCCCGCCTTTAAAAACTGGTCCCGCTGTTGCCGACGCTATTGCCGGTATTTATCTGGCTGCCGGCATTATGGCAGCACTTCTGGAAAGACTGAAGACCGGATTAGGCAAACGTATTGAAGTAAGTATGATGGATGCCGTTTTTACTGTTCTGGAAGAATCCATCATCAGGGCCAGCATGACCGGTGATGCACTGCCAGCCCGGGGCAACACAGATCCTTTAGGCGCTCCCTGGGACGCTTTCCCCACCAAAGACAATCACTGGGTAATGGTATGCTCCCTGGGCGGTGACCGTTTTTACAATATTTATAATAAGATCGGCCGCAGCGACCTGGCGGAAGAATACAAGGGTGATGGACCTGAAGCCAGCGTTAAACGGGCCAATGATCTGCGCCTTTTGAATAAGGCTTTTGCCGAATGGTCCATCAATCATGATGCCGAAGATCTGATGGCAATGATGAGAGCCGAGCGGGTTCCCTGCGGCATAGTGAAGGATGTTACCGAACTTCTCGATGATCCCCATCTTATTGCCCGTAATATGGTGGCAGCAATAGACCACCCTATTTTGGGTCAGGTTAAGACCTACAACCAGCCGGTTATGTTTGACGGCCAAAACTTTGGTATTGATACCAGTGATCCGGATGATTATATGGATCCGGAACTGGGCGAGCATAACCAGTCGATTTTAGGCGAAATGCTGGGCATGGACGAAGAAACCATTAAATCATTATACGCGGAAAAAGTATTATGGGCAGGAAGAGAGGAGGAATAGATTATGAACCAAGTTGGTCTGAAAAAAACCCTTTCCTGGCAGGCCCTGCTTTCCATGGGCCTGGGCGCGGTCGTCGGCTGGTCCTGGGTCATTTATGCTGGTTTTTGGAGTACCACCGGCGGCTCCATGGGCGGTATAATCGGCTTTGCCCTCACCGGTATCCTTTGCAGCCTGGTGGCCATGGTTTATGCTGAATTGACTTCTGCCTACCCCCGGGTGGGCGGTGATGTTGTTTTTACTTTTGAAGGTTTAGGCGATAAATTCGCTATTGTCAGCCAATGGTCACTGCTTATCTTCTGGGTAGGCCTGGTTATGATCGAAACCATGTTCCTGCCGGTCATTATGACCCGGCTGGGAATCCCGGTGCCGCAATGGGGTCCGTTATGGAATTCCGGCGGCGAACCGGTTTATTTATCTTATATGGCCATTTCCATCGGTGTTAACGTACTGTTCGCATGGCTTAACGCCAGAGGGGCCGAGCTGTCCGGCAAGATTCAAACTGCCATGGTTTATATAATGCTGGCTGCGGCTCTATTCTTCTTCTTCAGTGGTATAAGTCTTGGTGATGTAAGCAACATGAAGCCGCTTTTCACTGATGTTGCTGGTTTTACAGCTATAATGCTGATGCTGCCCGGATTTATGGCCGGGTTCAATGCCATCCCCCAGGCGGCAGAAGAAGGCAATGTTTCCCATAATGTTCTGGGTAAACTGGTAATTGCCTGTGTATGGGCATCGGTCATCTTCTATCTATTGATTGTGATCGGACTGTCTTTTGCTGCCCCGCTGGAAGTAAGACTTGGAGAAGGACTGGTGGTAGTAGATGCTATCGAGCTTATGTTTGCCGGCAGCGCGTCCGCCAGGATATTCGTAGTTTTTGCTTCTCTATTGGGTATGCTGACTACCTGGAACGCTTGTTATCTGGCTGCCAGCAGATTGATGCTGGGCTTGAGCCGGGCCAAATATCTCCCCCCCATTTTCAACGAGATTCATCCCCAATATCAGACACCGGCCAAAGCTATGTTCATCCTTTGTGCAGTGACCAGTCTCATTGCTTTGTTTGGCACCAATAGCGCTGTATATGTAGGTATTATCAACGTTTTCTCCATGTATATAGTTATCGCCTGGCTCCTGGTATCAATCTCATTCCTGCGCCTGCGTGACACCAAACCGGATCTCCCCCGACCCTATAAAGTCAAAGCAGGCAAATTTATTGGCTGGGCTTCGATCATATTCTGCCTGGGCTTCCTCTACCTCTATACCCCCTTTGGACCGGCTGGTTTATCGGCCGCAGAATGGATCGGTGCTGGCATATGGGCTTTGATCGGCCTGGCGACCTATTTCATATGGAACCAGGGCAAAGGAAAGGTTACTGAAGAAGAACGCCGTCAACTGCTGAGGATCGATGAAAAATCTTTGGAAGAAGACGCATAACTTTTACGTGAAACTTTCCTGCGACAAACCCCGGAATGAGGCTAAGGTCGAAACAGGCCTTGGCCTCATTCTTGTCTTTAAGTGAAATGCTCTTTTGTAATTATTGTTAACAAATGGTTCACAAGGCAAAAATGTATTGAAAATTCTTTTCTGCTATACTGGTTTCATTGCTAATATTCCGCTGGAGGGTTGATAAATGAGACGAAACAAGAAAAAACAGCAAATCATTGATGCAGCTAAAGTTGTTGTATCCGAGCGCGGCAGCACCAATGCCTCGCTGCAGGCAATTGCTGATGAAGCTGGTATGAGCAAAGGTGCTCTTTATTATCACTATAGTTCAAAAAGCACGATTTTTTATGACATTATGGATCAGGTGAGCAGCCGGGCCAAACAATTGATCATTGATACGCAAACTAAAAATATGAGCAAAGAAGAAATAACCACCGCAATGAAAGATATTTTTCGAGTAACTGCTGCTGACTCACCGGAAAGCCGGCTATTTATACATCTTGTTCATGAAGGCATCCTGGGTGATGAGCAATTAGCGGAGAAATTCAAGGACAAATATGAACAATGGGTCTCCAGTATTGAAGAAATACTGGTCACCTTGAATAATATCCCCAAATCCCCCCAGACCCGTCTGCTGGCTATTCTGGTAGAAGCCGCCATTGACGGCTTTATATTGAAAAACATCCTCGGCGTTCAGGAGGAAGAAAATGATAGAGTACTTGATATGATAGGAGAACTGGACCTGGGCAAAATCATTGCTTTACTCAAGGGTGATTTATCTTAAAGGGCCTGTAATGCCACAGAATTACTCAGGATTCATTCGTAATGGCAATTGCGATTATCCTTGCAGAAAGGTTGATTTTATGAGCGCAAGTGAAACCGCTCCTATAATGGATTGGACTCCCCGGGAGCACTGGTCGGCTGTTACCCATCTGGCCGGCTTGTTTCTAGCTGTGATTGGCATGATCTATCTGCTGCTGACCGGCTATGAGAACGGCGGAGTTTTATATCTAGCCGCTTTCGCTGTTTACGGAATTTCCATGATTTTGCTCTATCTGGCCAGCACCCTTTACCACTGGCTCCAAATAAATGACCGCGGGATACTGATCCTGCGCAAATTCGATCACAGCATGATATATGTACTTATTGCCGGCAGCTATACACCCCTGTGCCTGATTGCATTATCAGGAGGATGGCGGGTCGGCTTGTTATCAGGAATATGGCTCATAGCTATCGGCGGCATCCTCCTGACCATTTTTTATTTTTCCGCCCCCCGCTGGCTGACCACCAGTATCTATATTTTCATGGGCTGGCTGGCCCTGGCGGCTATTTTCCCCCTGAGCCAAACCCTCCCTGCAGCAGGTTTTTTCTGGCTGATTATCGGAGGACTCTTCTACACCGCCGGGGGAATTATTTACGGCATCAAGCCAGCAGCCCTCGGCTGGGCTGGATTTGGCTTCCATGAGGTATTTCATCTCTTCGTCCTGGCCGGCAGCGCCTGCCACTACCTTTTAATGCTGCTGGTTCTGGCCAGAATGTAGTTGTTGAACGATTGTTAAACGATGGTTGAGCAATTGTTAAGCAGTAGTTAAGCAATTGCCAAGCGATAGCCGAGCAATGGCTAAGCAATGGCTAAGCAGTTGTTGAGCAAGAAGAAACATAGGATATGAGGCAAATACCGCCGCACAGAGTTCACCTTACACCTATCTCACTTTTTCCAACTTTCCACTTTCTTCTTTCCACTTTCATGGTGTAGACCCCTACAGGTCAATAGCAAGGTTTTCTGACCCCTAGCCCCAAGCCCCTAGCCCCTAGCTGTTTCCGACTTTCCTCTTTCTGCTTTCCCCTACCCAACTACCCAACTGTCCAACTAACCAACCCTATTTCCTGGCCCCCAGGCCCTATTGTCTTTTATTCGCCCGTATCAAACATTTTGTTGTATACTTAGTGCAGACTTTTTTGGTGAGGGAATGACTTTTGGAAATAAGCTGGCATTTGATATGGGACATTATAATTCATTTAAATGATTACCTGGTTTTATTGATCCAAAATTATGGCAATATAGCTTATATGATCATCTTTTTGATTATATTCTGCGAAACTGGTCTGGTCATTTTCCCTTTTCTTCCCGGTGATTCGATGATTTTCATCATCGGTGCATTAGGGGCCAATGGTGAGATCAATCTGCTGCTCATCGCTGGTTTGATGATGGCAGCAGCCATATTGGGCAATGAAGTCAATTTTCGCATCGGCCGCTATTTAGGCCCCATAGTTTTCGAGAAAGACTTCCGCTTCCTGAAAAAAGAATATCTTTACCAGACCCAGGAGTTTTTTGCCCGTCATGGCAACAAAACCATTTTTCTGGCCCGTTTCTTTCCTATTATCCGCACCTTTGCCCCCTTTATAGCCGGAGTCGGTAATATGAACAGACGTGTTTTCACCATATTCAACGGACTGGGCAGCATATGCTGGGTCTTGATTTTCCTGCTGGGGGGATATGTTTTCGGCAATATACCCCAGGTAGAAAATAATTTTACCCTTTGCATCTTCGGCATCATTTTTATCACCATGATCCCTGCCTTTCTGGCCGCCTTAAAAGCCCGGCGGGACAGTAAAAAGGCTTCCTCCCGCTAAGCCAGCGTCATATGTCGCTTTTTTTACATTTTTACCCTCCTGATAAAAAAGGAATAATAATTAATTGTACGAATATTGGTAAAAAGGACTATTTTTTTCTCCCCCGGACGAGGGAGCGTTTTTGACCGGGGATTTTTAGCCATTAGTCCCTCCCTTTTTAAAACTACATTATAAGGAGGTATCAGCAATGAGTCAGGTCATGGAATACCAGATGTTTATCAATGGCGAATGGACCTCGGGACATTCAGTAGACCGAATGGAAGTTATCAACCCCTCCACTCGAGAAGTGGTAGCTACCGTCCCGCGGGCTGTCCAGGCAGATGTAGACGAAGCTTTAGGCTGCGCCCGGGAAACTTTTGAATCCGGGATATGGTCTAACAAGCCCATTGAAGAAAGAGCCCAAATCCTTATGAATGCTGCCATGTTGTCCGTTGCCAACAAAGACCGGATGGCTTACCTGGAATCCTTAACTTCCGGCGCCACCATCCGCCGCACTACCACTGTCGATGCTGCCGAAGTAGGAGCAACACTTTTGCTAACCGCCATGATCGCCAAGGAACTCCCCATTGTGGAACATTCCTTTTTCTCTCCGCCCTGGGTGGCTCCCATGCATACTTTCTGGCGGCGGGAGCCTATCGGGGTATGTGCCGGGATCACGCCCTGGAACTTTCCCTTGATTTTAGCCATTTTTAAAATTGCCCCAGCCCTGGTCATGGGCAACAGCCTGGTGATGAAACCGGCCAGCATAACCCCGGTTACCACGCTGGAACTGGGCAAATTACTTTTTGATGCGGGAGTACCTGCCGGTGTTTTCAATGTTATCACCGGTCCGGGTTCGGCTGTGGGCAATTATATGGCCGGACATCCGGAAGTCGACAAGATCGCCTTTACCGGCTCAACTGAGGTCGGCAAGTCCATTGCCCATCTGGCTGCCGACTCCATTAAACGGACCACCCTGGAACTGGGGGGCAAATCCCCTATTTTGATCCTGGATGATGCTGATATGGATGTAGCAGCCAACATGTGCCTGTTAGCCTTTCTTTTTCATTCCGGGCAGGTCTGCGAATCCGGCACCCGGCTGCTGGTGCCCCGCCATATGCAGGATGAACTGGTGGAACGCATGATTGCCAAAATCGAAAAAATGATCATCGGCGATCAAATGGAACTGACTACTGATTTAGGACCCATTGCCAGTGATGAACAGCTTAGAACCATCATGGAATATGTTCGTATCGGCAAAGAGGAAGGAGCCCAGCTGGCTTACGGCGGCAACCGTATGACTGAGGGTATTTATGAAAAAGGATTCTTCTTTGAACCAACTATTTTCGTTAACTGCAATAACCAGATGACCCAGGTCAGGGAGGAAATCTTCGGACCGGTTCAATGTGTGATTCCCTATGATGACGAAGAAGAGGCCATTGCCATTGCCAATGACAGTATTTACGGTCTGGGAGGCGGTATCTGCAGTAAAAATATTGCCCGGGCCCAAAGGATCGCCGGCCGGATGCGCACCGGAACCGTGTGGATCAATACCTGGCATGTCCTGCGTCCTGATGCGCCTTTTGGCGGCTACAAACAAAGCGGTTACGGCCGCGAATGCTGCTATCACTCTTTGCTGGCCTACAGCGAAGTCAAACATATTTGCCAGGATCTGACACCGGACGGCCATGATAAACTAATGAACCTGCTGATTGGTTCCAGTAAATAAAGGGAAGGAAAGGAGGTAACACAATGACCACACCGAAATATTTCCTGTGGGATTACAAAAGCACCGTTGAGGCTGGCTCCGGATGCCGTACCTTCATACCCCAAAGGTTTGTGGATATGGGCTGTAAAAGGATCGGTCTCATAACTGATAAAGGGATCGTAAATGCCGGCATTATAGATGATATCCTGACCATTTTCGAGCTCCAGGCACATCCTAAAATTGCTGGTGTCTACGATGAAATCGAACCGGATGCCGTAAACACCAGGATCAATGATTGTGCCCGCTGGTGCCGGGAACTGGCGGTGGATGGACTGCTGGCAATCGGAGGCGGCAGTGTTCTGGACTCCGTTAAAGGGGTAAAAGCCATGCTGGGAATGGGAATAACTGATATTATCGAAATAATGCCTGGTAATATCGGACCCTATATGCATCCCATGGGCAAACCCCTGAATTTCCCCCATATTGCTGTACCCACAACTGCCGGGACGGGATCGGAATCATCCCCCATCGCAGTTATTTATAATGCTGAAGCCAAAATAAAAGGCGATCTGCTCCATCCTTATCTGCCAGCTGATTACGCCTTTTTGGATCCGGACTATACCGTGGGACTGCCGCCAAAAATGACGGCTTTTACCGGCTTTGATGCCCTGTCCCATGCAGTGGAAGCCATCAGTTCACCAGCCGCCAATTGTATGATTGATGCACTGGCTATCCAGGCGATAAAGCTCATCACTAAATTCCTGCCCATTGCCGTGGCAGACGGCCAGAACCTGGAAGCCCGGACCAAAATGCTGGTAGCCAGCAATATGGCTATAATGGCTTTTTCCATGTCCGGACTTTTTTATCCCATCCATAATGTAGCCCATGCAGTTGGCGGTCAGCTGCGGGTACCTCATGGGGAAGCCAATGCGGTCCTGATCCCCATCCTGATGGACAAATTCCCCAAACATTATTTAAATTGTGTTGAAGTCCTGGCCGATGCCTTCGGTTTCCCCAGCCAGGGTAAAACAGCCGAAGAAATCATCGCTCAGACCGCCGCACGGGTGCGGGAACTGCAGAAAGAATGCGGTTTGAATGATAAATTTGATCAGTCCCTGGATGATGGCACGGCAGAATTGATGTACTGGGCAGTCAAATTCGATCCTTCCGGATTGTTTTATCCGTTGCCCGATGATGTGATACGGGGCAGTCTGAAAGCTGCCTTTGCTTAAAATAATCGACTAAATGGGGGGTGGAAACGAAATTGAAGGGCGAGTTGTTCCACAAAGGAATTCTGCGTAAGGAAGACGACTGCTTCATTATTCGTCAATCCATCCCCTATCCATTGCAGGAAAACAATGCTTATCTGATCGAATCCAGCAATGGATGGTCCGTCATCGATGTAGGCATAGATCTGCCTTTGACCAGGGAAGTCTGGGAAATGGCCCTCAAAGAAGTGGGGATCTCCTTCCGGCAAATAAGGCAGATCTATATAACCCATTGCCATCCTGATCATCTGGGAGCAGCCCGCTGGCTGCAGCAAAAATGCGATGCCCCGGTATTTATGCACCGTGAAGAGATAAAACGGGCCCGGGAGTTTATTTTTATCGAGGAAGATTTCCCCGCTGTCTACCGAAGGGCTATCGAAGCTGAATGTAATCGCCATGGCTTTGAAAGCCGATTCCTGGATGGCCTGATATTGGACTGGCAGACCCAGGTAACTCCGCTGTTTAGAGCCCCCCGGGGGATCTATCCCCTGGATGCAGGTGATGAAATCGATCTGGCCGGAGAAAAATACCAGATCATACTGGCACCAGGCCATGCCGACGGCCAGGTCATGCTCTTTGAACCCGGCAGCCGCCGGTTGTTCTGTGCTGATGTCCTGACGGAAAATTCCTACCTGCACTTCAGCGACTGGCCCAACACCTTTCTTGAAAATCCCCTGGGTGATCTTTTTGACTCATTGGACCTCATGGAATCCCTGGAAGTTGCCAAGGTATATCCCGGTCATGGCTTTTGTTTTACCAATCTGCAGGAAATTATGGACACCTTGCGGGAAAAACATTGGCGCAATTTGGGAAAAGTCCTGGCAGCGATTACAGAGCCGGTGCGTTCAGGAGATTTATACCCCCAGCTTTTCAGCAAGATATACCCCATCGATTATGTCCATCTGCACCGCCTCCTCCTTGGTGAAACACTGGGCTATATGGAATATCTCTTCCGTCGGGGACGTTTGCAGAAGACCGATGACGGTGACAGGGTGGTCTTCGGGGGCCGGTGAGGCGGGAGGGGGGAGGCGTGAGGCGAGCCCGCGCCGGCGCGCGGTGTAGGGGCCGACGCCTCTGTCGGTCCGCGGGGGCTATTACTGTGGCATGCTCTTGCGTTGCAGGTGCAATCATTGTATTCCAGATCAAACTGAGCCACTGTTCCGATGAGCGAGAGCTAGTGTTCCGGAAAATGAGAGCCACCAACTGAGGTAATGGAGGTGTATTATGGGTTTTTCAAGAACCGATTGTCAGTTCCCAAGTCATGGTGATAACTGTTCAGCCTGGCTCTACTTGCCGGACGGTATGGTTAAGCCTTCACTGGTTGTTATGGCCCATGGTTTTGGGGGATTGAGAAACTGCGGGTTAGAGCCGTTTGCTGAATTATTCGCCGATCAGGGACTGGCAGTTTTATTGTTTGATTATCGGGGATTTGGAGAAAGTGAAGGTACCCCAAGGCAGTTAATTTCTCCGCGGAGACATGTGGAGGACTATCATGCCGCTGTAACCTGGGCGCGTGGGCAAAAAGATATCAATTCAGATAAGATAGCGCTCTGGGGAAGCTCTTTCAGCGGCGGCCACTCAATTGTGGCGGCCGCTCACGATCCGAAGATCGCCGCTATTTCAGTTCAAGTTCCTTTTGTTTGTGGAATAGCCAGTTCTACCCCTATAGTTATTCAGAACGGTGTGGGGTACTTTTTCACAGCTGTTTGCTCATCGAGCAAAGATTTTTGGCGGGCTGCGACTGCACAGGAACCCTACTCAGTTAAAATTTATGGCACGCCCGATGAATTTGCTATATTAAATACCCGTGATTCCAAAACAGGATATGAATCTCTTATACCTCCGGGGTTTAATGTGGAAAATGCAACACCGGCCCGTATTTTTCTTACCATGGCCTTATACCGTCCTACAAATGTGGCTGGCAGGGTAAAATGCCCGGCACTGGTCATAGCAGGGGAAAACGACTCACTAATTCCGATTGAGGCCGTAAAAAAGGCAGCCGCGAAAATGAAGCAGGCTGAGTTTATGTCCCTTCCGCTTGATCATTTTGACCCCTATTTAGGTGAACCATTCAACAAGGTGTCGCAAAAACAGCTCGGCTTTCTGAAAACCCATTTATAATGAAGTTAGTGAGTGGATTCGGCCCCAATCCTGTCGGCGCCCAGTCCACTTTTTCGTTATATCCATCATGGCAGATAGAGCATTTTTAACAGGCTATCGTCGGTGGGAAAAACGGACTTACTTTTAGTAACTTTACGGAGCTGGCGGTTAAACCCTTCAATGGCATTGGCAGTGTAAATAATTTTCCTGGTGTTTAATTATTGCCCCGCTATCGCTTAACAACTGTCCAACAACTGCTTAACCATTTCTTAACCATTGCTTAACTATTGTTCGGCCATTGCTTAACCATTGCTTGGCCATCGCTCGGCCATTGCTCAGCTACTGCTCAGCCATTGTTAACCCTATTTCTGTTTTCTGGTCCAGTCTGCCAGTGCTGTCAACAAACGGGTAATGGACTGGGCAGTCCTATCGTCGGTCAAATTACCTTCCTCATCGAATTTGGTATGGGCATGGGCAATAAATACTTCCGGACGGTTTATAACCAGTAGATTCAAGGAAGTACAGACCTGACGAAGATGATATTGGACCCGGGACCCGCCCAGCATCCCTGTTGAAGCACTCATTATGGCTGCAGGTTTTCCGCTGACCGGTGTCACTTCACCCCGGGAAGCCCAGTCCAGGGCATTTTTTAACACCGGAGGTATGGAAAAATTATATTCCGGTGTGCAGATCAACAGCGCATCAGCGGCAATGATCCGAGCCTTGAATTCCTCCACAACGGCAGGCACTCCTTCGGCCTCCAGATCTTCATTAAAAAAGGGCAGGCCGGCCAGGTCGATGATTTCAACCGCTACACCTTCCGGGGCCAGTTTTTGTGCTGCCCGTAGTGCCGCCTTATTGTAAGATCCCTGACGCAAACTGCCGGTAAAGGCTAAAATTCTAATTATTTCTGCCATTATTCATCCCTCCTGCTTTTATTATTACAAAATGCCTCAAATTACATCCAGTATATATCAACCAAAATAAAAATAATCATAAAGTTTCTTAAAATCCAGACCGGCCACTATCTGCCCGGCGTTGCGGGCATAGATTTGCTCCTTCCCCCGTAATAAATCCGGAGCCCTGATACCGTAATCTATGGATAAAGATGCCTCAATATAAGCCGCCAGCTGGTCACAGGCTTTGACCATTTCCCCGTCCAGAGGATTAAAACGGTCTTGATTGTATTCTGCGTCGAGGCCTTTTGCGGGACAAAGCTGTAAGCATCCATCAACTACCACCTTGTTTTCAAATTCATCTTCCAGAAAATATAGTATCTCTTCATGCCATTCCCGGGACAGCAAAGGCAGGATCTTTTCTTCAAACTGTACCTTTTCGATATCCTTGATGATGGCATCCAGTCCTTCCACTGAACGCTTGACCGGGGAGACGATATCCCTGGTCAAAACTTCGGGCAGATCGTGGAAAAGACCAGCAAAATAATTATTATAGATGCGCCGGGTGCAGGCACCGATTTCAACTGAGAACAGATAGGTCAAAACAGCTACGATCAGCATATGCCCCAGGACTGATGTCTGCGGAACCCGGGGAGTTTGGGCCCATCTTTGCTGAAAACGCAGTTGCCCGACCAGGTCCATAAAATTACGGTTGTTCTGCCCCAGTACATATTTTTGCACGCCGGGCAGGTCGTAAAACTCCTCCACTTCCCCGGTTATATTGCGGCGGGTCTCCTCCAGACCATAGATACCCTGGTTCATATGTTCAATGATGCCGAATTCCCAGCTGGTAGCCAGATAATGGGCAGCTTTCAGGATCCGTTTCTCCCGGGCGGAATACTCCGGAACAAGGAGATAATCATTGAGTTTCTGCCAGAAACCGCCCCCGACAGTTTCCGCACTGGTCTGCAGCTGTTCCAGGACCCAGAGATTCAGTTCCCTGCTTTTATGTTCCATTAAATGATGGAAGATATCCGGTCTTAAATCAGTTAGAATACTGCGCTGCAGGAACTCAAAGAGTCCCCCCTCGATTATATGCTGCCAGCCGATGGCCCGATCCCCGGAATCCTCTTCCGTGCGGGCCAGAACATAGGCGAAGACCATTTTATGGGCTTGCTTATCCAGTTCACTAAAACCGGTATGGGGCCTGATATGATCGTTCCAGCGCTGGATGCTGGCCGGGCGGAAGAGCAATTCCAGCATGTCTTTGCTTATCATGGCGTTAAATCTCCTTTGCCGGCTAATCCACTTCCAGAGTGTCTAAATCAATACTGTCCAGCAGTTCTTTTAATTTCAGCAATTCTTCTTTGTTCAAAGTGATCCCCTTGCCCATTTTGACCCGCTCCTCATCCCAATCGCGGATATCTATTTTAGGCTTGCGGTCATTCCAGCTGACCAGATTGATTTCCTTTCGCCAGCCCCGGGAACCCTCCGACAAAACCCCGATCTCCCTGGTGATATCGAATCTAATTTCTGCCATATTGCCCCTCCTTCACAAATGAAAAACACCTATTCTTTTTCCCGTTCCCGCAGCAATGCTTCCATCCTGTCCATCTTTTCCAGCAGCAAATCGTATTTGCCATTCATTTCTATCACGGCCTCCAGAAGCCTATCCACCCTTTTAGCCATATTATAAAAATAGGTTAACATTTTTTCACCTCACAAAATTCTTATGGACATCTTCGCTAAAATGTATATATTTCCCTGCTGGTTCAGCCGTTAAAAACAACCAAACCCCAGCGGGCCGACAGAGGCGTCGGCCCCTACACTGCGCGCCGGCGCGGGTTCGCCTCACTCCTCACACCTCCCGCCTCACTCTTTCCTGGCCCCTGACCCCTAGCCCCTAGCCGTTTCCAACTTTCCCCTTTCAACTTTCCGCTTTCATGGCGTCGGCCCCTGCGTCCGCGCGGCTCGAAAAGGCCGTTTATTTCCTGTAAGTATGCAAAGTTCAGTTGTTTTTGTCAAGAAAACGTGAATTTTGGATCTGCCCTGCCTTTTCACCGGGGCCAAACTGGTGTAAAGTATTTTTAGTGCTGGCCAAGTTTATTTTTGAACCGATTATATTTTGGTTCTTAAAATGGGAGTGAGTATTCGTGTTGTCCGCTTTTAAAGCTGTGGACCAATTAGTCCTGTACCGTGGTCTTTTGCAGGATCCTGTCATTTCTTTATACTGCAAGATGCTGGATGAAGGTCTGAGTGAAAATAACCCCTCTGCGGTTTATTATGAAGCCGTCCATCATCTGCTGGTATATTATGACCGGAGGGGTGTTCTGCCTGATCTATGGAAAAATTACATCCTGGGCAAAATAATCGCCCTGGATAATCCTCTGGCAGCAGCCTGCCAGAAAAATACGGAAAGCATGCATCCGGCTCTGCGGGAAGCCGGCCGGCATGATGCTGCCATACTGCAGGGGCTCATCAATTTTGATTTCGCCGCCTGGGGCGATTCCCTGGGACTCTCGGCTGGAAAATGGTTTGCTGCTGATGGTAAAAAACCCTCCTCCTCTTTTGCGACCAATCCCTCCTATGCTGCCGCATTGGAGGAACTGGCCCAGGCTGCCACTGACCCTGGAGAGCTTTTTTCTGCTCTGGCTGCTTTTTATCAAAATAACGGCAGCGGAGAACTGGCTGTTTACCGAGCCTTTTACTGGGAAGAAGGGGACCTGAAAGGCATCGCCCACCCGGATCCAGTAGAGTTTGCCGACCTCATCGGCTATCAGGAACAGATTCAGGCACTGAAGAAAAATACTGCCGCTTTTTTAAACCGTCGAGGCGGCAACCATGTTTTGCTGTATGGAGATAAGGGAACGGGCAAATCCTCTTCGGTAAAAGCACTATTAAATGAATATAGCAGCAGCGGCCTGCGCATTGTCCAGCTGCAGCGTCAGCAGCTGGAGGATCTGAATACTATTATTGATTTATTGCGGCAGCGCAGCGGTTTTTACATCATTTTCATTGACGATCTTTCCTTTGAAAATTTCGAAGTGGAATACAAATATTTAAAAAGCCATATTGAAGGCAGTTTGCAGGCACCGGCAGAAAATGTCCGGCTGTATGTGACTTCCAACCGACGTCATTTGATCCGTGAAAACTGGGAAGACCGCCAGCATAATGACGATGTCCACGGCCGTGATACCCAGCAGGAAAAGCTGTCTTTTGCCGATCGCTTCGGTCTCACCCTGACCTATACTTCCCCGCTGCAGAAGGACTATCTGAGCATGGTGAAGGAAATGGCCCGCCGGGAAGGGCTAAAAATAGATGAAGAATCACTGTTCCGGCAGGCTGTCCAATGGGAGTTAAGATATCACGGCCGTTCAGGACGTACTGCCCGTCAGTTTGTCAATGATTTAAAAAGCCGTTTGTAAAAACAGCTGAACAATGGCGAAACGATAGTTTAACAGTTGTTGAGCGGTTGTTTAGCGATCGTCAACCTTGCCCATTGCCCTGAATTCTCGCCTTACCCCTTACTTTCCGCAGCACTTTTTTCCACTTTCTACTTTCGACTTTTAGCAGCAAAAATGACATCCCCCTGCTTCCAGCCTTGACATCGCATCTGAATTATTATATAAAATTATTTAGCACTCACTTGCGCAGAGTGCTAATTTAATATCGGCTATCGTTTGATTATAATCACGGAGGGATGAAAAATGGCTAAAAAACAATTCAAAGCAGAATCCAAAAGACTTTTGGACCTGATGATCAATTCGATTTACACCAATAAAGAGATATTTTTAAGGGAACTGATATCCAATGCCAGTGATGCCATTGACAAAATCTATTATCGGGCTTTAACGGATGAAAACCTCAGCTTCGACAAGGACAGCTATTTTATAAAAATTACCCCCGACAGGGAAAACCGCACCCTGACAGTTTCTGACACCGGCATCGGCATGACCAAAGAGGAATTGGAAGGCAATCTGGGTGTTATTGCCCGCAGCGGTTCACTATCCTTTAAAAAAGAAATAGAAAAAGATGAAGACTATGATATCATCGGTCAATTTGGCGTGGGTTTTTATTCCGCTTTCATGGTGGCTGATGAAGTAACCGTCATCAGTAAAGCCCTGGGCAGTGAGGAAGCCTATAAATGGGTGTCTTCCGGCCCCGACGGCTATAATATAGAAGCAGCGGAAAGGGACAGCGTAGGGACCGATATCATTATCAAAGTGAAAAAATCCGATGAGGATGAAAATTTTGACCAGTATCTGGACCAATATCGGCTGCGCAGCCTGGTGAAAAAATACTCAGATTTCATCCGTTATCCCATTAAAATGGATACCGTCAGTTCCCGGCTAAAAGAGGGCAGCGAAGATGAATACGAGGATTACACCGAGGAAACCACTTTAAACAGTATGGTCCCCATCTGGCGCAAAAATAAAAATGAACTCACCCCGGAGGACTATGAGAATTTTTATATGGAAAAACATTTTGGTTTCGACCAGCCTTTAAAACACGTCCATATAAGTGTTTCCGGTGCGGTAAGCTATAATGCCATTTTATATATCCCGGAAAAAATACCCTTCGATTATTATACCCGGGAGTATGAAAAAGGCCTGGAGTTGTACTCCAATGGGGTTTTGATCATGAATAAATGCGCCGATCTCCTGCCGGATTATTTCAGTTTTGTCAAAGGCACGGTAGACTCGGAAGATTTGTCCCTGAACATCTCCCGCGAGATGCTGCAGCATGACCGTCAGCTTAAAATCATCGCCAAAAATATCAAAAACAAAATCAAAAGTGAACTTCTGAGCATGTTGAAGGATGACCGGGAAAACTACGAGAAATTTTATACTTCCTTCGGCCGCCAGCTGAAATTCGGCGTCTATGACAATTACGGCATGGACAAGGAAACCCTGCAGGACCTGCTGCTCTTTTATTCCTCCACCCAGAAGAAATTGGTGACACTGGACGAATATATCGCCCGGATGCCGGAAGAGCAAAAATATATTTACTATGCCAGCGGGGAAACCAATGAGCGGATCGCCAAAATGCCCCAGACTGAACTGGTGGCTGACAAAGGTTATGAAATTCTTTACCTGACCGATGATGTCGATGAGTTCACCATCAATATCCTGATGAATTACCAGGAAAAAGAATTCCGCTCCGTATCCAGCGATGATCTGGGCATTGAAGCCGGTGAAACGGAAACTGCCGAAGAAAAGGCGGAGGATCTGGAGCTGTTTGCCTATATGAAGGGAAAACTGGGTGACAAAGTCAAGGATGTAAAAGCCTCCAAACGCTTGAAGACCCATCCCGTTTGTTTGTCCAATGAAGGCGCCATTACCATCGAAATGGAAAAAGTGCTAAACACCATGCCCATGGACCAGGGCATCAAAGCCAGCAAAATACTGGAGATCAACACCAAACATGAGGTTTACAGCGCATTGCAGGATGCCCTGGCCAATGACAGGGAGAAACTGGATCTATTCACCAGTCTGCTCTATAATCAAGCACTCCTGATCGAAGGCTTGCCTCTGGAAGACCCGGTGGAATTCTCCAATCGTATTTGTGAGCTGATGAAATAAAAAACGCCGCCCGATAATGATAAAAATTCCCCCGGTTACAGAAGCCTAACAGCCGGCCGGCAAAGGGTTACGGGCAATAGCTCCAATGGCTTCTAAACAAATGTTTAGAGAACTAAACATTTGTTTAGGCGGAAGGCCCCGCCCCCGAGCAGAGCCAGCCTGACGGTATTCTTACTTATACCACTCAGAGCGAAGAAAAACGGCTGAGGGCAAGGCAACCGGGAAGCGGTGCGATTGAGGCGTACCTCGTTATCCGGCAGAGCGAATAAAAAAAGCGAAGGTCGAGGCACAAACAAGCCCCGCGATTGAGCCGTATAAAAGTACGGCGATTGAGCGGGGCTTCTTGTTTGCCTTCCGGTATTCTTGCTTATACCACTCAGAGCGAAGAAAAACGGCCGAGGGCAAGGCAACCGGGAAGCGGGACGATTGAGGCGTACCTAGTCATCCGGCAGAGCGAATAAAAAAAGTGAAGATCGAGGCACGAACAAGCCCCGCGATTGAGCCGTATAAAAGTACGGCGATTGAGCGGGGCTTGTGAAGTAACGATGAGATTCGCTTTTTTTATCGCTCTGGAGTTAGTCGATTTTATTAGTCCTGGTCCAAATCTTCAACTCATTAGCCTGCTTCACCAGATCATCGCGGAAATCGGGATGAGCAATTTCGATGATCCTTTCGGTGCGCACCCATTGATTCTGGGCTTTCATTTTCCTTACTCCGTATTCAGTGGCAATATAGTCCACCAGGTGGCGGGAAACAGTGGTACAGGTCCCCCGCTCAAAGGTGGGAACTATGCGGGAGGTCATTTCCCCATCCTTATTGGTATGGGTGGACGGCAGACAGATAAAACTCTTGCCTCCTTCAGACCATTGTGCTCCCAGAATGAAGTCGGTCATGCCGCCATGGCCTGTGATCTGCCTGGTTCCCGTGCTTTCAGCACTTATCTGGGTATACAGGTCCACCTGCATACATTGGTTGATGGAGATCATATTATCCAGTTGGGCAATGATCCGGGGATCGTTGACATAATCCACCGAATAACTGGCCAGATTGGTATTATCATTCATCCAGTCATAGAGCCTCTGGGTGCCAACTGCAAAAGTATAAGCAGCTTTATATCTGTCGATATTTTTCTTGCTGCCATTGGCCTGGCCGGAATCGATCATATCTATATAGGCATCGACAAACATTTCTGAATGGATCCCCAGGTCTTTAAGGTCAGTCTTTTTGATAACATGGCCCAGAGCATTGGGCAATCCGCCGATCCCCAGCTGCAGGCAGCTGCCGTCATGAATAAACTCCACCAGATGTTTGGCGATTTGATCTTCCACTTCAGTCGGTTCCGGGATCTCGGGAGCAGCAAACAACATCTGATCATCAGGTGCTTCAACAATAAAATCCACCTGGGATATATGTACGCTTTCCTGATTTCCTCCCAGACATCTGGGCATATTTTTATTAACTTCTACTACTCTACGTTTAGCTACCTCGAAGCTGGTGATGGATTCGGAATTGATCGGCCCAAAATTAAAATAACCGTTCTTATCCATTGGCCCCACCTGCTGCCAGACCCAATCGGTCTGTTTACCCAGGTTGACAGTCTGGTCACGAACGAATTCACAGCACATGTGATAGGTGATCGGTGCATAAACGATATTATCATAATAGTTTGCCAGGATCCTGGTAAGGGCGCTCCAATGCCAATCCTGCCAGTCAAAACTCTCCTTATACTGGATAACTTCCGGCACCGGCGGTGCTGTACTGCAAGCTACAAAGAGCACATCCTTCAGCTCTTCATGTCTTTTAGCTACTTCCTGAATAAGTACTACCGGTTTGGCAGTAAAATATCCCAGTTTGATACCTTCCCCTGATTGGACCATCCCCGCCACCGCTTCTGCAGTGGTCAGCTTTTCCTTATATTCCTTCTGATAACCCATCTTCCCCCGCCTTTCTAAAAATATATAATGTTATTTTATCATTATATTACGGAGAATGATATTTTGTTCACAAAGTTTATATCTTTAGAATTTTTTGACTTTAAAAACTTTCATTAATAACAGCAGGAGCAGATCTTTGTGTGGAGGAAAAGAGATAAAGGCGAGGGTTCACCCACCGGGAAACTCCATAGTAAAAGCCTTTTGTCCGAGTCAGGCCCCTCTCCATACCACCAGCAGAAGACCGGGCTTTTCCGGAACACAATGATTGCTCCAGCAACGCACTAGCTTGCCATAAGGACAGATCCCTTACGGCTCCGGGTTGCTGCTCGGCCCGCCACAGGGACGGGCCCCCCTCCGGGGACTACAATGTGCTGTAAACAGCACCATTAAGGCAG
>Ga0209723_1001389_pt1 | contig 37901 bp, 30 predicted proteins | sample BiotimSIPDNA_2_FD_185750 | JGI IMG/M metagenome (GOLD analysis project Ga0209723, IMG submission 185750) | Anaerobic biogas reactor microbial communites from Washington, USA - Biogas_R2 time_0 SIP DNA (SPAdes) (version 2) | ecosystem: Engineered > Bioreactor > Anaerobic > Unclassified | place... | reverse complement strand
ACTTCTCCTTTCGTTTTTGCTTGGTTTGTTTTGTCACTAATAAATTCGGCAAAAATGGGGGTGAAGTCCTTCTTTTACTCTCTGAAAATGCCATTATTTCTAAGCTAATTAATTTGCAAAAGTCTCAAATAACTCCGGGAACAGTCCCTTAGACATATTCCCGGACTTATTAAGGATTGAGAATAACATTCTACCCACCCAACCTTTATAGTATAATATTTACAGGAAGGCAGGTGATGAACCTGGAAACCAGTATAAGCGAACATAACACCGACATCATTATGAAAGCGACCGCAGAAATGTTTAAAGATAAAACCCTGGAAATGTTCGGACTTAAGACCGCCAGGATAGTTGACATCATGCCCACTGTTTTGCCGGTGGTGGAGGCCAGGGAGAAACGGGTAGACTTCGTGTTTCTGCTAGAAGATGAGTCCCTGTTGCACCTGGAATTCCAGACTACAGTACCGGAGGACTTACTAAGGCGGGTAGCCTTTTACGGAGCCAGGATAGTCGAAAGGTATAATCGGGATGTAAACACAGCTATAATATACTCTGGACGCATACAAAACGCTCCCGACCTGCTGAACAAAGGCTCCCTAACCTACAAGGTAACCAACGTTTACTTAAAAGGTATGGATGGTGATGCTGAATACAACAGGCTAAAGGCCAAGATTGATCAGGAAGAACCATTAAACGAAGCCGATCTGCAAAAACTAATTTTCCTGCCCCTGATGAAGAGTAAACAACCGGAAGCCGACATGGCCATACAGGCTGCCGAGCTTGCCAAGGCCAGCAAAAACAAATACACCAACTTCGCAATTGGAGCCCTGGTAGCCATAACCGACAAATTTCTACCAGAAGAATATAAGAGAAGACTACTGGAGGTGTTACGCATGACCCAGATTGAACAGTGGTTAAGAGAAGAAGGCTTAAAACAAGGCCTACGGGAAGGCAAACGGGAAGGCAAACTGGAAGGCAAACTGGAAGGCAAACTGGAAGGCAAATTGGAAGGCAAACTGGAGACAGCCCGTAATGCCTTAAAAAAAGGTGTTGATGTAGAATTTGTTGCAGAGATTACTAACCTGCCCCTGGAAACCATTCAAAAGTTGAAAGCCGAGATAGTAAGCTAAGTATACCTACAATAAGTCCGGGGACTGTCCCCGGACATATTGTACTTATTGTAATTATAGTATAACTAACCCCGGCAGAGCCAAAGATATTAACAGGCTTTACGCAAAGGGGTTATTATTTTGTCGCCAAAACGTGCTTATATATTAATGGGTCTTTTCCTGCTAATCGGCAGCGGTTTGCTGGCCAAGTTGGGCTATTACCAGCTTATAAAAGGGCAGGAGATGGCCCGGCAGGCAGTAGCCATGCGCAGCCGGCAGGTAGAACTAAAAGAATATAACCGGGGTGAAATACTGGACCGTAACCTCCTGCCTATTACTGGTACCCAGACATCGACTGCCCTGTACTGTTTGCCGCGGGAAATGACTAGAAATCAACCTCAGGACGCCTCTGGAAAGGCTAGAGCTAAATCAGGGGAGCAAAACCTGGTTAGAACGACCCAAATATTATCCGATATTATCGCCAGCGGGGACAGTTCGCACCTGGCCTCTGCAGAAAGCAAGACGGAAACCGTCGAAGGCAAGGCAAGAACCGTCCCCACTTGCTTGTATACAGAGCTAAAACAGGCCATGAAGTCCGGGAAACCCTTTGTCCGCATAGCCTCCAACCTTACTCCCGAAGAAACCGCCCGGATCAACTCCTCCCAACTCTCCGGAGTAGTAGCAGCCCCGGTAATCAGGCGCTATCGCGAGGACGGTTTTATGGCCCACATCCTGGGTTATTGTAGCGGCGGTCAAAACCAGGAAGGCATAACCGGCCTGGAAAAACATTATGACAACATTCTGCGCCAAAACACTACGTCCCACGAACTGACATCAGTACTGGATGCCCGGGGTATTGCTATACAAGGCCTAATGTTTAAACTGCGCAATGAACAGGACCGCCAGCGGGGAGCGCTGGCTTTAACCATAGACAAACGAATACAGGAAATTGTTGAACAGGCCATGAACGAGCAGGTTAAAACCGGCGCCGTAGTAGTCATGGATGTAAACAGTAAAGAAATACTGGCCCTGGCCAGCCGGCCCACCTTTAACCCTTATGAAGTTCCCCAAATAGTAGGTGCAACACAAAGGAATGGATTTTCAAATGACACAACAGAACCGTCCCCCTGTGTTGTCTTTAATGAAGGAAATTCCCCAATAAGTCGAGAATAGTAACAAAAGCATGATTATACACATTTATACTTTAAAGAGGTAATTATTTGATAAATTACCGTAAACACTATAAACTAGAAGAAAAACATTTCGTATTTAGCCTCGTTGCACCTGAAAACTAGTAGAATGGGGGAGGGGGTTAGATATCTATTATGCATTTTTCCGAACTGGTAAGAGATGGAACTATTATTTGAAGTAGCCCTGGCTAATCATGCCAGGAGGGTAATGATACTATTTCCCAGTCGCCTTATTTCTGAGCTTTACGCAGTTACCATCTAAGACTGACGGGCTCAAAGATTGAGAGGATGTGATGACAAAACCCAAAAAGGTTTATTCAATAAATTTATTAACGCCTCGGAGCATAAAGGGGGGACTTCATAATAATCTTTCTAATTAAGTTGTAAAAGGAGGAGGATCGAAAGAATGAAATCAAAACGAGTAGCATGGTTGGTTATATTTGCCTTTTGTTGTGCATTTATGAGTCCGCTGTTGACACCGGCATCGGCACAGGCAGCAACCATGAACGATTTAGTTAATGAAATGAACCTGGTCTATAACTGTATTGACGATACATACACTGACGGATCGGGAAAAACTGACAAAGATTATATGTCCATAGCCAGACAGAATGCGCAGAATCTGGCTTTAGAAGCCTATGATTCTGCCAATTGGAATGCTATACTTAACCCACTAATGAACTCACAGGTATTGGCCAAAGCGGGTCAGGACGATGCAACTGTACGTCAGACATTTGTCAATGCCTTTGCTGACCTCAGTGAGGTATATTACATCAGTGATGCGGCAGAGTTAGAAACCAGACTGACTACATTCAAAAACACCTACCGTGATTTCTTCCTGGCTTTATTTGGAAATGATATTACTATAGATAAATTTGCCGGGTTCCTGAGTGCCACCCGGGATGACTTTAGAAATGCCATTAATCATTCTTTAACAACGGAAGAGTCAAATCTTCTAGATGGCAAAAGCCTCAAAGAAGCTGCACTATACGGGACCAACCAGGAATTGACCAATGCCATGCCTATACTTATGAAATACGCCATGAGAAATGTAATTGAAGCACCGGGAAGTCAATATGCCGATTTTGACCAGCGTTTAGGGGATATTGGCTGGTCGGTTGATCTGCTGATTGCTCAGTTTAAGGAGCTCAATTCAAAAGTTGACCCCGATAATAAAGCTCAATTGGCACTGGCCCTGGCCAGTGTCCGTTCACAGTCCAAAGTATATGACCTTACCGGAGCTACTCCCACTACCCCCATTACCAATAATGCAATCAGCTGCAATGTAAATGATACCTTTTCCATTCAGCTGAAAATAATGGATACGGACCTGACCGGGCAGGTAGACTATGTAATTGTTGGTGCCAATCCGGAAGCTATTGAAATTACCGGCGATCAAGGCACAACCATTGACTTTAAAGCTGCCAGCGCCGGAAGCGCAACCCTGGTGCTCTATAGACAGGACGGCACAGTTCCGCAACATGACTGGATAGCGCAGCTCACAGTAACCGTTAATATAACTCCACCGAGTACCAATAACAGCTTGAATGCTCTGGTACTTAGAAGCGGAACTACGGTTATAGCCATTACTCCGGCATTTGCGGCTGGAACTACTGCATATGAGGCCCAGGTAGGAAATGCCATTGCCAGTGTCACAGTTACACCAACTATTGCCGATGCAACTGCTGCCGTAACCGTTAATGGAGCAGCTGTTCCCAGCGGTCAGGCTTCAGGTGCCATCAACCTGGCTAATACAGGTAATACCCCTAATGCAATTACCGTAGTTGTAACCGCGCAGAGTGGTGCAACTAAGACTTATACCATTAACGTATTCAGAGCTAAATTGGAGACACCTGGTGCCACTGATACGGTTACAGTACCTGCTGATACCCCGGTTACTGTAGATGCTGCTCAAGGTGCCAAGATAGATGTTGATGAGACCCAGGCTCTGCCCTTAATTGAAGTAAATACTGCTGACTCTACAGTGGGAACAATACAGGTTAGCATTCCCGCTGGAACTACAGTAAGCGGGCCTGCTGGTTGGACCGGCGAGATTAACCTGCCCAAAGTGGTTACCGTTCCACTATCAGACGTAACCGGTGCAGGCAGTGTTGCTTATGCCATTGAGGTTGGAACTGGTGATACCTCGCTGATATTTAGCCAGGCGGTTAGAATCCTTATGCCCGGCGCAAAAGGAAAACGCGTAGGCGTTATTAGCGGAGGAGTCTTTAACGAAATTACCACTGTGATGGCTGCCGATACTCAGGCCGCAGGTAATGCACTGGCCAGCCATGGTAAAATCGAAGTCGGCAATGACGTAGCTATTTGGACCAAACACTTTACAAAATTCGTAGTTTACACCCCGGCAACCACTCCGCCTACTTCTGGCGGTGGCGGCGGCGGTGGTGGCGGTGCCACACCATTTAACGGCACATCAGTAACTGCTGCTGACGGCGGAACTGTAAGCAACAGCAGTCTAGGTGCCAGTGTAGTAATCCCTGCTAAAGCAATGGCCAGCAATTTCAAAGTAAGAGTCGAAAAAGCCAGCACAACTGGACTGGTAGTACCGGATAACAGCAAGATTGTCGGAGACGTAGTAGAAATACTTAAAGACGAATCTGCCAACTTCAGTAAGGCAGTTACCGTAAAACTGAGCTTTGATAAGAGCAAGGTAGACCTCGATGAAAATACCCTGAGCTTGTACTGGTATAACACCAGCACCAAGAAGTGGGTAGAACTTGATAATGTCAAGGTAGATGCCGAAGCAGGAAAAGTCAGTGGTGAGGTTAAGAACTTTGCCAAATTTGCAATCCTGGCTACGACCAAAGAAGCTCCGGTAAAACCGGATCAACCTAAACCGGAAACTCCTAAAGTTACCCTGACCGATATTTCCGGTCACTGGGCACAGGCTGACATTCAGAAACTGGTTGCAGCAGGTGCTATCTCCGGTTATCCCAACAAGACCTTTAAACCTAATAACAACATAACCAGAGCTGAATTTGCCGTAACCCTGGTTAAAGCTCTGAAACTGGCTCCCAAGAGCGGCAAAGTCTTTAACGACACTGCCAAACACTGGGCCAAAGACAGCATAGCTACCGCACAGGCATACGGAATTATCAGCGGCTACAGCGATACCAAATTTGGTCCCAATGATAATATTACCCGTGAGCAAATGGCAGTTATGATTACCAAAGCTGCTAGCCTTAAGGCCGCAGCCAATGCCAAGACCTTTACCGACAGCGCCAAGGTTTCCGCCTGGGCCAAGGATGCCGTTATTGCTGCCAGTTCCAATGGCATAATCAGCGGTTATCCCGATGGCAGCTTCAAGCCCAAGGCTAATGCCACCAGAGCCGAAGCCGCAACCATGATTGTAAAAATAATGAAATAACCAACCCACAAAAACTCCAACAATAAAACCAATAAGCCCAATAAGTCCGGGGACAGTCCCCGGACTTATTGACGTATATGGAAGTCATTGACTTGTCTTTGCCGCTTCCACTAAAATATAGTAAAGATAAATCGTGGAAGGATTATCAAAAATACATAAGGAGGATAAAAAAAGTGAAGCGCAGAAGTGTAAGCAGAATCTCAGTACTCATTCTTACCTTTTTTATGATCAACCTGTTGAACTGCGGTTTCATGGGTATAAGTTCGGCTCAATCCGCTGACCTGCTATCCAGCTACAACATATTAAAAAACCAGTACCCCGAATATATTAATAAAATGGTTGCAGGTGGAGCCACTGAAACTCAGATTGAGACCTTTTTGATAGACCTGGATGCAAACGTCCGTGACCGCGGAGAACTGACCGAAGCCAATTTTGATAACGTAATGTATGAAGCCCTGCAGGAAGTAATTCAATACAGGATACACCGACCAGTTTTCAGAGCCATGCTAGCTGAATTTGAGGAAGAGATTGACTATACACTGGAAAATGGTATCCTGCATCCTAACCTGGTTCCTCTACGCAATGCTGTAAAGGACAGTGTGCTGGGTAAGCCTGCCCAGGATCCAGAACCTGGAGAGCCAAACAATCCCGGCGGCGGTGACATAACCAACCCTGATGACCAGTTAAATAAAACCATACTAGACCAGCTTAATACAGCCGGCAATACTATCACCGTATCAACCACCAACAACACCATTGACCTGAAAGGGGACACTGTCCAGAAAGTTACCTCATCCGGCAAAAACCTGGAAATAAACCTTAACTCGGTAAAAATTATAATCCCACCCGGAGCCATTAATATAGACGGCAACCTCACTGCAACTATAAGCGCTACAGCCCTGGGCAGTTCCGCTGCCGCCTCCAGCCTGCAAAACCTGGCTGCCGGACAACAGCTGTTGGGTTCTGTATACGAATTAAACTGCGTCAGCCAAACCAATGCTGGCGGCTTAAACCTGCAAAAAGCAGTAACCGTTACTCTGTCCTACTCCGCTGCCAACGTAACGAACATCAACCCGGATCTGCTTGATATCTACTATTATGATGAAAACAAAAAAACCTGGGTTGCCATGAATGGGAAAATAGACAAAGACAAAAAAACCATAACCTTCACCACCACCCATTTTAGTAAATATGCCATAATAGCTAATACTTCTTCATCAACATCTAAAACCGGGTCATCTGCGACCGAAACCCCCAAAACCGAAACTTTGCCCCCATCACTAGAACCAGCTACCACCGGGGCTGAGAAATTCACCGACCTCAAAGGCCACTGGGCTGCTGCTGAAGTTGGTGCTGCGGTCAAGCTGGGTATCGCCTCCGGCATGAGCCCAACCCGGTTTGCCCCTGACCAAAATATAACCCGGGCACAATTTGCCACCCTGCTGGCCAGAGCCATAGGCCTAAAAAATACCGCCAGCATTCAGAGCCGTTTTACCGACGTAACTATTGATGCCTGGTACTTCCACGCCGTCAACAGTGCGGCTGAAGCAGGCCTGGTAAGTGGTTATTCACCATCCACATTTGGGCCTGATGACTTAATAACCCGGGAACAAATGGCAGTAATGATTAGAAACGCCCTGGCCTATAAAAACAAACAGGTTAACAGCGGCGCTTCAGTTTTAGACAAATTCAAAGACCGGGGACAGATCTCCTCCTGGGCCATGCCCGGAGTCAGCACCGCCGTAGACCAGGGGATAATAACCGGTAGGAGCGCAACTACCATTGCCCCCCGCCACAACGCCACCCGTGCCGAAGGCACCGCCATGATACTCAGAATGCACCAACTCCTATAACCCAGAAAACCAATAAGTCCGGGAATAAGTACGGGGACTGTCCTCGGACTTATTCCATATATCCAAAAAAATAAGTCCGGGGACTGTCCCCGGACTTATTCTTGCCTTACCCCTACAACTCCCTGGCACTCAAAAAATCCAAATTCTTCCCATACTTACTCCCCAGATTCTGCATCACCTTAATCTCCTCGGTACTGAGGCGGGAGCGTAAAATCCGGTGTACCTCCTTAAGCTCAGCCGTAGTCATCGAATCCTTGGTACCCACATCATACATATACTCTATCTCCGACCAGCTTAATTTGCGAATAATAATCAGACCCGCCTTAAACAAATCCTTCTTCTCTATAGGTCGGTTGACCTTTTGCTGTACCCCTTTAACTATATCATCCTGCTCCACCTTGCCCTTGTCGGGGGAAGAAGGAGACTGCTGCCGGGGCACAGATCCGGACCCATCTATCAGCCATTCCGGTGTAATCGCCCCCGGACTCCCGCTCCCGGTTTCACTATCCGTGGTACCCGTATCCGAACCCGGCGTCGACGGACTACTATCACTGAACAATATTCCGGGGCGATTAATTCTTTTTACTACCTGATCCATGCGGTAATTAACATATATACCTGCAGTTACTACCAAAATCAGTGCAATCCCTAGAGCAATAAACCACCTGGCTTTATTTTGCATAATTATTAGCCTCCTTTTCCTATTATATATACGCTTACAACTTCAACTTTCCTGCCCCACCACTAAAATATGTCCGGTGCCTGTCCCCGGACATATTCTACAGTTTTGTGATGATAAACACTTTCAATTTACCATAAATTGCGCTAATATCTTTAATAGTACAAACAATTACATTATTCATCCGTTATTGTAATATCGTACCATTAGCCTGATTTTAAACGAAATAGTCGCAGGAGAAAAGCAAATGATAGATCTACATGCCCACATCCTTCCTGGTCTGGACGACGGCTCCAAAAATATCGCCGAATCACTGGCTATGGCCGAGGTCGCCTGGGAAGATGGAATACATACCATAGTTGCTACCCCTCATGTATTACAGGGGGTGTTTGATAACGATAAAAACAAAATTCTATCAGCCGTAAGAGCACTAAACCAAACCTTGCAGGAGCAGAACATAGCAGTTCACATCCTGCCCGGTGCCGAATACTACCTGGAGGCTGATATCCCCCTCAAACTATCGCAGGGGGAACTGCTTACCATAAACGACAATGGCCGTTATTTACTGGTCGAACTACCCTCGGCCTTCATACCTGAATACACTGCCCAGGTTCTTTATGAAATTCAACTGCAGGGAGTAACACCAATTATTGCTCACCCGGAACGCAATGCAGGTTTCACCAGGAAACCGGCCGTTTTACAAGAAATGATTTCCCGGGGTGTTCTGGCCCAGGTAACCTCTGCCAGTATCACCGGTTTATTTGGCAAAAGAGTGAAAAGGACCGCCTACAGCTTCTTAAAACAAGGCCTGGTTCATCTGGTCTCCTCTGATGCCCACTCCTCTGTGGGGCGGGCACCACTACTAAGCCAGGCCCAAAAAGAAATAGAAAAATATCACGGCAGTCACACAGCCCAACTATTAGTTATACAAAATCCCGGCTCGATTATAGAAGGGGAGTCGACAGAACCCCTTATAGCTCGCAGCACCACTCGCTGGAAACTATTCAGGTAAGGGGGAATATCTACAGATTTATCTACCAATCCAGAAAAAATTATCCCATAAATCCAAAATGAGCAGGAAAAGAGTAGCATCTGTAGAACTATTTATATATTGTGCCTGAAAGGAGTAACGCGGGATTGAATGAGCATAATAACAACCACAATATAGCCGATGAAGAGATTGAAATAGACCTGCGGGAACTTTTACAGATCTTTAAAAAATGGAGTAAACTCATAATCTTTATGACCCTGCTCTGCGCTTTTGCCGCAGGACTGCTCAGCTATTTTGTAATGTCGCCTGTATACCAGGCCAAGACCCTTTTAATGGTTACCCAGGCCACCGATAAACTACAGACCAATCCCACCGCCCGCAGCGGTGAAGGCCTGGAAGACGTAGTCAGCTCAGTATCTCGTATGCCGGTACTGACCATGAGTACCTACCTGGGCCAGATTAAGAGTGAGACCCTGATGAACCGGATTATTGAGCACTTAGAACTGGATCCGGAGAAATACAATGCTTACACCCTGGTCGGTATGATAGATGCCAGCGTAGTAAAAGACTCCAACCTGATAGAAGTCAAGGTGACCAGCGCTGACCCGGCCCTGGCTACTAAAATAGCCAACGTAATGTCGGATGAATACCTGAAACTGATGACCGAGAAAAACCAGGAACAGATGAGTCGCTCGGTAGACTTCCTGGAAAAGCAGAAAACCGTAACCGATAAAGACCTGGACAAAGCCAGTGACTATCTAAAAGAATTTCAGAGCCGACCTCGGGGAGTAGCCGTCCTGGATACCGAGTTTACTGCCAGAACCCAGGATGCGGCGAGCTTAAACTCCCGCTTAAAAACGGTGCAGGTAGAAATTCAACAACTGGCCGCTGGGGTCTACAGCCTGGAAAACCAGCTGGCTATAACCCCCCAGACCATAACCAGTGACAAATGGAACGAAGACCAGGGGAAGGCTTATTCCACCCAGGAGGCTAATCCCGTATACATTTCCCTGGTACAGGAACTGATAGGTAAAAAGGCAGCCCTGGCGGAAAAAGAGGGCGAAGCAGCCGGACTGCAGCAGATGCTGGCCCAGACCGATGTGGAACTGGATACCCTGCAGGCTGAACTGGCAAATAAACGCATGCAGGAAGAAAAACTGCAGCGGGAAGTAGACCGCCTGAAAAAAACCTCGGAAACCCTGGCTATGAAAAAAACCGAAACCCAGATCGCCAAATCCATTGATCTGGGTGACACCAGTGTAATGGTAGTCTCGGAAGCATCGCTTCCCGAAGCTCCGATAAAACCAAACAAAAAACTGAATGTAGCCATAGCCCTGGTCCTGGGTTTCATGGTTTTTACCCTGCTGGCATTTGTACTGGAACACCTGGACAATACCCTGAAGACCCCGGAAGACATTAGCCGGGAACTGGGCCTGTCGGTTATCGGGGTTATCCCCAAAATGACCCGGCAGAATACCCACCACTCATCATACGGAGGTTAAACATGGCAAAGCATATAAGTACAATAGAACGACTGGTTACCCATGAGCATCCCAAATCCCCGGCGGCTGAAGCTTATCGTACTTTACGTACCAACCTGGGCTTTACCTTTATCGATAGCCCCTGCCGTTCCATACTATTTACCAGTACCAACCCCCAGGACGGCAAATCAACTACTTTATCCAACATAGCTGTAACCATGGCCCAGGCCGGCAACCGGGTAATCGCCGTTGACTGCGACCTGCGCAAGCCTATGCTCCATAAAATATTTGAACTGGAGAACCTGCGCGGACTTACCAATACTATGATGCAGCAGCTCAGCCTGGAGGAAGCAGTACATAAAAATATTATCGACAAACTGGACATTCTAACCAGTGGCCCTATTCCCCCCAACCCGGCAGAAATGCTGGCCTCGGGACGCAGCAAAGCCCTGTGGGCTAAACTGGCGGAAACTTATGACTATGTTCTGATTGACTCCCCCCCGGTTCTGGCCGTAGCCGATGCCTCTATCCTGGCTACCCAGGTAGACGGAGTAATACTAGTAATACGCTCAGCCCAAACCCGTATTGACCTGGCCAAAGAGGCCAAAGACCAGCTGCTCAAGGCTAATGCCAATATCATCGGGACAGTACTAAACCAGCTTAATATGCAAAGCAAAGATTACCAGTATTACTACTACTACTCCCACGAAGGCCAGAGCAACAAGAAAAAAGGCAGAGGCCTGAAGCTATTTACTTAGTGTCATTGCGAGCGCAGCGAAGCAATCTATAATAAACGATTTGTAACAATTTAGAAAACCTAGCAGGACATTGCCAAATAATAGCGAAATATACAATATACCAATCTTTTTGGTATTTTTTAAAAATTACGCAGTCCTGGGTATATCAGACTATACGAAAAGGTGATAACCAAAAATGGACAAAACTAGATACACATTCCTACTAATCATAGACGCCCTACTGATAAACCTGTCCGTCTTCGTAGCCTTACTTCTGCGCTTTGACGGCAGCATTCCGGCACAGGATTTAAACGCCATGGTGCACCTGATTCCCCTGTTCACCCTGGTCAGCCTGGCCTTCCTATTAGCCTTGAAGCTCTATAACCGGGTCTGGGAATATGCCAGCATCGGCGAAATGTTTGCTATCCTGCGGGCTACTACCTGCAGTATGGGAGTAATTATCCTTATTATCTACCTATTCTCGCTGCCTCACTTACCCCGCAGCGTATACATAGCATCCTGGGTGCTTATGAACATATTCATCGGCGCTTCCCGCATATCCTGGAGAGTCTTCAGGGGTTCATGTCTTAATGGGAAAAACGCTGATGCCCGCCGTGTACTTATTGTAGGCGCCGGAGATGCCGGAGACATGCTGGTGCGGGAGATACAAAACAATCCCCAGCTGAAGCTGAAAGCCGTGGGATTTATTGATGATGACCGCTCCAAATTACGTAAAATAATGCATAATGTCCCGGTTCTGGGGACTACCCACAAGATTCCCGCTCTGGTAAAAGAACTGGAAATAGATGAAATAATAATAGCCATGCCCTCCGTAAGTGGAGAGCAGCTGCGCCCCATAGTTGAAACAGCCAAACAAACTGATGCCCGACTACGTATCCTGCCTGGAATAATCCAGAGCAGCAACGGCAGCATTCTCACCCACATCCGCGATATCCAAATGGAAGACTTGCTCTGTCGTGAACCAGTTAACAGCAACCTTCACCATGCAGCAGCCTGTATCGAAGGCCGGGTAGTTATGGTAACCGGTGCCGGAGGCTCCATCGGTTCCGAGCTCTGTCGCCAGCTTCTTACTCTCAACCCGGATCAGCTATTGCTGGTAGACTCCTGCGAAAGCAACCTGTTTGATATAGAACAGGAACTGCTAGATATTAGATTCGCTGCTAACTCCAGCACTACTATACATCCTCTGCTATTAGACGTTAGAGATGCAGCCAAACTGGAGCGGTTTTTCCAAAAATATCATCCCCAGGTAGTCTTTCACGCTGCCGCCTACAAACATGTTCCCATGATGGAACTGCACCCTGATGAAGCCATAAGCAATAACGTTATAGGTACCTGCAATGTAGCCAAACTATCTGACCAGTATCAGGTAGATACCTACATCCAGGTCTCCACCGATAAAGCGGTAAACCCCACCAGTGTCATGGGCGCCAGCAAACGTTTGGCCGAACTGGTAGTAAAAGATATCGGACGTAACAGCTCTACCCGTTTTGCCACTGTGCGCTTCGGCAACGTCCTGGGCAGCCGCGGCAGTGTAGTCCCTACATTTATAAAGCAAATAGAAGCCGGGGGACCACTTACCGTAACCCACCCGGAAATGAAACGCTTTTTCATGACTATTCCCGAAGCCGTACAGCTCATAATCTATGCCGGAGCTATTACCAAAGGCGGCGAAGTATTTGTTCTGGACATGGGCAAAATGGTTAAAATCGACGACCTGGCCCGTGATCTCATCCGCCTCTACGGCTACGAACCGGATAAAGACATTCAAATCGTCTACACCGGCATCCGCCCCGGAGAAAAACTATATGAAGAACTCTTCACCAACACAGAAGAAATGGCCGCCACTATACATAAGAGAATATTTATCTCCAAAAATGAAATGAATAACACCTATATAGACATACACAAAACCATAGACACCCTGATCCTGAAAAACGCCTTCTTACACCGCGCCACCACCACCGACATAATCCGCATCCTGAGCGACATAATACCGGAGTACCAACACAAAGATGCGGCAGTGAATTGAGGAGTGAGTTCGGCGGCTATCCCCGCAATAAGTTCGGGGACTGTCCTCGGACTTATTGTCCTCGGACTTATTCCCCAAATAAAAAAAGAATAAGTACGGGGACTGTCCCCGTACTTATTTAACCCCGGAGGAAGACGATAGAAGCGCCCCTACATGATATTTAACTTCATGCACAATAACTAAAATACTGCGCTGGAATAAGCAGTAAGAGGATAGGGGAAGTGAAGAAAAAGAAAAGAAGTAAAGTCCATAATAAAGGTTTTAGTCTAGTTGAACTTATGGTAGTCATGGCGATTTTAGCAACCTTAGTTTTAATAGCTATTCCTTTATATAAAGGGCATATTAAGCGAGGTACTCAGCAAGTTTGTAATGCTAATTGTATGCAGTTGGAACGAATGTATCACGCTTATTTACTTATGGAAAATAAAGATCATACGGCTTTCGTATTTGATGAATTTTTACAAAAACATGAAGGAACCATATGTCCCGCTAATGGGGACATTAAGTATGTACACGGGATAGTTCGATGTATATTGCATTCTGAAGATAAATCCAACGATGATGAAGACGATGGAAGCGTTCCTTTTCTGTAATGCTAAAGATATTCTAGGAATCCAAATCACATCATTGGTTGCATGAAACAAAACTTGATCTATATATAGCATGCACGAATCAAATGCATGCTATATGTTGCATAAAAAGATTAATTACGGATGATCATAATTAGCCGTGAGTATGGTCTATGGATACCGACCACAATATGTAGCATAAAACTGAAGGAAAATAAAAATTTTATGCAAGATGTAGTAAAACAATAAATTAATCGACGTGATTATGTGTAAGGGATAAGCAAAACACAAGATGTAGCATAAGGCAAAAACGGGTTATGCAAGATATGACAAAAATGTCAAAAAACCCCAAATTTCTGCGAAGCCGTGAGTATGGTCTATGGATAAATACTAGATGGAGCATAGACCGGTTAAAAACATGTGCGTTGACCACTATATGTAGATTTATAAAGAAGAATGTAAATGTAGAACTAAGGAGACTTATATGTTTTATAAATATATCAAGAGAATGCTTGATGTAATTCTATCTGTAATTGGATTAATAATTTTATCACCTCTTTTGTTAATAGTGGCTATTGCTATCAAACTAGAATCAAAGGGTCCAGTAATCTTTCAGCAAGATCGACTTGGTCTACATGGTCAGGTTTTTAAAATATATAAGTTTCGCTCCATGTGTATAGGAGCAGAAAAAGATGGTGTGTATGAGACTAAGGGAGATATGAGAGTTACCAAGGTTGGAAGGATTATTCGTAAAACCAGTATTGATGAGTTACCTCAATTTGTGAACATCATCAAAGGGGACATGTCTATTATTGGTCCACGTCCGACACTTACCTATCATCCATGGCCGATAGAAAAGTATACTAATGAGCAGCGTAAGCGATTTAATGTTCGACCAGGAGTTACTGGTTGGGCACAAATAAACGGTCGCAAAGATGTGCCGTGGGATAAGCGCATTGAATACGATGTGTGGTATGTTGATAATCTCTCATTTGGATTAGATTTTAAAATATTTTTTAAAACTGTAATAAAGGTTTTAACAATGCAGGACAACATAAATGTTGGTGAAACAGCGGCAAATAATACTGCATTGTCTACAACTAAGTCTGAAACAGCTGCGACAATAATAAAAGATTGAAATGGTTGTGGTGATATGAAATGCCGTTAAAACTAATGTACATAACAAACAAGCCGGATGTTGCTCTTGTAGCACAATCCGCTGGCGTTGATAGAATATGGATTGATTTAGAGGTACTTGGAAAAAAAGAACGTCAAGGCCATGTAGATTCAGTTAAATCTGATCACAGTATAGAAGATATTTCAGTAATAAAACCATTACTAAATCAGTCAGAATTACTGGTACGGGTAAACCCTATTAACCCAAGCTCAAAAGATGAAATCAATCGTGTAGTTGAAAATGGTGCCGATATAGTTATGCTCCCTATGTTTAAAACAAAGGAGGAAGTGCAGTTCTTTATCGACTGTATCAATGGGCGTGCCCGGACTTTACTTTTGTTGGAGACCAAAGAGGCAGCAAATAATGTTGATGAAATACTCTCAGTAGATGGTATAGATGAGATTCATATTGGATTGAACGACCTACACTTAGCGTATAAGATGAAGTTTATGTTTGAACTATTAGCTGATGGCACTGTAGAGTGGCTTTGTTCAAAATTCAAATCCAAGGGTTTACCGTATGGTTTTGGTGGAATTGCACGGCTGGGGTATGGAGATTTACCTGCAGAATATGTTATAGCAGAACACTATAGATTAGGTTCGAATATGGCTATATTGTCTAGGAGTTTTTGTAATGCAGACAAAGTAGAGGACATCAGTGAAGTAGCAGATATTTTCAAGCAAGGTGTAAACGAAATAAGAAGTTATGAAACCCGACTTAAAACTGAGGATGGAGTTTTCTTCGAGCACAATCAGAGGTTGGTTTGCGACATAGTAAAAAAGATAGCATATGATAAATTTAAATTAAATGTTGTAGGATAATTACTGTTTTATAAAGAGGTTGTTATATGAACTTATTACTTACTGGTGCTTTCAAATATACAAAAGGACAGCTAGACAGCATACAGGATTTAGGCTTTGATATTACTTTCGTTCAGGATGAGAGAGTATCAATGAGTGAGGTAAATCAAAATATAAACATTGCAGCTATAGACGTAGTGGTTTGTAATGGTCTATTTCTTTACAACGATATTACCCAGTTCAAAAGCTTAAAGTTCATACAGCTTACCAGTACCGGAATGGATAGAGTACCGCTTGATTATATCAAAAATCATGGTATCCACATTGCAAATGCCAGAGGGGTATATAGCATACCAATGGCTGAATGGGTTGTATTAAAGATACTGGAGATATATAAGAACAGCCGATATTTTTACAAGGCGCAGAGTGAACGAAAATGGCAAAAACGACGAGATCTATTAGAAATATCTGGAAAGACGGCAGCTATTATCGGCTTAGGAAATGTAGGAATTGAAATAGCAAAACGCTTAAGTGCGTTTGGTGTGTATGTAATTGGAGTTGACAATAGATTACTTGACCCGGCGGAAAACGATTTAGTAAATGAACTAAGTGTGCCGGATGAGATAGACGGGGTATTAAACAAGAGCGACATCGTTATACTGACATTGCCTCTTTCGGACCAGACCCGCCACATGATGAATAAATATAGATTTAAAGCAATGCGAGATGGTAGCGTTTTGGTTAATGTTTCTCGCGGTGGTGTGATTAAAGAGACAGATTTAATTGAAGCCCTGCAGGGCAATAAATTTCTTGGAGTAGCACTTGATGTGTTTGAGGAAGAGCCCTTAAATCAAGATAGCCTGCTATGGGACTTCGATAATGTAATTATTACACCTCACAATTCGTTTGTGTCTGATAAGGTAAATGAGAGGCTATTCGGGTTGATTATTAAGAATCTCAATGAATACATGATGAATTCTAACGTTGATAATGCAAGTGTGTAGCTAGACTCAAACCATAATGATAATAATTTTAAACGAAGTAATTTAGGGAGGACGACTAGGATGTCAAGTAGGGCAGACGAAATAAGGAGAATATTGGAACAATATCCGCAGTATCAAGAAACCTTGTTTTGTCGCGGTTACCTCGTTACAAGCAGGACATTAGAAAATTTGAATGCGTATCCTTTTTATAATCAATGGCTCAAAACCTCATGTGGTAAGCTGAATAACGGCACTGAAATCAATATTTACTACCATAAATGGCAGAACTGTTGCACCTATGAAGAAAATGGAATATCAGTTACCCTTATAGGACATGCCTACAACCCCTTTGACATGAAATATCAAGAGATTGAGATAATTAAAGACTGCCTTAATGCATATAAACAGAGCAAAGAGCATTTCTTTTCCAAGGTAAGTGAATTGACAGGCATTCACCTAATTCTTTTGAACGATAAAAATGGAATGATTGCCGTTCAAGACTGTTGCGGCATTATGCCGGTGTACTATGGTGCTAATAGTAATGATATTTATCTTGCTTCGCATGGGCAACTAGTAGGGGACATCTGTGGATTAGAGATGTCAGAGAATATTCGAGATTTTATCAATGCTCCATTTTATAAAATCGGAATTGCACAACTATGTGGCCTGGATACTCCCTTTTCCGAATTAACTATGCTTTCACCTAACACCTGTATAAATTTGCCTGATATGAAAGTGGAACGTTTTTACCCTAATAACTCTTTAACCACCACCTCAGTTGCTACTTCTGACATAGAAAGGATATTGAAAAACAGTATTCGATTATGTACAAACAAGTGGAAATGTAGTGTTTCCCTTACGGGGGGAATTGACAGCAAAATGACGCTTGCGGCTGCTAATGAATTATATGATAAATTGAATTACTTTAGCTTTATATCTTCTGAGGCTGAAGGGAAAGATGCACGAGCAGCCCATGAAATATGTTTGAATTTAGGGTTGGAACACACTATTTATACTATTCCGGAAAATGAATCTGAAATTAAGGATTTCGGTGTAATAGCAGAGATTATGAATCATAATCAGGGATACATTAGACGCAAAACGGGCAGCGATGCAAGAAAAAGAGCTTATTTAGCCAATCATGCAGATATTGGTCTTGAGATTAAGTCCCATGTTTCGGAAGTAGGACGTGCTTTTTATTATAAAAAACTTGGGAAAAGGAAATTCAGATTTCCGCTAACGCCTAGAGACATGAGCAATTTAGCAAAACGAAATTTCTTTAATAGAAGTATATTGCGAAATATGGATGACTCTTACAGACGTTTTATTGAAACCACGGATTTTGGGGATTTCCCGGATGGGTATGATGAAACAGACATGTTCTATTGGGAGAACCGGATGTCTGCCTGGGGTGCACTTGTTAAACAAAGTTTTGATGTGGCGCATGAAACAACTATACCTTATAACAATCGTAGACTATTAGAGATGTTCCTTTCATTTACTTTAGAAGATAGGATCGCGGATGTACCCCAAAAGGTAATTATAAAAAATTTAAATTCTAAGCTTTTTAATATGAACATTAGCAACAACAATGAGATGAAAAGCAGAAAACGTATTTTGCTGGAACGGGTATTTTTTGAAGTAAATTCAAAATTTAATTAATTAATACAGAGGGAAGAAGTAATGAATTTGAATTATTTAAAATCTGCAATTCAGGGCATCTCTATTAAGTCTTACATTGATTCGTTAAACCAAACAGTTAATAGAGTAAAAAGAATTAATGGCAAGAACAAGCTTTCCATAATGGCGGATATAGTGTTATGTGCAATTAAATACTCAGCTAGTCCCAACAATTATTATTTGTTTAGATTTTTTGAAATAGATGATATTAAGAGAAATACTTACATTACCCATGGTTTAAGTAAAAAGTTAATTGCAAAATTTAATGACAACAATTATAGAGATATTTTTGAAAATAAAATTAAATTTGCAGAGAGGTTTTCTGATTTTTATGGGAGACAATGGGTGTCGCTTGAAAATCTAAGTTATGGTGATTTTGAAAATTTCATTAGAGACAAAGATGTGATTATATATAAACCTGTAGGTTCAGCTCAGGGGAAAGGTATTAGAAAATTTTTAATAAATGAATATGAGAATAATGAGCAAATGTGGAATTACTTAAAAATAAATTACGGTAATAACGGCATTCTTGAGGATTGGATTAATCAACATGAAGAAATATCAAAAATATATGGTGGGGCTGTAAACTGTCTCAGAATCATTACCATTTACAAAAATGATAAATTAAATATGCTGACTGGTAGGCTAACGATAGCTAATGGTCGAGAAATTGCTAATGCCTCCTGCGGTGATATGGTTGCTCCTGTTGATTTAGAAACAGGTATAATAAAATACCCTGCTGAGGATATGAAAGGTAATGTGTATATTACTCATCCGGTAACTGGTGCACAAATAGTGGGTTTACAAATCCCATATTGGGATAAAGTAGTTGAAATGTTAAGCAATGCTGTGAAAGTAGTTCCTCAGGTATGTTATGTAGGATGGGATATAGCCATAACGCCATCTAAGCCAATTTTAATAGAAGGGAATACTTCACCGGGTTATAAATTTTCCCAACTTTCAAGCCATTTACCAAATCATATAGGCATCAAATCAATATATGAAAGATTCTTATAGGTCTCAGTAATGTAGTGATAGTAAATCTAAATAAGGTGTTTTTTTTAGAGTTATATTGAATAGCTTCTGAACCATGATAGATAAATAAGGATAGGTACAGCATATATGAAATTCATATTAATCTCACCTAAAAACCGAACAACATATAATTTTAGGGGCGACTTGTTAAAAGAAATTATATCTAAGGGTTATGAAGTCATAGTCACTGGTCCTAATGAAGAAGGCATAGATAAAATAAAAGAGCTTGGCATCCGCTTTGTACGCATACCCCTAGATAAAAATGGGCTTAGTGCAGCAGCAGATATAAAATATATGATTGCTTTAACAAATCTCCTAAAAGCTGAGAAACCTGATATTACACTAGGATACACAATAAAGCCTGTCATATATGGAGCGATAGCTGCAAAACTAGCGGGTGTCAAAAATATCAACTCTATGGTGACCGGTGTAGGATATGTCTTCACGGCCGAAACAATAAAAGCTAAGGTTATTCGAACTATCGCGAGCATTTTATATAGGATTGGATTTAAATGTGCCGATACGGTAATTTTTCAGAACCAAGATGATTTAAAAGAGTTTGTAGAGCGCAAACTGTTGAAACGTGAAAAATGCAAGTTAGTTAACGGATCCGGTGTTAACATGCAGAAATTTGAGCTATCACCACTGCCGAAAAAATTAACCTTCTTTATGCTTTCCAGGGTTATGCACAGTAAAGGGATTAGAGAATATCTACACGCTGCAAAAGAAGTAAAAGGTAAATATCCTGGAGTAAGGTTTATGCTTCTTGGGGCAGTTGAAAACATACAGGATTCTATGACAATGGAGGATTTATCTCCTTATATAAACAACGGTATAATTGATTACTATGGCGAGACAAACGATGTTGCTAGTTACTACAGGCAATGTTCGGTATATGTTTTACCTTCCTATCGAGAGGGGACACCAAGGACAGTACTCGAAGCTATGGCAATGGGACGACCCATAATAACTACAGATGCGCCTGGATGTAGGGAAACCATTGTAGATGGGGTAACCGGGTTTCTAGTGCCGGTTCAAGATACTGAAATTTTGGTTGAAAAGATGGAATGGTTTATTAAAAATCAAGATGAAATTATGAGAATGGGACAGGCCAGCTATCAATTATGTCGGGATAAGTTTGATGTTCAGAAGGTGAATGCAGATATGCTGAAGTATATAAATATAACACCATAAGTTAAAGCTTTTCTTTGTTAAGACTTTAGCATTGAATTTTGCAGTTAAAAATAAAAATTCTGCTTACACAAAAGACTACATAATACAATTTTTATTTGGAGATTGATTATGAAATTACTTTTTGTTCATGGAACAAAAATCAAGGAAGATAGTAATGGTGTGTATTATACTGGTGGCAGTTATAGCCAAAGTATATGGAATAGGTACTTATCTATTTCAAGTCAATTGAGCATAATTGCTAGAAAAGATCCAATTATATATGAATCAGAATATGCCAGGAGAAATTTTAATTATTATAATAAAGAAAAAATTTATTTGGTTGAGATACCAAACTTAGTTTCCTCTATAAAAACATTCTTTAACATCCAAATACACAAAGCAAAAAAAGAAAAAATAAAAGAGGCAGTGTTAAATAACGATTGTATAATAGCTAGATTACCAAGTAGCAATGGAAATATTGCTATAAGTATGGCAAGAAAATATAATAAACCTTACCTTATCGAATTAGTTGGTTGCCCTTGGGATGCTTTATGGAATCATAGTTGGAAAGGAAAATTAGTTGCTCCTTTTATGTGGTACGCAACAAAAAAAGCTGTAAAAAATGCGCCCTACGTATTATATGTCTCAAGTAATTTTTTGCAAAAAAGATATCCCAATAATTTCAATAACATATCATGTTCAGATGTTGATTTACAGCCAGTAAAACAAGATGTATTAGATCAAAGATTAGAAAAGATTAAAAATATGAACAAAAATAAACCTTTAGTTTTATGTACCATTGCTAATGTAGACGTTAAATATAAGCGACAGGATCTTGTTATTAAAGCAATATCAGAGTTAAATATACAGGGCTATAATTTTGAATATCGACTTGTAGGCGGAGGAAATACAAACCATCTCCAATCTATCGCTGAAAAATATGGAGTAGTTGACAAGGTCATATTTGAAGGTTCAGTACCTCACGAAAAGGTATTTGATTACTTAGATGATATAGATATTTATATTCAACCAAGTGATGCCGAGTCCCATGGCAGGGTGATTCTTGAAGCCATGAGCAGAGGATGTCCCTGTATAGGTTCATCTACTGGTGGAATACCTGAGCTAATAGATGCTTCATTTATTTTTAAGAGACGTAATGTTAATGAACTTATAGACATTTTAGCTGGTTTTGACAAAGAAAAAATGATTAAACAGGCCAAAAGGAACTTTGAATTTTCAAAGGGATATGCAAAAGAAATCATTGAAACGAGAAGGAATGAGTTTTTTAAAGAATTCGCGGAAAGTGTGAGGAATTCATGATTAGAGTTTTACATGTGCTTTCCTCTTTAGGTGGCGGAGGGGTAGAGAGCATGTTATATAACTATTACACCCACTTGAATAGAGATATTATACAATTTGATTTTATTGTACATGGTGAAAAAATTGGAATGCTTGAAGAAAAATTTCGAGAAATGGGCTCCGAGATATATCATGTAAAACCTAAAAAAGAAGGGCTTTTACAAAATTTAAGTCAAATAAAAAGAATAATATATTCTCAACCCAGATATGATGTGGTTCATTGCCATCAGAATTTAATGTCCTTTGTTCCGCTTTATTTTGCAAAAAAAGCAGGAATAAATGCCCGAATAGCTCATAGTCACACTACTCTTTCCAGGAAAGGGACCGCTGGAAAATTAAAAGACTCAATATTTAGATGTTTATTAAAAAACGATACTAATCAGTTTTTTGCTTGTGGGGTAGATGCTGCTAAATGTTTGTATGGTGAGAAAAAGTATATAGAAGACAAAGTTGATATTATCCCTAATGCTATTGATGAATCATTATATAGATTTAATCCGTTAATTAGGAATGAGGTTAGACGTGAGTTACATATAGAAGATAAGTTTGTAATAGGTCACGTAGGCAGGTTTTCAAAAGAGAAAAATCATAAATTTATTTTACAAGTATTTGAAGAAATATATCAATTTAACAAGAATTCAGCTTTGCTACTTATTGGTGACGGGGAGTTAGAGCACGAAGCCAAACAACTGGCAGATACTTTTAAAGTTAGCAATAATATAATTTTTTTAGGCTTGCGTGGGGATGTTAATCGTCTTTTGCAAGCCATGGATTGCTTTATACTTCCATCCCTACATGAGGGGTTTGGAATAGTATTATTAGAAGCCCAAGCGGCAGGATTAAAGTGTTTTGCGTCAACTGCTGTTCCTAGAGAAACTAATATAACAGGGCTGGTTGATTTCCTGGAATTAAGTTCTGGATCAAACCATTGGGCAGATTGTATTTTAAATTGTCAACATGGATATGAACGAAGAGCCCATACACAAAAATTTATTGCGTCCAATTATGATATTAGACAGGCTTCAAATTATTTAGAAAAGTTATATTTGAATTTATTTAATTCAAATACTATGAGGGATTAAATGACTATTTATATACTAATGATTTTCGCAATTTTAGTTTTGGGCCTATTCACTTCAGTTGTTTTTCAGTCTAGTAAAAGCAAGAAAATCTACGCTACAATTGTATTTTTGTTAGTTTTTTTAATATCTGCCCTTCGGAATATATCTGTAGGTACTGATGTACCAGGTTATGTAAGTCGCTTTTTTATAATAAAAAAGATGGACTTTTCTGACCTATTTTTGCATCGTTTTGAGCCAGGGTACATAGTGCTTAATAAGTTATTGTCCTTTTTTATTAACAATGAACAAATATTTTTAGCTGCGATTGCCTTAATAATTTTATCTATGATTTTTATTGGAATATATAAATATTCTTCTATCCCATCACTTAGTGTATACCTTTTTATTACCATGGGATTTTTTGCTTTTACTTTATCAGGTTTTCGCCAAGCTATTGCGATGGGAATAGTTTTTTTGAGCTTTACTTTCCTTAAGGAAAAAAAGCTATTAAAGTTTGTTGTAATAATTCTATTAGCCAGTTTATTTCACAAAACAGCATTAATGTTCCTGCTTATTTATCCGTTCGCCTACAAAAAAATATCTCTTAAATATTTAACGTCGGCAGCAATATTATTTATGGTACTTTTTTTCGTTAGAAAACCGTTATTGCATTTTTTGACATATACATTTTGGGATGAATATTCCTCGATGCTTGTATCAAGTCAGAGCTTTACTTTGCTTTTTGTAATTTTTATTGTTTTTATATCAGGGCTATTTTTTTTAAAGCCGGTTTTAAAGAGAAATTCACAAAACATAGTTTTATTTAATATAATTTTGCTTGCAATCTTTATGCAATTATTTGCTACCGAATCAAACAATTTCTCAAGAATCACAAATTACTTTTATATCTATGCAATACTATTTATTCCTGAAGTATTAGCGAGCATAAAAGATAAAAATATTTTGTCTATTGGATGTATTATTGTTGTTTGTTTAACTTTTGTCCAGTTTGTATGGTTAACGCCTGGAAGTCAATTATCAATAGCTCCGTATAAGTTTTTTTGGCAGTAAAAAATGTGGTTGGCGACTGATGAAGCTAGATAAAGGGAATAGGGGGTAATGATAATAAAAAAAGTAAAATATATTGTTCCGTATGATATAGCTTACTATAAACATGAAAACAGATCATTTGCACTTTCAGCTAAAGCTATGGTTGATTCGATATTACCCTCTTTACTTCAAAATGGGTGTATGGTTGAAATTATTTCTCCAACATGGACAAGTAATACTAAAGGGTTTTACAAGTATAGGAAAACCGAAATAACAAAAAATTTAACTTTAACTTTATGTAGCTCTTTTGGAGCAAAAAACAAATTAGTTAAGGGGGCAAGAATAGCGTATACACTCAGTTGGCTTATATTCTATTTGATGTTTAGTATTAAAAAAGATGATATTGTTATATATTACCATGCAATGAATACTTCAAGAATTGTAAACACAATTGTAAAAATGAAGAAAGCTCGTTTTATATGTGAAATTGCTGAAGTTTATGCTGATGTATCCGGAAGAGAAGCTCAACGAAAAAAAGAATTTAAGATGTTTAATAATGCTGATGCTTATATTTTTCAAACTGAATTGTTGAATAAAAAAATAAATACATTAAATAAACCATACGCAATAATATATGGAACATATCAAGTTGAAGAAGATCGGGGAGTAAAATTTGATGATGACAAAATTCATGTAGTGTATGCTGGAATCTTTGACCCACGGAAAGGGGGGGCACTCGCTGCTGCTGCTGCGGAGTTTTTACCAAAAAATTACCATGTACATATTATTGGCTTTGGGTCTAATGATGATAAAAGTATGCTATTAAAAAAGATAGATGAGATTTCTAAAATAACGAAAGCAACTGTCACATATGATGGTCTTTTAAGGGATGAGGAGTATATTCAATTCTTACAGAAGTGCCATATAGGTTTAAGCACCCAAAATCCTGATGCAGAGTATAACGATACATCATTTCCTTCGAAAATACTTTCATATATGGCGAATGGCCTGAGGGTTGTCACTGTACGAATTAAGGCAATAGAAACATCTGCCATAGGAGACAAGGTTTATTATTATGAGAAACAAAATCCAAAGGATATAGCAGAGGCTATTATGAGTATTGATTTTAATGAGCCCTATGATAGTAGAAAAATAATAAAAAAGCTCGACAAACAGTTTGTAAAGGAGATTGAAGCCTTATTGAAGGTTTGAAAAAAATGAATATATTTAAGAATGTTATACATAGATTTCAGTCAACCAATGGGAGAAATAGGTTAATCATAAAAAATGTTGCTGCTTCTTTTTTGATCAAAGGTGGAGCTTTATTATTGGCGTTGCTTACAATGCCAGCATATATGCGATATTTCGAAAATCAGCAAATATTAGGCATGTGGTTTACGATATTATCGGTACTAACCTGGGTGCTGAACTTTGATATGGGTCTTGGCAATGGCCTTCGTAATCATTTGGTTGGAGCCATTGCTGAAAATGATTCTATGAAAATCAAAAAATATATCTCTTCAGCATATGGAATGATCTTTGGGATAGTTGCCTTGCTGTTAATCATAAGTCATGTATGCTTTCCTTTTATAAATTGGAACACTGTCTTTAATGTTCCCCATGCAGCTATTAGCAGTGAAGTCCTTTTGGAAACGGTTCAAATAGTATTTACAGGGATTTTACTGCAATTTTTATTGAGGTTGATTACGTCGGTTTTGTATGCTTTGCAAAAATCTGCAATTCCAAGTTTGTTAAGCTTAATAACTACAGCAATTATATTGGTATTTGTTTTAACTGTTAACTCGGGAAGTGTAGAAGAAAACTTAAAAATGCTGGCGTATGCTAATGTTATAGCAGTTAACCTTCCTTTACTAATAGCTAGCATCGTTGTTTTTAGGACGAATTTAAAATCTTGTGGGCCTCATATTAAATTTTTTGATAAGAAATATTCCATAGATGTAATTAAATTAGGAGGAGTATTTTTTTGGTTACAAATCATGTATATGTTGATTGCTAATACAAACGATTTTTTAATTTCTTGGCTGTCAGGGCCTGAAAACGTAGTTTATTATCAGATATATCGTAAACCATTTATGCTTGTTAGTACCATTTTTGCTTTAACCTTAACACCAATTTGGTCTGCAGTAACTCAGGCTATTGCTGAAAATGATTATAAATGGATAAGAGTATTATATATTAGATTAAAACGTTTGGCTGCAATAACCATAGCTGGAGAGTTTCTCATGATTACCATTTTGCAAATGTTTATAAACATTTGGCTTGGTGATAGAGCGATAGACGTGGATATCAGATATGCTTTGGTTTTTGCCACTGCAGGGAGTATGTTTATTTGGAATGGGGTCATATCGAGCATTGTTAATGGAACAGGGAAATTGAAAATACAGTTCATATTTTTAACAGTGGGAGTTATTATCAAATTTCCAATTGCTTTTATGCTGACAGGCCTTACGGGAGCATGGATTGGTGTAGTTGCATCAGACATTTTTGCAATGTTATTGTATTGCCTTATTCAGCCAATATGGATCAATAAATATTTGAAAGAACTTGAAGAGGGTGGTCTAAAAAATGTTTAAAGATAAAACCTTATTAATCACCGGCGGCACAGGTAGTTTTGGTCACGCTGTCCTTGACCGCTTTCTTAAAACTGATATTGGTGAAATCCGTATCTTCTCCCGCGATGAGAAAAAACAGGATGATATGCGTAAACAATATAAAGACGATAAGATAAAGTTTTACATTGGGGACGTACGTGACATACAAAGTGTAAAGAATGCTATGCATGGGGTGGATTACATATTTCACGCGGCTGCCTTGAAGCAAGTTCCTTCCTGTGAGTTTTTCCCTCTTGAAGCAGTAAAGACTAATGTACTTGGCACGGATAATGTTCTCACAGCTGCTATCAATGAAGGAGTTAAAAAAGTAATTTGCCTATCTACCGACAAAGCAGCTTATCCCATTAATGCTATGGGTATCTCTAAAGCTATGATGGAAAAGGTCCTGGTGGCAAAATCAAAGACTGTGTCACCGGATAGGACAACTATTTGTGGTACCCGTTACGGGAATGTGATGGCTTCCCGGGGATCAGTTATACCTCTTTTTGTTGAACAGATAAAGAGTGGACAAGCCCTAACCATTACAGACCCTGACATGACCAGGTTTCTAATGAGCCTGGAGGAAGCGGTGGAATTAGTGGTCTTTGCTTTTGCTAATGCCCAGGCCGGTGACATCATGGTGCAAAAATCCCCGGCCAGTACCATAGGGGATTTAGCTCAGGCTCTTTTAGAGTTATTTGACGTAGATAATGAAATAAGAATTATTGGTACCCGCCACGGTGAAAAACTATATGAAACCTTGTTGACCAAGGAAGAGTACATAAAAGCTGAAGATATGGGTGGATTTTTCCGAGTTCCTGCTGATAAGCGGGATCTGAATTATGATAAGTATTTTGTGGAGGGTAATGTTTGTCTATCCACTTCTGAAGAATATAATTCCCACAATACCTATCGCTTAAATGTTGAAGAAATAAAAGATAAATTACTACAGCTTGACTTTATAAATAATGAACTCAGTAACTGGAAGAAAACAGGCAAGTAACACCAAAGATTAGTATTATTAGAAAGGCAGTATGAGACCAGAGAGGCATAATTGAAGCTATTCATGCCTTAAGAGAGGAATGGTTATAAAATATGAAGATACTAATTACAGGTGCGAAAGGATTTCTCGGTAAAAATCTAATTGTAACACTGGAAAGATTAGAGAATCTGGAAATCTACCAGTTTGATATTGACACTGATCCGGTACTTTTAGATACATATACTAAAGATTGTGAATTTGTGTTTCATCTGGCTGGCGTAAATCGCCCTCAGAATGTTGAAGAATTTATGGAGGGCAATTTCGGCTTCACATCGGAACTGTTAAATTCACTGAAGAATAACCGTAATACCTGTCCCATCTTAATAACGTCATCAATCCAGGCAGATCTAGACAATCCATATGGTCAGAGTAAGAAGGCCGGAGAAGATCTGCTGTTTACATACGGACAAGAGACCGGAGCCAAGGTTTTAGTCTATCGCTTACCTAATGTATTCGGAAAATGGTGTCGCCCCAACTATAACAGTGCAGTAGCAACATTCTGTCATAATATTGCTCATGATTTACCCATTAAGGTTAATGACCCTAATGTGGTAATGAATCTGGTTTATATAGATGATGTAGTAGAAGAGTTGATTAGGGCTTTAAAGGGTAATGAAACCCGTGAGGGTAATTTCTGCGTTGTACCGATAATACACACCATCAAGCTAGGAGAAATCGTAGAGTTAATATATTCCTTTAAGAATAGCCGCAGTGAACTTTCTATTCCTAATATGGCAGACGCTTTTACCAAGAAGTTATATGCCACCTATCTTAGTTACTTACCGGAAGACCGGTTCAGCTATACGCTGAAGATGAACGTAGATAACAGAGGCAGCTTTACGGAAATGATACGCACTCCTGAGCGGGGACAGGTTTCGGTTAATATCTCCAAACCTGGCATCACCAAGGGCAACCATTGGCACCATACTAAAAATGAAAAGTTCCTTGTGGTAAGTGGACGAGGAATTATCCGCTTCCGTAAAGTAGGTTCAGATAAGGTAATCGAATACCATGTCAGTGGGGAGAAATTAGAGGTAATAGATATACCCACCGGTTATACACATAATATAGAGAACCTAGGCGATTCGGACATGGTAACTATTATGTGGGCTAATGAGTGCTTTGATCCCGAGAAGCCGGATACATATTTCCTGGAGGTTTAAACATGGCAAAGAAACTAAAACTGATGACCATACTTGGTACCCGACCGGAGATTATTCGGTTATCAGAGGTTATCAAAAAATGCGATAAATATTTTGAACATATACTCGTTCACACCGGACAGAATTGGGATTATACCCTTAACCAGATTTTCTTTGAGGATCTGGGGTTAAGAGAACCGGATTATTATCTGGAGGCAGTGGGAGAGAACTTAGGCGAGACCATTGGAAATATCATAGCGAGGAGCTATAAGGTTTTAAGTGAGATTAAACCGGATGCTTTATTAATACTGGGAGATACCAATTCGGCTTTATCGGCTATCTCTGCCAAAAGGTTAAAGATTCCTATCTTCCACATGGAGGCAGGGAATCGTTGTTTTGATGAGAATCTGCCCGAAGAGACCAACCGAAGGATTGTTGATCATATAGCTGATGTCAACCTCTGCTATAGTGAGCATGCTCGCCGCTATTTGAATTACGAGGGTGTAGCTAAAGAACGGACTTATGTTACCGGCTCTCCCATGGCCGAGGTGCTGAGTGCAAATATAGAGAAGATTAAAAATAGTAAAGTGCTTGAGGCGCTGGGATTGGAGAAAGGCAAATACATATTGCTTTCAGCACACCGTGAAGAGAATATTGACATTGAGGAGAATTTTTTTGCTTTAATGAGTGCTGTCAATACCATGGCAGAGGAGTATGGCATGCCGGTCATATACAGTACACATCCCAGGAGTGCTAAATTTATCGAGCAAAGAGGCTTCAAGTTTCATCCTAATGTTAGGAGCTTAAAGCCATTTGGTTTTTCAGATTATAATCATTTGCAGCTAAATGCTTTTTGTGTAGTGTCGGATAGCGGGACATTACCGGAAGAGGCATCTTATTTTAAATTCCCTGCTGTTTGTATTAGGACAAGCACAGAGCGACCGGAGGCATTAGATAAGGGTAATTTCATTATCGGCAGCATTACTACAGAGCAAGTGCTACAGGCCGTCGATATGGCAGTGACGATGGGTAAGAACGGTGATTTTGGAGTTGATGTTCCGGATTATGTAGATGAGAACGTGAGCACCAAGGTTGTGAAGATTATTCAGAGTTATACCGGCATAGTAAACCGGATGGTGTGGAGGAAATAGAAAGTGAATGAGAGAGGAGTAATTCAATTGAGCTTTAGCAATCTTTATAATGACATTATAAATAAGAAAGAAAAAATAAGTCTAATCGGCCTGGGCTATGTGGGCATGCCCATCGCAGTATCCTTTTCAAGGAAAGTAGATGTTATCGGCTTTGACGTCAACCAAGCCAAGATCGATTTATATAAGAGTGGTATTGATCCCACCAAAGAAGTAGGGGATGCAGCTATTGCCGCTTGTACAGTGGACTTTACTTATGATGAAACGAGACTAAAAGAAGCTAAATTTCACATTGTAGCAGTTCCCACACCAGTAAACGCTGATCATACTCCTGATCTATCACCAGTTGTTGGTGCCAGCACTACCCTGGGTCGTAATCTTACCAAGGGCTCCATTGTGGTCTACGAATCTACCGTATATCCCGGAGTAACTGAGGAAATATGTATTCCAATATTGGAACGGGAATCCGGCTTAAAGTGTGGGGTGGATTTTAAAATTGGCTACTCTCCGGAAAGAATAAATCCAGGAGATAAGGTACATAGACTTGAAACTATCGTTAAAGTTGTATCCGGTATGGATGAAGAGTCTTTAGATATTATTGCCAAGGTTTATGAACTGGTTGTTGAAGCCGGTGTACATAGAGCGGAATCTATTAAGGTGGCTGAGGCGGCCAAGGTTATCGAGAACTCGCAAAGAGATATTAATATTGCCTTTATGAACGAGCTGGCCATCATCTTCAACAGGATGGGTATTGATACTAAAGCGGTTTTGGAAGCCGCTGGAACCAAGTGGAACTTTTTGAAATTCTCTCCTGGACTGGTGGGTGGACATTGTATTGGTGTTGACCCTTATTATCTTACCTATCGGGCAGAGCAGATGGGGTATCATTCCCAGATCATTTTATCCGGCAGAAGAATCAACGATGATATGGGTAAATATGTGGCGGAAAACACCGTTAAGAAAATGATTCAAGCTAACAAACCAATCAAGGGAGCCAATGTAGCTATTTTGGGAATTACCTTTAAAGAAGATTGTCCTGATAGCAGAAACACCAGGGTAATCGATATTATTAAGGAATTAAAAGAGTACGGCGTTAATGTACAGGTAATAGATCCTGTGGCTGATGCCCAGGAAGTAGAGGAAGAGTACGGGATTCATTTAAATAGCTTTGAGGATATAAGAGGGGTGGATGCAGTAATTTTTGCTGTAGCCCACCAGGAGTTTATTAACTTAAGCCTGCAAGAAATCAAGGATTGGTATCGGGAATGCCCTCATTATCTCTTTAGCGCTATAAATGAAGAAGTAGCTGCCACTATTGATAATGGTGATGAGAACAATAAGAATGTTCTCATTGACGTGAAGGGCATATTTAACCGAAAAGAAGCAGAGGAATTAGATTATTTGTACTGGAGGCTTTAGGGTGAGTAATAAATATAAGGCGGGTTACAAATATTTAGAGTTTGACCGGGATAGCATCTTCCTGGTTACAGGGGGAGCAGGTTTTATTGGATCTAACCTTTGTGAAGCTCTTTTGGATATGGGTTATCAAGTAAGATGTATGGACAACTTCTCCACTGGGAAGAGAGAAAACATTGAAGGCTTTTTACATAATGAAAACTTCACCCTAATTGAAGATGATGTTCGAAACTTAGAAGCATGCCTGGTTGCTTGCGAAGGGGTAGATTATGTCCTCCATCAAGCGGCCTGGGGGTCAGTACCCAGAAGCATTGAAATGCCCTTATTATATGAAGAAATAAATATTAGGGGTACCCTGAATATGATGGAGGCCGCCAGACAGCAGGAAGTGAAGAAATTTGTTTATGCATCCAGCTCATCGGTATATGGAGATCATCCGGTGCTTCCTAAAAAAGAGGGGCAGGAAGGTGAACTACTTTCTCCTTATGCTTTGACCAAGCGCGTTGATGAAGAGTATGGCAGGCTGTATAAGGAGTTATATGGTTTGGATACCTATGGAATGCGTTATTTTAATGTGTTTGGCAGGAGACAAGATCCTAATGGAGCCTACGCAGCTGTGATCCCTAAGTTTATTAAGCAGCTTTTGAATGATGAGCAGCCTACCATTAATGGGGATGGGAAACAGTCGAGAGACTTTACCTATATAGAGAATGTAATCGAAGCTAATCTTAAGGCATGCTTAGCATCAAGTGATGCTGCAGGACAAGCTTTTAATATTGCTTACGGGGGTAGAGAGTACTTAATTGATATTTACTATGAACTGTGCAAAGCATTAGGTAAAGATATTGAGCCGATATTTGGACCTGAGCGAGCAGGAGATATTAAGCATAGTAATGCTGATATCAGTAAGGCCAGGGAATTGCTGGGGTATGAACCGGAATGGAGCTTTGAGCGGGGGATTAAGGCTGCGATTGAGTGGTATCGGGAGAATTTGTGAAAGAGTCAGCAAGCATCATTATATACTCTCTGCGATTGTTGGAGAAGGGATATTCCGATAACGGGAAGGGAAATAATGGGGAAGGATACCTTAATTTATTGAGAGGCTGATGGTATTATTATGAACATATTAGTTACCGGTGGTGCTGGATATATAGGCTCACATACCTGTGTGGCTTTGCTAGAAGCAGGACATACGGTGATTGTTGCAGATAATCTTTGCAACAGTAAAGCTGAAACTATAGATAAGATTAAGCAGATTACAGGTAAAGAAGTAACCTTTTATAAATCCGACGTAACTGATGAAGCTGCAGTAGATTCCATCTTTTCTACCCATAAAATTGATGGTGTGATTCACTTTGCGGGACTGAAGGCGGTAGGGGAGTCGGTGGAGAAGCCGCTGGAGTATTACTTTAATAATACTGTAAGTACGATGGTTTTGAGTAAGGCTTGTCGGAAATATGGAGTAAAGCGATTAGTGTTTAGCTCCTCGGCAACAGTATATGGTGAGAATGAGGTTCCGTTTATAGAGACCATGCCACTTCTGCCAACCACTAATCCTTATGGTGAAACCAAAGCCATGAGTGAACGGATTCTTACTGATGTCGCGAAAGCAAATCCTGATTGGTCGGTAGCTTTACTGCGATACTTTAATCCGGTGGGAGCCCATGAGAGCGGACTAATTGGTGAAGCACCTACCGGTATTCCTAATAACCTGATGCCTTATATTACTCAGGTGGCGAAAGGTAAACTGGAGAAATTAAGAGTTTTCGGTAATGATTATCCCACGGCGGATGGGACTGGGGTTAGAGATTATATTCATGTGATGGATCTTGCTGAGGGACACTTGGCAGCGCTGGATAAACTGACAGCGGGTGTACATATTTATAATCTGGGTACCGGACAGGGTACCAGCGTATTACAGTTATTGACGGCTTTTGAAGAAGCCAACGGACTTAAAGTACCTTATGAAATTGTGGACCGCAGACCGGGAGATATTGCCGAGTGTTATGCAAATGCCAGTAAAGCTGAAAAAGAACTGGGCTGGAAAGCCAAGCGCGATATTATAGACATGTGCCGTGATGCCTGGCGGTTTGAAAAAGGGTTCGAAGAGTAAAGATATATGGATGTTGATACATGAAGAAACCCAAGAAGCTTTTTACTACCGTTATCGTTATTCTGGTTGTTGTAGCTTTAATAAGATTATCCTTACCTTCCCTTGGTAATTATCTGGTAGCAGAAGATGAACCACAGCAGAGTGATATCATTGTCCTACTCATGGGAAGCGGCCCAGATCGGATGCTTGGAGCAGTAGACCTGTATCATGCCAAGTATGCTGATGAAATTTTGATGGTAAGAAATATGGTCAGGGGCTATAATCTGGTTGTGAGCCAGGGGGTAAATATTCCCCATGATACCGATATTGCCAAGGATGTGGCAGTGCAGTTGGAGGTACCGGAAGAAAAAATAACAGTGCTGCCTGGTGATGCACTTAGCACTCAAGATGAAGCGATTCAGGTGAGGGAGTATCTTAAGAATGAACCAGATATAGATTCTTTAATTATTGTCACATCTAAATCTCATTCTGGACGAGCGAAGAAGATTTTTGTTAAGGCAATGAGTTCTATAGATAGGGAAATAAAAGTATTATCCTGCCCAACAGAGTATGATGATTTTAATGCAGATAGATGGTGGAAGGATCGAGAGGATTTAAAAAGAGGAGCTTTGGAGTATTTGAAACTGTTTAACTTCTACGTAAGGGAGCAATTTGAATTGTAGGCAGAGAGGAGGTCACTCATCCATGAACAAGTTAAACTTTAAAGGTACAATCACATCAATCCAACCACGAATAAGGCTAACCCGTTCATTTGATGAAGCATCTCATACATATTTGGGCTATGCAATTAGATTAGAAGGCGAGCTGGATAACCAACAAGCCATATTCTCCATTGGTATCGGGAAAGCAGCCCAAGTTAAATTTAACTTCAAAGTGAATGATGTTATCTCCGGTGGATGCCTTCCTGTACTGGATCCAGACATGGAGCCGGTAGATTATTATAAGGTATCGAAGTTAGCTAAGGTAGCAGAAGGAGAGCAAGGAAGCACATCGGCACCCTGGGAATTGGTGCCGCCAGAGCTGGAGGTTTATCGAGAAAGAGGACATCGAAGACTGGCTGCCAGGACTTATGAAGTTAAATGTAGTAGCTGCATGTGGGCGGCGAGAATGCCGGTGGAAATAATAATTGATAACTGGAACCCAAGGGGTCAGAGGAAATATCGGTTTGAGACATTCTGCTATGGACCGTTAAGTTGCAAGTTATATAAGGCAGGCCCTAACCGAAAAGTCCAAGGCCGAAAGGGTATGGTCTATGTCGAGGAAGATTGGGTTGATCAGATGATGATCGAACATCGGGATCCGGATGAGTAGATATTCTGTTACTGCTAACCCATAATATCCAGCAATAGACGGCGTTAGTTGTCCAAAAGTTGACGGATATAGCGTCCAACAATTGCCCCGTGGGGGTAGGGAGAACTAACCCAGCTCTCCCTGGATGACCAATTTCACCATGTGATCGTCGATAATTCTCCGATTGTTCTGCGCTCCATAGAGCAGGCAGTGAGTGCAGACCTTGTTAACCATCCTTGCTGCTCCACCGGAGAACTTAAAAATCTCATCGATAGCGTTATCGGAGAAGATATCATGGTCAGCACCTGCATATTCCAGGTGTCGTTTTATGTAGTCTCCAACCTCGTGTAACTGATAAACTAAAATGGACAGAAAACAACAAATAAGAATGAACAGTATTTACCACAATCCTCCAAAGCCGCTATGATAGAGCTGGAAATAAAACAGCTTTCATCATAGCGGAGGAGGAAGAAAATGAACGTAGCAGAAGGGTGGAATATGTATTTAGAAATCCAAGATTTAAAGGAAATGCATTTTAACGTAAGCCAGATATCCCGGCGTCTAGACCTATCTCGGACCACGGTCTATAAATATTTGGATATGACCCTAGAAGAAATGGAACAGATTTTAGAAAAACGAAAAACCCGGACCAAGAAACTAGATAAGCACCGGGAGCTAATTAAATCCTGGTTAATACAATATCAGGATATGACCAGCGCACAGTTGTTTGACTGGCTGCAAGAAAGAAAACTTGATGGAAGTGTTAGCGAAGGAACCGTTAGAAACTATGTCAGACAATTACGAGAGGAGTGTGGTATTCCCCAGGTTAAGTACGTGCGTCAATACGAAGCTGTTGATGAATTACCAGCCGGAGAGCAAATGCAGATGGATTTTGGTCAAATTGCTCTACATAGCAGCATTGGCAGAAAGGTATCCCTTTACTTTGCAACCTTCGTGTTGGCCCACTCCCGGCATAAATATGTGGAGTGGCTAGATCGTCCGTTTACAACCCGAGATTTAATAAAGGTTCACGAAAACGCATTTGAATACTATGGAGGGATGACTAAGGAAATTGTATACGATCAGGATCATCTTATACTGGTCAGCGAGAACGGCGGGGATCTATTGCTCACCAAAGAGTTTGCAGAATACCAAAAGACCCGAAAATTCAAGATTTACATGTGCAGAAAAGCGGATCCAGAATCCAAGGGAAAGGTTGAAAATGTGGTGAAATTTGTAAAAGGGAACTTTGCCAGGAACCGTACCTTCCATAACCTCGAAAAGCTGAACGAAGATTGTTTAGCCTGGTTAGAACGAACCGGAAACGGAAAAGTTCACAATACCACAAAAAAGATACCGGCAGAAGTGTTCGTCCTCGAAAAACAACACCTCATCCCGGTACCCCACAAGATAAATATTTCAACTACTAAGATTATAACTAGAGTAATCCGCAAAGACAATACCATCGTCTATCAGGGTAACCGTTATGCCCTACCATTAGGAACTTATGCACCCGACCGAAGGGTTGTTATCAAGGAAGATGAGGGGATATTAATTATTGTAGACCCCGATAACGAGCTAGAGATTATCCGCTATCCCGTATGCCTTGAAAAAGGTCGACTCATTAAGAGCAATGATTGCCGCAGAGAAAAAGACAAGGGCATTGAATCCTATATGCAAGAAGTGGCACAGCTCCTTAATGATTCCCCAGAAGCCAATGATTTTCTAGGGCTGGTAAGGCGGGAAAAACCCCGCTACATAAGGGATCAGTTAAAGATAATCAAAGATCACAGCCTGGATAAATCTCCTGAGATTATCACCAAGGCACTTAATTACTGCTTAAAAAACAGGCTTTACGGAGCAACTGATTTTGTGGATTCATTAAATCATTTTAACCATATTCATTGCCTGGTAGAAGAAAAGCCAAGCGCTGAAAATCATATTCAACCACTTTACGAGGTAGATCTTTTTGTATTTAAAACCCATGTAGAAGTGCGAGATATGAACATCTATATACAAGAATTACAGGGAGTGAGAGAGTGTCAGCAGAACTTGAACAACTCAAAAACGATATGAAACGCTTAAAGATAACGGAAGCAGCTGCTGTGGTAGAAGAAAGACTGCTTGAGGCCCAGGTGACGGAACCCAGTTACCAAGTGTTTCTAACGAACCTGGTGCAGCATGAGATAAAAAAAAGAGAGGAAAAACAGTTAGGGAGGCTCTACAAGCTAGCAGCTTTTCCCGAATACAAACCCCTGGATGATTTTGACCTTTCAGAGCAACAGTCCCTAAGTAAAAAGCAATTAAAACAGCTACAGGAGCTTATCTGGCTGGAACAGGCCTACAATCTAATTCTATTAGGCCCTCCCGGGGTTGGCAAAACATGTTTGTCCATTGGGCTAGGGATTGAAGCCATTAGCCGGGGTTACCGGGTAACTTTTGTTCAGATGGATGAACTAATTCGTCTCCTCAAAACGGAGGAAATCAGCCGTAACTCCAGGGCAAAGGTAAAAAGAATGGTCAGTTCTGACCTAGTGATTATTGATGATTTAATGTTCATGGCTATTGACCGACACGAGGCAAACCTCTTTTTTCAACTAATCAACAAGCTTTACGGCCAGACTTCCATCATCATTACATCAAACAAGGGGCCAGAAGACTGGGGAGATATTCTGGGTGATCCGGCGATTACAACTGCTATTTTGGATCGCTTAATCCACAAAAGTGAGGTCATCCACTTAAGCGGCGACAGCTATCGTTTGAAACATCG